>Ga0233443_1001030_pt1 | contig 26263 bp, 15 predicted proteins | sample SI_123_September_2_FD_182784 | JGI IMG/M metagenome (GOLD analysis project Ga0233443, IMG submission 182784) | Seawater microbial communities from Saanich Inlet, British Columbia, Canada - SI_123_September2016_200_MG | ecosystem: Environmental > Aquatic > Marine > Inlet | place: Canada: British...
TTGCCATCCTGTTCGTTTATGTAAAGCTTGCTTCCCTGCAACAATGACAAAGTGTTGAAAGAAGAGGAAATATCCACCTGATACTCATAGACATCAACACCGGGATGGGGTTGCCAATCCAGGGTAAGTAAACATGGCTCAATGCTGCCTGCAATTGGTGAAGTTAACATTAGGGTATTCATGGTTGTGAAAGTTCCAAGCGTCCACGCTGAGGTGTCTACAACATGTCTTGCTCTTACCCGCCAATAATAACCATTTCCAAAAAGAAGATCATCTACAAAAATTTCTGTATCGGTATTATTATCATCGAATGATATGAAGACCCTTGAACCCGATATCAATGCGGGCGAGCTAAAGGATGGGGTCTCATCAACTTCATAGTCGTAATAATCTACACCATCGAATGCCAGCCAGTCAATGGTCGTACCAACCGGAACCAGCTGATTATTTAAAGGACTGCTCAGAGTCACCAGATCTTTGGTAGCAAATGATGAAGTTGTCCACTGTGAAGTATCAACATTGTTTCTTGCCCTGACTCTCCAGTGATAATCAGCACCAAAATAGAGTGTATTGATATTTTCTTCTGTATCAAATGAGGTATTAGTTGTACTAAAAAAATAGTTTGACCCGGCCAACAAGGCCGGTGATCCAAAGGTGGTACTGGTGTCAATTTCAAAATCGTAATAAGTAATCCCGGGATGAGCATCCCAATCCAGCATAATCCGTGTATAACTCTCTGTTCCTGCAACAGGAGATACCAGAACCACATCATCTCTGGTTGTAAAATTCCAGGTTTGACTCCATGATGAGGTATCGGTGGCAGAATAAGCCTTAACCCGCCAGAAGTAGGTCGAGCCAAAATAGATATCACTCAGGTTCCAGAAACCATCATAACCGGGAAGATTAATTAATGTGATATCTAAAAATGCACTGGAAGTGAAGGACGCTGCTGTGTCAATCTGAACATAATAGGCTGTACTTCCTGCAACCGAATCCCAGTCCAGTGTTACATAATTCCAGGTTGTTGCCCCGCTCAGAGGTGCAATCAAAACTGGCGAATCAATAGCAACAATTGTATTATAAGCTCCTGCAAGAAGCATTATTCCAATAATGAGTAAATAGACTTTTTTCATCCGTAAAATTTGTTTAAGGTCTTTGTTCCCGGAAGTACAATTTCGCCAGAACACCCAAAAGGAAACAAATCGGCAGATACTTTAACATGCCCTTGAAACCATGGATGAATATCTTAAGACCAATTCAATCCCGTCAAAGGTAAAACTATTGACACATAATCTGAATTAAAAATATTTACGTAATTATTAACAATTTAGGCCGATCAGGTATGAAAATCTTTCAGGCCAATTTCCGACCATGGCCACCCTTTGTCCACCAAAATATAACTATTATGGGTTCTCCCACATTTGAAGCGCCTCACTACCCCAGGTATCATCCACCTTTATTCCAATCTCATTATCGAGATCATCTGTAAGGTTAGTTGGAGAGACTGACTGCTTTCGCAAATGATAAATCCACTCTTTGGTTTGAATCTCCCCAAGTACATTTGAGTGCAACAACTCATAATTCTCACTAACAAAACTTGGATTATAGAAAAGGAATTTTTGATTCATCCTGCCATTGAGTTCGTTATATTGCCAGATTTGAAACGGATAGGCATTGGGTTCATGCTTTCGTTCCCGAATATTGGTTGGAGCACCATATTGAAGATATATTCTTCCCCTGTCGCTTTCATAACCTTTGCTTGTCATTGTGCTGAACTCCCTGTTCACCATATCAACTACCAATTTGTATCCATTCCATTCTTTCTCCGGATAAAGTGTATTTCGTTCACACCAGAAGTTGTAGAAAAACTGCTTCATTAATGTCATATTTTCAGAGTCAAGCAGGTTTTCAATGAATATGCGTTCACGATTTTCAGTAATGGGTTGAATACATTTAAGATAATCCTTCATTACTTCAAAATCGGTCACCAATCCGATAAAAGTGCTGTTTATGTCAACTGCATCCAGATCATCATAGCTGAATTGCACATCCGGATTATTCCTCTGAAACTGATATCGCTTGTCAATCACCAGGCCGTTCTCCCGATTTCTTATTTCAACCACAAGGTTGTAATTTCCTGACGGCAGATCGCTTATATCAAACTTTGCAAATAAAACATTAACATCCTTTGGTTGCATGCGCTGAAAGCGGTTGTACTTATCAATCGGCTCTTTGGTCTCCAAAGATTCAAGATAGTACTTAAGTAATACCTTATTTTCACCACCTATTGCATCCAGAAGATTGTATACCTCACAATAAAAAATCAAATCATTGATATTAGGAGGAAAATAGTTGGAAACATAGGGAACCATATCGTATCCACTCTTAGAAAGGACATTTGTTTCCACAGTCCCGGTGTAGCTTTCCACAAATGCAATATCAGACAAGGCAACTTTTCCCTGTTCAAACTGGATTGTGAAAACATCATTCATCTTAAAGGAACCCACTTTTGCTGCCTCCACCTGTTTGCCATCAGAGATATCAATAACTTCCGGAACTTCAAGATTGTTATCGCTTATTTGAACCTCAAGATTGTAGGCTCCGTTTGGTAATGAGATTCTCTGAATATCAATAAAGTTAGGTTTAACTTCAGTTGAATCTAAAATTTCCGGACTAAGCAGATTGTATTTGCGAAAATCAACTACTTCGCCATTTTGTTTAAAAACGTAGGTGATAGCTACTGAGGCCTGTAGTTTACTGTTCTTATTTTGCTTAAAAACAACTGAGTTTCCAATTACAGTCATGAAGGTCTCAATGTATGGGCCATCGCCAGGTGAATTATACCTTGCGTAATTGAACCTGGCAGAAATTTGTGTTGCATTCAGATTTGAAAAACTGAGTAATGTGATACATAGCAAGATCAAACTTACTCGTAGTGAATGGATTAAGCGGGTAGTTTTCATTGGAATAGTTTTATTTATTTTCATGATGTCTTCAATTATTCCGTGCAACTCACAATGGTAATCAGTTGCCGGGTATTTAGTTTCTTTGAGAATTTCCGGTTCAATTCATCTATAATATCATTAATGGTATTAAAGCGAACATTTCCCCTCACTGTATATTTCCCGGCATCGACCGACGTTGGTAGAAAACAGACATTAAAAGTGTTTTCCAGCTCGATTATGAAATTTTCAAGGGTTTGTTGCCTGATATGGTAGATTCCGGTTTGCCATGCTAAACGGTTTGGGTTGGACAGACGACTCTTTGAGAAAGCATCCTCCGATGATTTATAACTGGCAATATCTCCCGGCCGTAAATCAACTTTAAATGAATGTTCGTTGTAATCCGAGAAAAGATTTGAAAACTGCACGCTTCCTTCTTTCACATACACCTCAACGAAATTTGAATCATTGACTACATTGAAAGATGTTCCTGTAACACGAATAAATGATTTTGATGTAAGCACCACAAACGGACGATCTTTATTGGCTGTAACATTAAAGAAGAGCTCCCCTTTTACTTCCAATTCACGTATGTGGGTATTAAATTGCTCGGGATTATATGCAATTTCTGCATACTGTTTCAGCCAGACAATACTTCCATCAGGTAATGTGTCGCATAGGGGCTCAGATTTAGTGTTGGTAATCTGAATCATTTTCTCCTCATGAGGTAATAACCACCACACCATAAATGCCAATACAAGGAGTGCTGCAATTCTTAAAAGATACTTTCCAGAAAACATAGATGTCCTTCTGATGCTACTTTGGACAATATTCCATGAATCTTCGGTTTGATTCTGTAACTTTTCAGGAGCATCCGAATTCCAGACTTCAGCCGTAAGTTCGAGAAGGTCGTCCGGGAATTGATAAGATATCCATTCTTCCGATTGCTTAAGCTTCTGCTCCTGTATTTCACCTGCGAGGTACCGGATTATCAGTCCTGTCAACCTGTCTTTTTGTGTCATTTCTTATATATCTAAAGCATAGACAATCAATTGTTAAAAAACCCTTATCCTATCTGAATAAATGTTTTTCTGACTATTTGAATCCCTTCATTGTCACCTGTTAACAGTTTATTATCTTTGGGCAAATTTTTAGACAGGTATAAACGGAACGTAAAGATGAAGTTTGTTGAAGAATTAAAATGGAGAGGCATGATCCATGACATCATGCCCGGGACAGAGGAGCAGATTGAAAAAGAGATGACAACGGCTTATGTAGGAATCGATCCTACCGCCGATTCACTTCACATAGGGCATTTGGTTTCTGTAATGATGCTGAAACATTTTCAGGTTGCAGGACACAAACCTATCTTATTGGTTGGAGGTGCAACCGGGATGATTGGTGATCCCTCCGGAAAATCCGAGGAAAGAAATCTGCTTGATGAAGCAACATTGAGAAAAAATCAGGAAGGTCTGCAAAAGCAATTGGCCATCTTCATGGACTTTGATTCGGATAAACCTAATGTTGCCGAGATGGTAAATAATTACGATTGGATGAAGGATTATACCTTCCTCGACTTCATTCGTGATATTGGAAAACATATCACCGTAAATTATATGATGTCGAAAGACTCTGTAAAGAAACGAGTGGGTGCGGAATCAAAATCGGGTATGTCCTTTACAGAGTTTACTTATCAACTTGTTCAGGGAACCGATTTTCTGACGTTGTACAGAACTAAGAATTGCAAGATTCAGATGGGAGGTTCAGATCAATGGGGAAATATTACAACAGGAACTGAACTGGTACGTAGAAAAGAAGGTGGCGAAGCATTTGCAATTACCTGTCCGCTAATCACAAAGGCAGATGGTTCTAAATTTGGAAAAACAGAATCAGGCAATATCTGGCTCGATCCTGAAAAAACATCACCATATGGTTTCTACCAATTTTGGTTAAACACCTCCGATGAAGATGCAGAGAAGTACATAAAAATTTTCACCCTTATCGGACAGGAAGAAATTGCTAATCTGGTAAAGGATCATTCCGAAGCTCCGCATGCCAGGATGCTTCAGAAAAGGCTGGCAAAAGAAGTAACCACAATGGTACATAGCGAAGCCGATTATAATATGGCGATCAGTGCTTCTGAAATTCTTTTTGGAAAAGGAACAGCTGAATCGCTCGAATCGCTTGACGAACTAACATTCCTTTCAATTTTTGAGGGAGTTCCGCAATTTGACATTCCGATGGAAGAGTTAAAAAGTGGAATCCCGCTGGCAGATTTGCTCGCAACTAAAACGAATATTTTCTCATCAAAGGGAGAATTGCGAAGAATGGTTCAGGGTAATGGACTGAGTTTGAACAAATCGAAAGCAAATAATTTCGAAGCCATCATTGATAACTCAAAACTGATAAACCAGAAATACATCCTTGTTCAGAAAGGCAAAAAGAATTATTTCATTATTAAAGCAGAATAGTAGAGTGAAATGGTAGGTGTACCATTTCGAAACTTAAGATTAATTAATATGACCGATACAACCAATACTTTTTCATTTGAGTCGCAGGATCTGATAAACTTTTTTATCCGAAGATTTAAGCCCTTGACGATTGTTACGCTTATTGGAGCTGTGGTTTCCATAATCGTAGCGCTGTCTATTCAGCCACGATTTAAATCTTCCGTTGTTCTTTTTCCAACACATTCTACCTCTATTTCCAATGACCTTTTATCCGGAAATCTGGGAACAAAAGACCTTCTCAAGTTTGGTGATGAAGACGAAGTGGAGCAGTTATTACAGATTCTTCATTCCGAAGAGATCAGAGATATTATTGTGAAGCAATTTAACCTTATGGAACATTATGAGATCGATCAAAATGCACCATTTCCTTACACTGCCCTGCACCGAAAATATAAGAAGAACATCTCATTTAATCGTACCGAATATCTTTCTGTACAGATAAATGTTCTGGATACGGATCCACAAATGGCCGCGGATGTTGCCAATACCGTGTCTGCACTTATTGACACATCTATGAATCGTATGAAGAAAGAGCGTGCACTTCTGGCTTTACGACTGGTTGAAAAGGAGTATCAGTCTGTTCAGGATGAAATGCAGATACTTCAGGATTCCATTAAGATGCTTCAGAAACTGGGAGTTAACAACTATGAGGCGCAGGCCGAAGTATACTACGATGCCTATGCACAGGCACTTGTTGATGCAGACTCCAAATCACTTGAAGAACTTGAGAAGAGAATTAAGATTATCTCCGATTATGGTGTTGATTATACAACTACAAGAAACAAACTGATCTGGGAAACGGAGCGTTTCAGTAAACTGAAATCAAGATACGTGGAAGCCAAAATTGATTATGAGCAGGCACTCCCTCACAAGTTTGTTGTTGATAAGGCGGTACGATCAGAGAAAAAATCAAAACCTGTCAGGTGGCTGATTGTTGCTGTATCTACTCTTTCAACCTTCCTGTTTGCCTTCCTGATGCTCATCATTATGGAAAGCTTTGGAAGAAGATTGTTAATCATGAAAAAAACGAACAACAATACTGAGCTTGAAGACTAGGTGATTGATCAACAGAAAATAAGAATTTTTTATAAGTATGCTATTATTTTCATTCTTATAAATGCCGTTTTCATTTACTATGAATCGTTCTACTTTGCGTTGATCCCTTTTGCATTGGTGATAGCCTTTTTCGCTGCTGTTTCACTCGATAAGGTATTGATGTTTGTGGTGGCTCTCGTACCCTTGTCTTTTCCATTGCGCGAGTACGCACCCAATCTACCCATTGATTTTTGGATTCCAACTGAACCTCTCCTGTTCGGAATACTCATACTTTTCATTTTTAAAATGATTACCGAAAGGAAGTTTGACAGAAGAATATTACGTCATCCAATAAGTCTTGCCATTTATGTTAATATTGGATGGATGGCTGTAACAGTTGTTACGAGCAGTATGCCAGTGGTTTCTCTCAAATTTTTGGTGGCAAGATTGTGGTTTGTAGTGGCCTTTTACTTTATCGCAACTCAACTTTTCAGAAAAATAAAAAATATAAAGAACTACATCTGGCTATACGCATTACCGTTAATTATTGTAATGTTCTACGCAATTGGAAGACATATTACAATAGGATTATTTGATAAGACTGCAGCTCATTACGTAATGAATCCTTTTTTTACTGATCACACATCTTACGGTGCCATAATGGCGATGTTTATTCCCGTGCTCGTTGGACTCGGCACAAGAGGTAATTATGCCCAAACCAAGAAACTACTAATCTGGGTAGTTATCATGATTTATCTTACGGCATTTATTTTCTCATATACAAGGGCAGCATGGCTTAGTATTGTTGCAGCTTTTGGAGTGTGGGCGCTGGTAAGACTCAAAATAAAGTTCAAGTTTGTCCTGATTACTGCACTTGGCATTGCAATGATTTTGCTTGCATTCAGAACGGAAATATTAATATCGATGAATCAGAATACTCAGGATTCAAGCCAGAATATGGAAGAGCATTTACAGTCGATGTCAAATATTCGTACTGATGCCTCCAATCTTGAACGAATAAACCGTTGGAACTCTGCCCTGAGAATGTTTGCTGAGCGACCACTGTTTGGTTGGGGCCCAGGCACCTATATGTTCAACTATGCCAGTTTTCAGAGATCCTATGAACTAACTCTCATTAGCACAAATGCGGGGGATTTAGGAAATGCCCATAGTGAATATATCGGACCTTTATCGGAGTCCGGCTTGCTTGGATCACTCACTTATATACTCTTGATAATAGTGGTAATGAGGAGTGGATTCAAACTTTACCACAGATTGGAGGATACAGAACTCCGAACGCTTGTTCTGTCAGCAATTCTTGGACTGTTTACTTATTATCTCCATGGCTTTCTGAATAATTTTCTGGATACTGATAAAGCCTCTGCTCCTTTCTGGGGTTTTACTGCCTTGATTGTTGCCGTTGACGTATACCATTCCAATAAAACAGAGAAGAAAGAGGAAGCAATCGCAGAATAAGTGAAAGAATATATTTCTCTGTTTATCAAAATATTTAACACATTATTTTTCAGAAACACAATATAGTTTGGTAAGTTTGTGAGTCATGCTTAATAAGCTGAAAACCATTTCCTGAGCATACAACATCTCAATGTTTTGGAAATGCAGAATTAAGTCTAACATTTAAACAATATCTGCTATGAAGAACTGTTTCCTCACATTAATGTGTGCGATGATGATTGTATCGCTATCTGCTCAGAACAATCTGGTCTCAAAAAGTGGAAAGAACGAACTCAGGGAAAGATCCATGGCTTCGTTGACGCGAGCCAATGGTAATGTTGATCTGAGTAAAATTCAGACCCGGGCAAAATTGATTTCACCGAAAATCGCAGATAAAAGAGTAAAACCCAAAAGTGTTCACAGAGAGCAGGCAACCGTATTCGAGCAGGCAAAAAATGTCGAAAGCAATACACTCAAATCAACCAATGTTATTGTCTGGTCTAACGATTTTTCCAACTCTTCTGCCTGGGTAATTGGCAACCTCGCTTCAAATACGCAAAACTGGATTGTCACAACCAACGCACCTACCGGTTTTTACTCCTCCACAATGGGAGCCATCAATTCAACAACAGCCTTAAATGGATTCGCCTTATACGATTCTGATGCCATTGGAACAGCGGCCAATTCGATGGGTGACCAGAATGCCTACATACAAACCTCAAGCAGCATCAACTTAAGCGGCCACCCTTATGTGAAAATTAAATTTCAACAACTCTATAGAAAATACAACTGCCAAACCTATGTGGGTGTAAAAGTTGGCACTAATTCGTGGGTTGACATAGAGGTCAATTCAAATGTTATGGTAAACGATTTTGGGGATGATATTGTTGAAGTTGACATCTCAAGTATAGCCGGGAACGCATCTAATGTCAAGATTAGATTTCTCTATTATGGTGAGTGGGATTATGCATGGATGGTTGACGATGTAAGTATTGAAGATGCATTTGTAAATGATGTTGAAGCACAGTTTGCCTTCACTTTAGGTAAACTCCCATTAGGAAACGGTCATGCTGTTTCTGCCTTAGTGAAAAACGTCGGTGCCTCTGCAGTAAGTAATGTTGCGGTTAGCCTGAATATCAGCGGAGCAAACCTTTTTAGCGATTCATACCTCATATCTTCTTTGGCATCAGGCGATGATGAAGAAGTGATTTTCAGCACATATACACCAACCGTTGCAGGAAACAATACGGTTACAGTTTCGGTTTCTGCAGACAACAACAATACAAATAACAGCTATAGCTACTATCACGAGACTGGTAATGTATTTGCCTATTCCGACACCTCTGGATTCAGCGGAGCACTGGGATATGCTGATGGAAGTGGATTGATTCTTTGCAAGTACGATGCGGGACCTTTACAAGCTGTAACGCATGTGAACGCATTTATCGCTGAAAGTAGCGACGTAGTTGGACAAACAGTTTATGGGGCCGTGTTAAATGAGCTGGGAAGTATCGTTGCTTTGTCAAATAATTATGTCATAACAGCTGCGGATACGGGTCAATGGGTCACTTTTCAACTTAATACTCAGCCCTCATTCACAAACGAGGTATTTTATGTTGGACTGGCTCAAACTGCCAACACTATTACTCCATACTACCCACTTGGAACACAAACGGAACCCTACATTAGGAATAATGCTTACTACATTGGAGGTCTTACAGGAGGAACGCTTACGGAAGCCAATACCTATGGAAGATTCATGATTGAAGCAGTTATGGGAACCGGCAACAGCTACGATTGTGCTGTGACTGATATTGTAAGTCCTGCTAACAGTGCATCCTGCGTACTTACCAATAGTGAAACCGTTACGGTTACTGTTGAAAATTTGGGATTACTTAGCTTAAGCAATATTCCTGTGAGCTATTCAATCAATGGAGGTACTGCGGTCACGGAGATCATTAGTTCAACCATTCTTCCGGGAAGCAGTGTTAATCATACATTTACAACATTGGTCAACCTAAGCACTGTTGGGCTGTATGAATTAACTGCTTACACAGATCTTACGATAGATGAAGACACTCAAAATGATGCAATGTCTGTATATGTAACACACGGCAATGCAAGTATCAATGTTGAAATCTTAACCGACGACTATGGTTATGAAACCTTTTGGGGACTCTTTAATGATGCCGGAGATTTAATTTATGTTGATGGGAATTACAGCAACAACACGCTTTATTCAATCGATCTATGCGTGCTGTCAACCGAGTGCTACACTTTCCTTATCATAGATGACTATGGTGATGGGATTTATACACCGGGGTATTATGAAGTCTCATACAACAATGTTGTAGTAGGTGGTAATTCTTCTTTCGGTACAGCAGAAGAATATATTTACAATATTGGTGCAGGTTGTCCGGCGAATGATCTTGGCGTAGATATGGTTTACACCCTAGGTGAAATACCCATACTTCAAGGATCACCACATGTTGTTTCTGCACTGATTTATAATTATGGAACTGCAACGCAAAACAATGTCAGTGTGAGTCTTGGTGTAAGCGGAGCCAATATTTTCAACAATAGTCAAACCATTAATTCGTTACAACCGGGAGATGAAGTAGAAGTATTCTTTACCGCATTCACACCATTAGTGCTGGGAACTAATAATGTTGAGGTGAGTATCCCAAATGACGAGAACAATCTAAACAACAGTTTCAGTTATATCCAGGAGGTAAACTCTACCGTTTTCAGTTATACAGACACCTCAAATGCCTCTCCTGGTATTGGCTATGATACGGGTGAAGGCTTGTTATTTAACAGACATTATATGAATGGCAGTGCCGATGTTTCACAGGTGGCCATCAGAATCTCAAGCGATACAGAAACCGCTGGGAACACTATCTATGCAGTTGTTCTTGATTCTGACACCAATGTGGTTGCGCAATCGGCTAATTATATAGTTCTGGCAGCCGATATTGACACCTGGCTCTCTCTCGACCTCACTTTATCAGCATCCTTTACCGATGAAGAATTCTACATTGGAATGGCACAAACTGCCAATACCACAACAGGCTATTTCCCGCTTGGAACGCAAGATGAACCATTTGCCAGAGAAAATTGCTTTTTTGGCTCTGCACTGGATGGCAGCGGATCAGTTGCTTACACTAATCTGGGAAGATTTGCACTAAAAGCTGTACTAACTCATGCGCCATCATGGACATATACCAATACTGGTGCTTATCATAACATCATGGTAAGTAATCTCATAGACATAAGTATCGACGGTGTGCCAATTGAATCTGGTGATTATCTGGGCCTCTTTTACGACAACGGCGGAGTTCTTGAATGTGCCGGCTATTCCTTGTACAACGGCAATACGTTTGCCATTACCGCATGGGGTGCGCAAACCGGACAAAACGATGGTTTCCTGGCGGGTGAAGCTTTTAAATGGAAGATTTGGGATGCAACAGATGGCACCGAATACGAAGCAATTGCAAGCTATAATACCGTCACTTTTCCAAATGACGGATATTATTCTACCGGCGGTCTGAGCGGTTTACAATCTTTAATTGCAACCAGCGCTTCAACTCATTCAGTACTCTTAAATCAGGGATGGGGAATCTATTCAAGCTACGTCGCAGCATTTGAGCTAAATATCGATTCCATTTTCTCATCCATTGCAAGCAATATTATAATTGCCAAAGATGGATGGGGTATGATCTATTGGCCAATGTACGGAGTTAACGGCATTGGCAACTGGGTTGTGGAAGAGGGATATCAAATCAATTCAGTCATTCAGCAAAGCCTCGATATTACGGGTACCGGGGTTAATCCGGCAAACAGTCCGATTAGTTTACCTTCAGGCTGGAGCATAATGGGCTACCTAAGGACAAGTCCCGGAAATGCTGTGACCATGATGTCCACCATTGTAAGCAATATCATCATTATGAAAGATGGAAACGGATTTGTTTACTGGCCACAATGGGGTTTAAATGCCATAGGTGATATGCTGCCAGGCCAGGGTTATCAAATTAATCTGACCGCTGCACAGATATTTACTTTTCCGGCAAATTCCGGCCAAATCAGCAAGACTATTTCACCAGCAAAACCAGTAATTCCAAGTACCGGTAAAAATGCTACTTATGGATTCCCTGATAATTCATTTAAGCAGCAAATAAAGGCAGGAGATAAAATCAGGATATACAATAACCGTGGTTTACTTGTCGGTGAAACACTTGTGGATAGAAACATAACTGCAGTAACAGCTTGGGGAAATGATGAGACAAGTATGGCTATCGATGGCCTCTCGCCAAACGAGTCCCCGGTATTTAAATTAGCAGATGGGAATAGTGGAGAAGAGTTTCTGATTCAGGTTTCAGTGTGGCTTGAAGGAGATGGTTTCTATGCTGATGATAAAATCAACGTGGCCAAATCGGTAGAACTTCACTATCGTCATACGCTGATGCAAAACCATCCTAATCCTGCTACCGACTTTACGGTTATTGGTTTTAGCATTAATGAATCTGCACCTGTTCAGATTGTAATAATGAATCTTTTGGGAGAAATCATTCAAACACCTATCAACAAGACCTTCCCAAAAGGATCTCATGCACTGGAAATCAATACCCAATCCCTTGCCAGCGGTACTTATTTTTACAGAATGATTTCGGCGGATTTTGAAGAAACAAAGATGATGGAAGTAAAATAAAATCAATTAAAATTCCAGAGCTTACATGTATTACCCTCACTTTTATTAATTTTGAAGGTTAAATTTGAAAATATGAAAAGAATACTACTTGCTTTAATTGTCCTAACTACGGTTACTCTAAATAATGGATTTACCCAACCACCATGGTATTATACCAATACAGGTTCAAATCATACAGTTTTAATACAGACAGGCACACCAATAACAATCAACAATGTCCAGCTGACAACCGGTGACTACATTGGTGTATTCTACGATTCTTTGGGTACCTTGTCATGTGGCGGCTATATATCATATAGTTCAAGTACACTTGCTGTCGCTGCCTGGGGAGATGATGTTGGCTCTACTCCCATTGAAGGATTTGCCTCCAACGAAGAATTCAAATGGAAAATCTGGCGGGCATCAGATAGTACAGAATTTAATGCTATTGCATCATACTGGACTGTTGGTATGCCAAATCAGGGTAATTTCTCCTCAAACGGAATGTCGGGGGTTGCCGCATTAACCGCTATTATTGGTTCAGATGTTGCCGTTGGTAACATAACAGCTCCTTCGTCGAGTTGTGGAGATTTAACAGCCACCGAAACATTTTCATTTCAGGTTCTCAATCTTGGAATTACCGCTGTTGACACTGTTATGGTATCCTTTTCTGTGGATGCCGGACTTACAGTATACCGGGATACCATTGTACAGTTACTTCCGGTAGGTAGTAATCTGGTATATACAGCCACTCAGACTTTCGATTTTTCTGCAATTGGAAGTTATGACTGTATTATTACTGTTGAGAATTCGATGGACGACACGCCAAGCAACGATACGCTTTATACAACAATTAATAATTTCTTACCAGCACCGGTAAGTATGATTGGATTCGATACCGCCTATTGTACCAGCAATGTTCCTTTCCAGTTGGTAAGTAGCCATCCGGGAGGAATTTACATCATTACACCTGCTAACATTCCTGTTATCGTTGATCAGATTTATTTTACAACACCGGGTGCCTATACTCTTAATTATAGTTATACAGACAGTAACAATTGTGTAAGCTCAGCGATTGAAGATTTCCAAGTCTATCAAACCCCTGAAATTGAACTTGGACCAACTGTTCAATCCTGTGAAGGTGAGAACGTTATTTTGTCAGTTAGCTCCGGATACACTACTTACAACTGGTCCACTGGTAGTTCCGATACCTCAATCGTAATTAGTAACTCAGGCCTTTATAGCATCTCAGTAAGCGGCAGTAATGGTTGTGAAAGAATCGATTCTGTTGATGTTGTCTTTAATCCACTACCAATTATTGATATACAAGGTGATACTTCAGCATGTGAAGGTGAAACAATTAACCTGAGTGCTGCCGGACAGGGTACTTCATTTGTATGGAGTACAGGTTCTTCAATGGATAATATTACGGTGGGAGCAAGTGGTAGCTATAGTGTTACGGTAACTGAACTGGGTTGCCCGGGAGTTGATGATATTGACGTTGTAATTCATGATAATCCCATCTTCGATCTTGGCAGTGACATAGAAACATGTGATGGCGAAACTATTGTTCTGGATGCTGGTGTTTGGGTTACTTATCTCTGGTCCAACGGATCAACTGCTCAGACAATCGATGTAACATCCACGGGTGCATTTGGCGTTGCAATTACTGATGAATTTGGGTGTTTGGGTGGTGATAACATAACCGTAACTTTCAATCCATTACCAATTGCTGATTTTTCCTATTCAATTAACAATACGCTTGTCACATTTGCTAATCAGTCGTCGTTTGCAGATTCTTACAGTTGGGACTTCGACAATGGAATGACCTCAACGAATGATGATCCTATTATTGAATTTGGTACATACGACACCTACAGCGTTGAGCTAACAGCAACAAACGGTTGTGGAGATGATGTAATTGTTATTGATGTAATTGTACTTTCGATTGATGAACTGGCTTTTAATAATAGAGTTCAGGTGTGGCCTAATCCGGCAACAGATGTGGTGAATATATCTATTGAAGTTGAAATGACTGCTGATACTTATCTTCATTTAACGGATGCTACCGGTAAGCTTATTATCAATCAGGAAATTTTAAAAACAAATACAAGCATTGACCTTTCTGAATTTAGTCCGGGTGTTTATTTCATCAAAGTTAATAGCAGTACAGATTCATATATCCGAAAGATTGTAAAACAATAAATAATATTTTTAATGAAAAAGGAGTCATGAAAATTTTCATGACTCCTTTTTCATTCCAAAAACCTAATTTCATGAGAAAAGTATTTATACTTGGATTGTTGCTTCTTGGAATAACTCTATTCAATGTCAATGCACAGGATCTACCTGCATACATGACGGAAGATGAAAAGGCACTTATGCCAGCTTATCTTAAATCGTTTGAAAAGAAAGGATTTACAACTCCACCTCCACATGCCAGCCTTCGTAATCCGGCAGAATGGGAAGAGATGCAGGCAGTTGCAATTACCTGGAGAAGTTATCAAACCGAACTAACAGAAATTGTAAGATTTGCCAGAGAAGAATGTGATGTTTATATCATCTGCAACGATTCAAGCTCTGTAAAAACGAGTCTGACTGTAAGCAATGTTAATCTGTCAAACATCTACTATCTGCAGGAGAGTTCCAATTCTGTCTGGATTCGTGATTACGGGCCAAATTGTATGTATGTAAATGATGTGGATTCACTTTTTATATCTGACTGGATCTACAACAGACCTCGCCCGCTGGATGACGTTGTACCTCAGGTAATCGCAGATTACATGGGCATCCCGCTTTACGAAACCACTGTTTCTCCCAATGCTTTGGTTCATACAGGTGGCAACTTCTGCTCCGATGGACTTGGCACAGCTTTTTCTGAAAATCTGGTATTGGATGAAAACTCAAACCTGTCAACGGCTGAGGTGGACACCATCATGAAGAAATTCATGGGTATTGAAAGATATGTTAAAATTACCAATCTTCCTTACGATGGTATTCATCACATCGACATGCACTTTAAGCTAATCAATGAAGAGACTTTGCTGGTTGCAGAATACCCAACAGGAGTAGCGGACGGACCTCAGATAGAAACCAATCTGAATTATATACTGAGCAACTTTAATTCCGTATTTGGCACACCTTATAAAGTGATCAGAATTCCAAGTCCACCAAGTCCTTCAGGAAATTACCCTGACAATGGAGGTTATTACAGAACCTACACAAATTCTCTGATCCTAAACAATACAGTGCTGGTTCCAACTTATTATGAACAATACGATACTACTGCATTACGTATTTACCGGGAAGCTATGCCGGGTTACAATATTGTTGGTATCAATTGTAACAATACAATACCTGCAAGCGGTGCTATTCATTGCATTTCGCATGAACTTGCCACAGCAAATCCGTTGCTCATTGTACATCAGAATCATCGGGACACAAATGCGCTTGTAACCCAATACGACATCGATGCAATGATCATTCATAAGTCCGGAATCCAGCATGCTGATATCTACTATAGAACTGACACCTTGCAACCTTATACACAAACAGCAATGGTGAACAGTAATCCGACTGAAAACTTATGGTCAGGAAGTATTCCAGCTCAGGCAGCCGGTAGCAAGATATACTATTACATTAAAGCAACTGCTACCTCCGGAAAAGTTCAGTTAAGGCCAATGCCCGCACCTGAAGCCTATTTTCATTTCCGTATTATGGGACTCGGCTATTGCGTCATTTCCCTTGGCACTGATATTACCATTTTCAATAATGAGACTGTTACTATGGAGCCTACGGTTGTTGGCACACCGCCATTTAACTATCTCTGGAGTGATGGATCATCAGATCCGGATTTAGTCGTTGACGGTGCCCTTACAGGTTTGGGAACCTTCAATTATTCTGTTACCGTGACAGATGTTGAAGGATACTCCGATATGGATAGTAAAACCATTGAAGTAATTAACCAAACAGGCATTGAGACCTTTCAAAGCAATGATTTCAGAATCTATCCGAATCCGGTTCTGGGCGAATGCTGGATTGAGTTCTCTGATAAGTTAAGTGGTGCTAACAAGATTGGTGTATTCGATATCAACGGAAAGTTAATGATTGAGAAGGAAATATATACTCAAAAGGTGAGATTGGATCTTTCACCTTTGGCAAATGGAGTTTATCAGCTTAGAGTTGCCAATGCAAAGTCGATAACAAACAAGCGACTTATTGTACAATAAAGTTATGGCACAATGAGAAAGGGAGCCTCGAAATCGAGACTCCCTTTCTTTGGGCTAATAATCTGGAGTTTTTACACTTCAATACTCCTGGAAGTGATATGAACTTATATATTGGTTCAGCCGGGAAACGTTGCCGCTAAACGATAAACCCTGGCTTACCAGAAAGTATTTTTCCTGATCGTAGGTAAACGTATAAGCATACTTGGCAACTTCCAGCCTATTGCTATCAAACGCGAATAACTCCATTAATAAAAGAACTTGTTGGCTACTTATTAGTTTTGGCCCAAGAGCTTGTTTGACAATTAACAACTTACTGCTATCAAATGAGGTTTCGTCCACTATACGCCGAAGTTCTCTGAAACTACCTTGTGACATTACATCGGAATGATAACCATTGTGGCCAGTTTGATGAGCATGTCCGTTAATACCATATTCTGAAAAACTGTGATCATGACTATTCTGTCCGTGGTTTCCATGATGATCCTGACTGTTAATTCCATGAATTGAACCATGTCTTATTCTTTTTACTTTAATAATATCGAAATCGCGATGTTTAGTGATTCTCGCCTTTACTTTTGATGATGAAGGAAGCTCAATCATACCCTTGAAAATCACTTTCTTGTAATAGCCGTTATGTCTACGGATTTCCTTGCTTACTTTCATGAATTTCCTGCCCGATCTTAAACCGTCTATTTCAATAGATCCGGAGCTGGTTTTGTAAGTACGGTCACCAATTTCAACGGTAAATGCAGAATGATCCCATAATGACAATTGAAGTGTTGTGAAAGTTGGACGATGACCCGCAAATAGGATACTGATCACAAGTAAACTGAATGTTAAGGTTGTAGCTAATCTTTTCATGATATCCTCCTTTTTTGATTGGTTCGACATCGGTTTTCCAAGATACGTGCCAAGAATTTATCGGGTGGATTATTAATATTATTACAAGGTAACATTTCAGGTATATTTTTCGATTAGGGATGCAATCGCTGCAAAAAGTTGCACGAAAATTGATAAGCCTACAAAACCCAATAAATGTACATTACAATTTGAAGTAATGTTAACTTTGTGGAAATTCAAGTAAAGAGCAGATGATCAAATATCCAATGATGATTTTAGGTTTGTGTTTTCTTGCGATTATTACAGTCGCTCAACCTAAATTGTCAACAACATCAAAAAAAGCAATAAAGAAATTTGAAAAGGCCATAGAATATTTCAATGTTCAGAAGGATGACAATGCGCTGAAGGAACTTCAGAATGCTGTTAAAGCGGACCCTACCTTCATCGAAGCCTATCTGCTCATGTCTGACATTTTCCATGAGAAGAGTGAAACTGAGAATGAATTGAATGCTCTCAAAAAGGCCATCAACATCAATCCCGGCTATTCACCAAAAACTGCATTTTATCTTGGCGAGAGTGCCTTCAAACTGGGCCGATACGAAACATCCAGACAGGCATTTGAAGCCTTCATGGATTATGGAACTTCAAAGAAAATGTTGAAACGAGCCGATTTTCTAATCAAATGTTGTGATTTTGCCATTGAAGCGATGGCTAATCCTGTTCCGTTTGAACCTATTAACCTGGGACAGGAAGTTAACTCACCATACAACGATATGGCACCTTCACTTACGGTTGATGAAGAGACGCTAATTATTACTGTTGATATACCAAAAGATTCAAATCGTCCTTATTCACCGGATAACCGTCAGGAAGATTTTTTCATCAGCCGAAAGAAGGATGGTCAATGGACAAAAACAGTCAATATGGGACCACCGGTCAACACCACTGGCAATGAAGGGATGCAATCCATTTCAGCAGATGGTAAGGTGTTGGTTTACGCATCAAGTAGTCTGCCCAACGGATTTGGAAGCACCGACCTTTATATTTCTCACATGACAAATAGTGGCTGGTCACAACCCCTTAACATGGGTAAGCCAGTAAATTCTGAGAAATGGGATACCCAACCATCACTTAGCTCGGACGGCAAATCGATGTACTTTGTAAGTACAAGGAAAGGTAGTCTTGGCCTTCAGGATATCTGGTTTACAAAACAGGACAATGAAGGCAAATGGTCTGAACCAATAAATCTGGGAGAAAATGTCAATACGGAGGGATATGAAAGTAGCCCCTTCATTCATCCTGATGGTAAAACACTCTACTTCACGAGCGGCAACAGGATAGGAATGGGAGGATACGACATCTATAAAACCAATCGAATTTCAGAAGGCAAATTTTCAGAACCAATCAATTTAGGTTATCCTATAAATACTCATCTGAATGATGAATTTCTCATTGTTAATGCTGGTGGTGATTTTGCTTTCATCTCATCAAAAAGACCGGGAAGTGCGCAACTTGATATTTATACCTTCGAGATTCCCATGGAGATCAGGCCTAATCCTGTGAGCTACATGAAGGGTAAGATCTTTAATGCTGAAACCAACGAACCGGTTAAGGCGAACTTTGAGCTGGTAAATCTATCGAGCAGTGAAATTGAGATACGATCAGAATCAAATAATGAAGATGGTCAATATCTGGTTTGTCTCCCAACTGGTGATAACTACGCTTTTGACGCAAGCGCAGACGGATACCTGTTTCACTCATTAAACTTCTCACTAAAAGATGTGAAAGATAAAACCGAACCATATATCCTTGACATACCCCTTTGGCCAATAAAACCGGGCAAATCTGTTGTATTGAATAATATCTTTTTCGATACCGACAAATACCATCTAAAAGAAGAATCTCATATTGAACTGAATAAATTGTTCAGATTCCTGGAGAAGAATCCGGGTGTTAGAATTGAGATCGGCGGGCATACCGATAATGTTGGGAAAGCCGATTATAATCAACGATTATCCGAGAACAGGGCAAAAGCAGTTTTCAGTTTCTTAATTACCATGAAAGTTTCCCCTGAAAGAATCTCATACAAAGGTTATGGTTTAACAAAACCTATTGATACCAATGATACCAAAGAAGGAAGAGCCAATAATCGTAGAACTGAATTTACCATTGTTGAATAGAGTTAAAATACTATTATTTTTTCTGGTAATTATTTTGCCAGGCATTGCTTCCAATGCTCAAATGAGTGTCTGGGATCAACTCTTACTTACTGCTGCCAGCGAAGATGATATGAGCTCTCTCACTCTAGCTTTAGACTCCGGAGCAGTAATCAACTCAGTGACGGAAGATGGAGTTTCAGCCTTGATGTATGCGTCAGAAAGCGGGAATTTAAATATGACCAATCTACTCATAGATCATGGTGCGGATCCCAACCTTATTCCATGGAATGGCAAAACTGCACTGATTGGATCTGTTAGATCAAACAATTTCGAAATTTCGGAGCTTTTAATCAGAGCCGGAGCTGAAATCAATCATAAGGATAATTATTATAAATGCTCTGCCCTTCACTATGCCATTGCATCACAATATTTCGAGATGGTTGACATGCTGCTTTATTATGATGCCAACCCGGCATTGAGGGAAAACAAAGGTTTAGATGCAATCAATCTGGCATCATGGTTAGGTTATGCGGAGCTTGTGGAGTATTTCATAGAGAAAGGCATTGATCCCAATAGTGCTGACACATTAGGCAATTCTCCACTGATTAACAGCATTCATAATGGCCATATTGAACTGGCAAAAACACTCATGGAGAATGGCGGCGATTTAAATCAGACCAACAAAAAGGGATATAATGCACTCCATATTGCAACCATTGGAAATTCAACGGAAATTGTGGAATTTTTAATTGTTAAAGGAGTGGATCTTGATCAGGCTGTGTATGACAAACTCTCGCCGGTTAACTTATCAAGAATCTATCAAACAAAGCCTGTTAGAAAAATGCTCTTTCAGGGTGGAGCTAGAAGATTTTCAGGATTATATGTCGATAGGTTCGAACTCTCCTTTGATAACAGCATAAACTGGGACGACTATTTCATTGGAGGTGGATTTGGTTTGCATGAGGTATATACCAATACTACTGTGAGTTTATCCTTTATGACCAGACTCTATCGTGAACCAATTTATTTTAAGAATCATGAATCCATCTATTATCAATATTGGGAAAAACGATACTTCTTTGCTCTGAAGATTTCAAAGAACATCCCATTAATTAAACGAAAACATCAAACAACCGGATTCCATTTAGGCATTAGTGAATTAGCATCATTTGGATCCTGGTCAGGGAGTAATCAGCAACCAAAATTTGAAATTATTACAAGTCCACATGCCGGATTTTATTGGCAGGGGAAGGTGCTAAGCGGCAAATTAGGTGTTGAATATTATAACTTTGAACACAACCAGCCATCTCCTTACCATATTAGCGCATCTTTGGTGTTTAACATACCTCGCAACATCTCTATTTTTAAGGAAACTCAGCCCGGCTGGACAGATCAATACACATCTGAAGAGTAATCTCAGGTAGATCAATAATTTGATTCAAGTGTTCGATCTCTCATATTAATTTCTATTTTTGATCACTGAAAAACAAATGCAGGAAGCGGATTGTCACATCAATTAATGATGATACATTTAACGCATTATTGATGTATGGCATACGGACATAGCAATGAAAAAATCAGTTAAGAATATTATTCAGGTACTGCTGGGATTTGTCATAGGTGGATACCTCTTGTTCATTACATTAAAGGAGCAAAACTTTGATGAGATTGTGAACAGTATCAGAGAAACTGATATTGTTTGGGCATTAATGGGTGGAGTTAGTCTGCTTGCCGTATTCCTTCTGCGTGCATACCGGTGGAAAATTATCCTGAATAATTCGGGTATCTATCCAAAAACATTTGATGTTATCAACTCAATTGCCCTTGGTTATTTCATCAACCTTTTCACCCCAAAATTTGGAGAATTAGTAAGATGCACCAATTTGAAGCGAACGGATAATGTAAAAGTATCCAAAGTGCTTGGAACGGTTGTATCGGAAAGAGTTTGGGATATTCTTGTTTTAATACTAGGTCTGATCTTTGTGATTTTATTCGAATTTGACCGAATTGCTTCCCTATTTAATATTCAGGAGACTTTTGCCGGATTTAAAAACAGCACCTTGCTTTTTGCAGTCATCCTAATTGCATTGGGTGCTTTATTCCTGTTAAGCTATAAATTACTTTACAAAAGAATTAATCATTGGAAAGCGGTTGTTTATTTAGCAAACTTTGTGAAGGAGATTTATACTACTGTACTGCTCACATTTAAGATTAAAAAGTACAAGCAATTCCTGTTGTTAACATTGTTTATCTGGATTGCTCTGGTATCGATGAATTACTGTTTTCTGATGTCTTTGCATGAAACTGATTCATCTTCAATATACTTTGCCGTGATTGTTCTGTTTATAGGGGCGATTGGATGGGTGATTCCCACTCCGGCGGGTGTTGGATCTACCCACTATTTTATCCTCCAGCTTTTCCTTGCATTTGAACTTAGCCGAAGTGCAGGTATTCATTTTGGGATACTCTCTAACGGACTAAACTTTGTTTATACTCTTGTCGTTGGAATCGTTGCGTTAATCTATAACGAAATCAGAGTTTTCCGAATTAAAAAACTTCAGGATATTAATCCGGAACCAATAGAAGAATAGATATGATCTTCACAGCTGACGATCAACTCGAACTTCAGAAAATATATAGCTTAATAAGAACAGAGTATCTTGTTTACAAGCAGAAATACTCAGGTATTCTATCATCTGTTCATTCCAATCACCGCTTAAAAGCCGATCGATTCCTGAACTTTCTGGTCCTCAAAAAGCAGGTAAATGAATTGGATATTATTTTCAGTAAATATGGCCTTCAAACCAGTGATTATAACATATTGCTTGAGAAATTTGGTTCTGAACCAGCGGATAAAAAGCCTGAGGGAATTGTTTCTTGCTCAAAAATAAGCCCTGTTCTTGTCAACATAAAAGATGAAAGCATTAATTCTCATATTCATCTTTTACCGATCATAGAGTCAGGCATAAGCACATTTCGAATCAACTGTGCCTTTGGTAAGCACGAAGAGTGGAAGAAGATGCAGAATAACCTGCTTAAAGCATCCGGGCTCTGTGAAAAAGACTGTACTCTCCTGTTCGATCTTGCCGGACAAAAAACAAGGATTATAAGCATTACAGATTGCAAGGGAAATAAGCTTGAAAATATCAGAATCCGGAAAAACGAACTGCTAAACCTTGGAGTTTCTGAGTATTCTAAAGATATGGAATCAACCTACCTTCAGATAGGTTCCCCGGAAAATCACCAACTCCCTGTCGAAGGAGAAAGGGTAAGGTTTGACGATAGTAAGGTGGAGGCGATTGTAAGCAGCAGAACTGATCAAAACATACAAATCAAGGTCATTAAAACCAGTGGATCTGGTGTTTTCCTCACCCCAGGCAAAGGCGTTAATTTTCCGGATTTAAAACAATCCAGCTCTGCTCTTACCCTTAAAGATAAATCCGATCTTTCCTTTGCTATACGTAACGGCGATATTATCAGTTTTTCGTTTACCAACGATCAGGCAGATATTGATCTTTATCATCGGGAAATAAAAAACTTAAGTAAAAAGTCACCTCCGGTTGTTATTAAAATTGAGACACAGCAAGCTGTAGACCAACTGGAAGAGATCCTGCTTAGTTGTTATCAATTTGAGGATGTAAGCATATTGTTGGCCAGAGGCGACCTTGTTTCGGAAATGGGTTTTGAGCAACTGCCGGCAATTCAGAAAAAAATAGTTGAATTTACCAGATATGCCGGATTGCCTTTAATCATTGCAACAGATGTACTTGAAAACCTTAATCAGAATGGAGTTCCATCCCGCTCTGAAACTATTGATGCAGACATTGCCTTACGCGCTGAACATATTCTGCTCAATCAAGGAGAATTCACTGTTGAGTGCATTGATTTATTGAAAGAACTAAGAAAGAAATCTCAGTAATTGACACAGATACCATTGAGATTCCCAAGTCAGTTATGGAATGAGAAGGAAGCTAAGTTTCCGGACAAGCTCCAATCAATATTATTAAGATCTTTTACATCCAGTGCAGGTACTTATCAACAAGGTTCCAAATCTCCTCATTTTTACCATAGAGCTTTTCACTCAATTCCTTATCGTCGTATGATTTCAAAGTTTTCATAATAGCGTCAATGGATCCTTTTGGAAAGATTCCATTGTTTTCATAAATCGTACGATGTTGATTCAACCTTTCAGCGGAATCCCAGCAGGATGTAGGTAACTGATCGAATTCATTCAGGCTCTTCTTAAAACTATTGTCAAAAATATTACCGGGCACATATAATCTGTCTGCGACTTCCAGCGAGTCCTCCATGTTTAATCCATGATTCACAGCAATGAGCAAGCCAGCCATCAGAAAGTGTAGATTTGCCGATCCATCAGGCACACGGAATTCAAAAGTTTGTTTTCCAGAGAAATCAGTATCGCAATCTTTTTCCAGGGGATTGGCATGCCGAAGCATTTTACAGGCACCACCAAGCCAACCCAAAGGAACACGAACCAGAGCCGAACGATTTCTATCTCCCCAGCACACGTAAGTCGGTGCTTCCTGGTGAGGAACCAGTCTCAAATAGGCAGTTGGGATGGTATTGCCAAAAGCAGTTAAAGAGGCGGACAAATCAAGCACACCTGCTATCATTTGTTTAGCAACATTACTTAACTCTCCATTCTCAACCAATACATTTTTACCATCTTTTTCAGCAAGCATGTGTACATGTAAGCCACTTCCTGCTTTACCAATACTAATTTTCGGTGCAAAGCTGATGTTAACACCGTACTTGTATGCCAACATTCTTATTATCCATTTGGCAATGACAAGATGATCCACCGCATCTTCCGGATCAACCGGAAGAAATTCAATCTCCTGCTGCTCGAAGTTCTCTTTTTCCGTACTGAAGTTTCCTACTTCCGAATGGCCGTATTTAATCATACCTCCGCACTGAGAAATCAGCTGCATCGCTTCCTTTCTGAAATGTTCCCATTTTGCGAATGGCTCGGCACTATGATATCCTTTTTGATCAATGGCTGGGAAGGCATTGTCCCTCTCACTTTGCACATAGTATTCCAACTCACCCATGGCCTTGAACTCATAGCCTGTGGATTTACGAAATTCAGTATTAGCTTTCCTTAGAATATACTCAGGTGAACTTTCGAGAGGTTTACCTTCATTTGTATAATAGGAACACAAAATATCGAGTGTAGGTACTTCTTCAAATGGATTTACAAACGCAGTTTTGTATCTCGGAATTACATAGAGATCACTACTTCCTGCCTCAATGAACGAGAATAAACTGGATCCATCAACACGTTCGCCGGTAGTAAGTAAATTCTCCAAATGCTCCTTATTGAGAACTACAAAATTCAGTGTTTTCAATTTACCATCATCAGCTATGTATCTGAAGTTAAGCATTTGAATATCTTTCTCCTGAATAAACTGCATAATATCCGCTCTGGTAAACTCAGCCGAAGGTTTGCGTAAATGCTTCACCAGTGGATTCGGACTCAGGGCTATTTCACTATCTCTCATAACTCTCATAAGCGATGTTAATTTGTGTTTAGCAAAACTAGCAGATTTTACAAAAGCTGATGGGTGACAAAACATGTTAAATAATAGCTTAGCAGAAAATTAACACTCTATGATTAAGTATCTATTGCACAGGTTTAATCAGAAAATAATAGATTTTTCTTAACAAAACTACTCCTTGCTCCTTCCTTTAAATAGATTATTTTTGAGGATAAAATCAGCAAAGATGGATTGGCAGGGTTACTCATCAAAATTATTGGAAGAGGCTGTAAACGAGTTTGCAAAGCTACCCGGTGTTGGAAAAAAAACCGCACTTCGTTTTGTATTGCATTTGCTCAGACAAGAAGAGAAAGAGACAGAAGCATTTGGCTCTATCATAATCAAATTGAGAAAAGAACTCAGGCATTGTAAGGTCTGTCATAATATTTCTGATACTGATTATTGTGAAATTTGCTCGGATTCTTACAGGGATAAATCAACTGTTTGTGTTGTTGAAGATATTAAGGATGTGATGGCCATTGAAGCAACTCAGCAGTACAGCGGGCTTTATCATGTTCTGGGGGGGAAAATATCACCAATGGATGGAATTGGGCCCAACGACCTTACGATTGATTCACTTCGTGAAAAGGTTAATGATGATGAGATAAAAGAGGTAATCCTTGCCCTTAGCACAACAATGGAAGGAGATACTACCAATTTCTTCATCTATCGAAAACTGGCAGAATCTAATGTCAAACTGACCACAATTGCCAGAGGTGTCTCCATCGGAGATGAACTGGAATATGCGGATGAAATAACCCTTGGACGTTCTATCCTGAACCGTACTCTCTTCGAAGGAAACTTTAAGTAATTTGAGGCTGTAGTATGGCCATTCCTGAGGGAGGAAG
>Ga0233443_1001035_pt1 | contig 26141 bp, 21 predicted proteins | sample SI_123_September_2_FD_182784 | JGI IMG/M metagenome (GOLD analysis project Ga0233443, IMG submission 182784) | Seawater microbial communities from Saanich Inlet, British Columbia, Canada - SI_123_September2016_200_MG | ecosystem: Environmental > Aquatic > Marine > Inlet | place: Canada: British...
GTGTTTTCACCCAACAGGTCCAGCAACCCGTACAGGATTTTATATTCATATCAATCAGCTTGAAGTGTTCAACCTGATGCTTTTCTTCAAGCAAATTACACAAGGATTCAAGATGTGTACGAAACGGACTCATTCCGGAATCCGGATTTCCGTTCAGTATGGTTATTTTCATAACAGGATATACAGCTTAGCTTGATTCATCGAATAGTATAATTATAGAAAAGGGCAGTTCCATCATCTGTAACTGCCCTTTACATGTGCCGGCATTTCCGGTTTATTTCTCTATTCTTATCCTTGCGTCCACTGCTACAACACTATCAGCTTTTCCAAGTAATGGATTCAAATCCATTTCGAATATCTCTGGAGCAGTTTCCAATAATAATGACAATCGTACCATTACGTCAGCAAACAACTCCTCACTAATCGGTTCCTGTCCGCGGGCTCCTTCAAATACACTATAGCCCCGCAGGCTTTGTATGGTTTCAATGGCTTCATCTTTTGAGAACGGTACCATACAGGCTTTGATATCCTTCAGTAATTCAATGAAAATACCTCCGAGCCCGCTTAGTACCAGATGTCCGAATTTATCTTCGCGCTTTGCCCCGGCAAATAGTTCAGTACCCGAAAGCATCGGTTGCAGCAGAATTGCAGTGGTATCCTTAATTTTTATCATTCGGGCAAATTCTTTCTTAAGCTGTTCTTCTGTCTTAACGTTGAGTACAACGCCTCCAACATCTGATTTATGAACCGGTCCAACAACCTTCATAACTACAGGCAATCCAAGTTCTTTTGCCATAGCAATAGCTTCCTCAGCTGAATTCGCCACCGCTTCGCCTGCTCTTGGAATTCCGGCTGCATCCAGTAAATCCTGCACGTCGGTAGGATTCAGGTAGCCGTTATCTGCGTTGTCAACAATATTTCTTACCTTTTTAACATCAATCACTGGAATCTCACCTTCGTTGAAGCATGGTCTCGGGGTATTCATTACATGAACCAAAGCTTTTCCAAGCTCTGCTTCATCAGGGAAGAAAATTCTTCCTTTCGAAAGGAAATCTTCAATTTCCTCACGGGCAGTCTTAATTGATGGGAGAACAGGGTAGATCGGCTTTTTGGCGGTTTTCATTTTCTCATGCAGCACATCGTAGGCATCAAATACTTTAGCCAATCCTGCTGTTCCAAAAATAACGACCATTCCATCTATATCGTCCAGCTCATTGTCCACATAGTCGATGATTTTTCCCAGTTGTTCAGCAGTTCCGGTAGCAAGGAAATCAATCGGATTCTCAACGGACGATCCCGGATAGAGTTCATCCAGAAGGGCTCCTGCTTTTTCTTTTCCAATTTTCGGAATGTTCATGCCTCCATCAGAAAGTATATCGGTTAACATTACGGCTGGTCCTCCTGCGTGGGTAATGATAGCAATGTTTTTACCCGTAAGTGGTTGATGCATGAATACTGAAGCAACATTGGTAAGTTCCTCACGCCCATTGCAACGTACAATCCCGGCTTTTTTAAAAAGTGCATTCACAGCAACATCCGATGTGGCAAGCGCTCCGGTGTGCGAAGATGCTGCTCTGCTACCGGCCTCTGATCCTCCGGCTTTAATGGCAGCAATCTTACATCCTTTGGCTATTAATGAAGTGGCACTTTTCAGTAGCTTTTGCGGATTGCTAATGGTCTCAATATAGAGTAATTTAACCTTTGGGCTTTTCTTGGCGTCAAAGGTTTCATCCATGTACTCAAGCATTTCTTCTACACCAAGTTGAGCACTATTTCCAACTGAGAATACACGGGCAAATGGAAGGCCTTTCGGAATCCCGGCTTCCATAATGAAACATGCTGTTGCACCAGATCCGGAGGCAAAATCACAACCTTTTAAATCGAGCTTAGGAATTGGGCTTGTAAATACACCATGATATTCAGGTGAGAGTGCTCCAATGCAATTAGGCCCGATAAGTGAACCCTCAACACTGTCGATTACCTTCACAATTTTCTGCTCCAGTAATTTGCCTTCTTCGCTTTCTTCGCTAAATCCTGCCGAGAGAATAATAAAACCTTTGGTATTCTTCTTTAATGCTAGAATTTCAACTGTCTCAAGTACGTATTTCGATGCAATTGCGATTATGGCCAAATCGACAAATGGCAGCTCCTTAACATTTTTAAAACTGATAACTCCTTGTACTTCAGACTCTTTTGGATTAACAACAAAAAGATCGCCTTTGTATTTGCCATTAATAATATTCTTAAGGACTTTCCCACCAGGTTTCCGTAAATCATTCGATCCACCTATAATGGCTATACTCTCAGGAAATAGTAATTTCTTATTAATCATAATTCTTCGACAACTTAGTTTACTAAGGCAAAATTAGAACTCTCACAGTAAATATTAGTGCTCTAAAACATGACAAAAGTAAGTTTTTGAACATACAGGATATCATACGATCCTTCCTGTGGATTAATTTGTTAGTTCTGTTGTGAAAAAATCATTGTTTCAATGGATTAGAGTGTTAATTTTGCGGACTTTTCAGGATAATTGTTAAACATAGTACAAGTCATGAGATTAGCTGTTCTTCTTTTGATATTGGTAAATACATCACTGTTCGTTTGTGCCGAAGTATTAAATGAGTTGCCACCGGCAGTGGAATTCATACTCACGGAAGACAGAGATACAACATCTGCCTTAACTCCACTTACAAAAATTGACACGGTCAAAAACAGTGAATCTGTAAAGGATATAGAATTACCGAATAACTGGACCTTAGGGGGTAATGGAAGTCTCAATTTCGCGCAGGGATATTTGTCACATTGGGTAGAAGGAGGAGAAAGCTCTGTCTCAACGCATTCGGTGGTAATGCTTTATTGTAACTATAAGAGGAAGAATCTACATTGGGATAATTCACTCAGTGTGAAATATGGATTGTTAAAGAGCGGAGAAAAGGATTTACGCAAGAATGAAGATAAGCTTGAGTTGAACACCAAGTATGGACAGAAGGCTTTTAGAACTTTCTATTATAGTTTCATGATCAACCTGAAAACGCAGGTGGATAAGGGTTATGAATTCCCCAAAGACTCTGCAGTTTATGTGTCCGACTTTTTTGCACCGGCTGAAGCACTTATGGCAATAGGTATGGATTATAAACCAAGCAACAAGTTCTCACTTTTGTTGTCGCCTGTGACCTCAAAATCAACCTATGTGATGGTAAGTGAGTTGGACGAAACCAAGTATGGACTGGAAGAAGGCAGCAGCAAAAAGTTTGAAATGGGTGCTTATGTAAAAACCTTATTGAAATGGGATATTACTAAAGATATTCTTCTGCAGAACAAACTTGATTTCTTCACTAATTATCTGAAGAATCCTGAGAATATAGATGTGAATTGGGAAGTTGGTATAGCAATGAAGATTAACAAATACATCCATACCAATATCAATACACACCTGATTTATGATGATGATATTATGATTCCTGTTGAGAAAACGCGAATCAGTCAGGAGACCGGACTGGAGGAAACCTATATGGGCAAATCCAAGAAAATTCAGTTTAAAGAAGTACTGAGTGTTGGCATAAGCTATAAGTTTTAGTGCATCGCTGCGTGCAGAAGCACAAGTTGAAATGAGTTGAAACCGTTCGCTGAAGTGAAGGGGAAATGATAGTGATTTTCAAGATTTTGCAACTATCGCTCTGATTATTCATCCAATATTCTGAGCAGTGCTATTCATTTACAGTTGACTAAAATCAAATGTAGTTGAGCAGGCCAATAAAAAAGCCCGCATCGCGGGCTTTTTTATCTGATATCTGTTTGATTAGTACTTCTTAACGATATCCATTCCGTTGTTAATGGCCTCTTCGTTAAGAGGTATTAACTTATGATAACGACCAGGGAGAGACTTTTTAAGTCCAAGTATTACATTTTCAATCTTTACAATTGGCCGAACCTTAAGGTAACCGCCAAGTACAACCATGTTAAAAATCTTGGTATTCCCCATTTCAGAGGATTTTCTGGCTGCTTCCACCTGGAAGATATTAATATCCTTTCTGCTTGGGTGAGTTGTTATACCGTTTGGATCATACAGCAAAGTACCACCTGGTTTAACCGCACTTTCGAATTTATCCATCGATTGCTGGTTCAGAATAATGGCGGTATCAAAGGTATTCAATACCGGAGAACTGATTCGCTCATCACTAACGATTACCGTAACATTGGCTGTTCCACCTCGCATCTCCGGACCGTACGATGGCATCCAGCTAACTTCCTGATCCTGCATAATGCCAGAGTAAGCAAGAATTTTCCCCATTGAGAGAACACCTTGTCCACCAAATCCGGCTATAATAATTTCTTCAGTCATAGTCTTGAAATTTTTAATTCAACAAAGATTTATTTTTCAGGAGTTTTAATTTCTCCCAATGGATAGTATGGAAACATATTCTCTTCCATCCATATGTTAGACTGAACCGGAGTCATTTTCCAACCTGAATTACAGTTTGAAACAATCTCAACAAATGTAGTTCCCTGCTTGGCCTTTTGTAATTCAAATGCCTGACGAATTGCCTTCTTGGCTTTACGTACGTGACGTGGTGTATGAACCGCCTGACGTGATACGTAACTAACTCCCGGTAATTGTGCAACCAATTCGGTCATCTTTAATGGATTACCCATTGACTCAATATCTCTGCCGTAAGGTGAGGTTGAGGAGCGCATTCCCGGTAATGTTGTCGGTGCCATCTGGCCACCAGTCATACCGTAAATACCATTGTTCACAAAGATAATGGTGATGTTTTCACCTCTGTTGCAAGCATGAATGGTTTCAGCTGTACCTATGGCAGCAAGATCACCGTCACCCTGATAGGTAAATACAAATTTGTCAGGATAACAACGTTTAATTCCAGTTGCAACCGCCGGAGCACGGCCGTGTGCCGCTTGTTGCATATCAATATTCATGAAATCGTAAGCAAGTACTGAACAACCAACCGGTGCAACACCAATAGTTTGATCAGCGATTTCCATTTCTTCCAACACTTCCATGGTAAGGCGATGAGCAGTACCATGTCCACAACCAGGACAATAACTCAAAGGATTGTCGGTCATGAATTCAGTTTTCTTGTAAACTAAATTTTCCGGTTTAATTATTTCTTTGATGTCCATTGATTATCCTCCAATAATTTTTTGTTCCAATGCTTCCACAACCTCATCGGGTGTTGGTATGATTCCACCAAACCGACCGAAATGCTCAACTTTGATTTTACCATTTACCGCCAGCTTCACATCTTCAACCATTTGGCCCGAGCTCATTTCTACTGATAACATCCCTTTAACTCGTGATGTTAATGCATTAATCTCGTTTTTCGGGAATGGGAAAAGTGTTATTGGTCTTAACAATCCTGCTTTGATACCTTCTGCTCTGGCAATCTGTACTGCCTTTTGGCAAATACGTGCACTTGAACCATAAGCAACAAAGAGGTATTCAGCATCATCGCAATCGAAGGTCTCGAATCTCACTTCGTTCTCTTCTATTGATTTGTATTTCTTTTGAAGTACAATGTTATGTGCCTCCATCTCGTCAGATTTAAGTCTTAGAGATGTGATAATATTTCTTTCCCGGTTTTTTGTTTTACCAACCGTTGCCCAGGAATACTTTTCCGCGATCTCTTCGTTCGATAATCTTGGTTGTTGTTCTTCCAGCCAAACTTTTTCCATCATTTGGCCAATCACACCATCGGAAAGAATGAGTACAGGAGTTAGGTATTTGAATGCTAAGTCGAAAGCTTCACCCACATGGTCAGCCATTTCCTGAACACTGGCAGGTGCCAGAACAATTAATTTGTAATCACCATGTCCGCCACCTTTTACGGCCTGAAAGTAGTCCGCTTGTGAAGGTTGAATGGTACCAAGTCCTGGTCCTCCTCTAACAACATTCAAAACGACGCAGGGAAGCTCGGCTCCAGCCATATACGATATTCCTTCTTGCTTAAGGCTAATACCGGGGCTCGAAGAGGAAGTCCATACTTTTTTACCGGCTCCGGCAGCACCGTAAACCATGTTAATTGCGGCAACTTCACTCTCCGCCTGTAACACAACTTTACCGGTTCGCTCGTGCGGCTTCTCCGCCATCAGGTATTCAATTACCTCCGACTGTGGGGTAATAGGATACCCAAAGTAGGCATCGGCTCCAGCCCGAATAGCAGCTTCGGCAATAGCCTCGTTACCTTTCATTAATTTTAATTCCTTTGCCATTATAATTTGATTTTTCTTAGTTTGACAAATCGTTAAGCTTCAACCTTAACGCGATAAACGGAAATTACACCGTCAGGACAAACAATCGCACAGTTTGAACAACCTGTACATTCGTCATGATTCTTTGGGTAAGCAAAATTGTAACCTTTACCGTTTACATCATTCGACATATCAATAACCTGAGTCGGGCACGCATCAACACAAACAACACAACCTTTGCATTTTTCCTGATCGATAACGATGGCTCCTTTCACCTTTGCCATTTTATGAAGATTTTTTATTTATTAGAACTCTGTAATTACCCGCAAATGTAAGGTTTTTGGTGTAATCTTAAGGTATGTTTAATATCAGGTTTTCAATGGTATTAGGTTGATTTCCAAGAGCTGAGAAATCGGTTCTTTTTAGAGCGAATCTAAATAAGAAATTGAGCATGAATTACTGTGAAAAATGCTTCTGAAAGTGAAATTTCATCAGCTCTGACCTGTCTTTTTCTATGGTGTTATTCATCCATGTATATTTTCCAGCTCTTCTCAGCCTGATACTCAAGCATCATTTGGCCATTACATATTGATGCCCCGTAACTTTTCGCAGTTTCCAGAAATTGGGTAAGCGGCGGGTTGTAAACCAGATCAATAAACAGATGATCAGGTGTGGCTGCAAAATAAGGTAATTCGGGCAGTTCGTCCACAAAAGGATACATACCAAGTGGTGTTGTATTGATGATTAACTGATGATCTTTAAGCAAAGCTGGTGTTATCTGAGAATAGCTAATGAATCTATCGCTATTACGGCTAACGCGCTTAACATCAATGTTAAATTTATTGAGTATATAAATGACTGCCCTGGACGCACCTCCTGTACCCAAAACCAGGGCACGATTAACATCCTTCAAAGGATGGTTCAAAAGCATTGTCTCAAATCCATAAGTGTCTGTATTGTAGCCGCTAAGTGTTGGAATGTTGCCAGAACGATCAATTCTCACCGTGTTTACAGCTCCAATTTTCCTTGCCTCCGGTTCAATCCTGGTTAGATATGGGAGTATCTCAGATTTATACGGAATTGTAACATTGAAACCGAGGAGACCGGTATTTTCTTCAATGAGTGTAAAGATTTGTGAAATCTTATTAATTTCATAGTTAATAAACTGATACTCATCAGCTATGCGCAGCTTTCTGAACTTCTCCTCAAAGAAACTCTTCGAGAAAGAGTGCTTTAACGATTTTCCTATTAAACCCAACACTTTCACGTATGCAATGTAGGCAGAATTTTAAAATTTGATCTATCTTTCGATGTGGAAATTAAGCACCTTACATACGACAAAATTGACCTGAGAAAGTGGGATAGTTGCGTGAAGGAGTCGGTGAATGGAACCGTAGCGGGATTGTCCTGGTATTTGAATATTGTATGTGATGGTTGGAATGCTTTGGTTGAAGGTGATTATCAAAGTGTGATGCCGCTGCCATTCGTTAGTAAATTTGGTGTTAAAGTGATGGAGATTCCTGCATTAGCTCAGCAGCTTGGTATCTTTTCGAAAGGATTGCTTGGACAGGACATGGCTGAGAACTTTTTAAAAGTCATACCTGAGAACTATAAATACACTAACATCGGGCTGAATGTTCATAATCACTTTGAGTTGAAGGACAAAGGTGTTGTTGTCCAAAGGAATAGCGATGTTCTGGATTTGATTCAGACTTATAGCTTAATTTCTGCGACTTATAGCAAATCACTCAAAACAAGGATTCACGAGTCAATCAGGGAAAAGGTCAGTGTTGTTCAGGGAGTGAATAATCATGAGTTTCTGATCTTACTTGAGCAAATTGAAGGTACAAATTCACAAAAGATTGAGCAGCTTAGAAAATTGATTGCCGTAGCCATTAAGTATAGAATTGGTGTTCTTTATGGTGCCTACTCTGCACATAACAATCTTTTAGCAGCTGCCTTCTTTATTACTGGCCTGAATCGGGCTATCATTGTATCCATGGCAGTTACCGATAATGGCAAAAAACACAATGCCCACTATCTGTTGATTGATCATTTTATAAAGGAGTCTGCAGAGAAAAACCTTGTACTTGATTTTAACAGTGCAGATCTGAAGAGCGGTGAGTTTGGTGCTACACAGGCAAGTTGTCAGCAAATCACAATTAACAAGCTGCCCTGGCCGTTGAATCTTTTTAAGCGATAGAAATATGAACAGATTTATTTCCCAAAGGCTTTCCGGAATACTGACATTTTCAATCATGATGTTTATTGGAGCAATTGTACTTAGCGGATGTGTTGATTGTAAAGAATGTAATATGACTTTTACTGGTGATCAACTGGAATGGATACCTTATGAATCCGGCCAGCTTATTACATTTTCATCAATTTCTGAAGCACCAAGGTATTTTCGAATAGGAACAGAGGAGATTTCGGCCGATACTGAAATATGTGGAAACACGGATAAACCCTGTACAATCGAAAAAGGATTTGATATTTATGAAACCGATATTCTGAATAGTTGGCAGGACTATGTAGGAGACATCTATATGTTTACGACAGAGGATGGTTATTTTGCCGGGGTATTCAATCTTTTCGACGGGCAACTCTATCAGAATGGATTGGATTCTATTTTTGCTCTGGGAGGTGGAGATATGTTGGTGCAACAAAAGCAATATCTCTTCAACGATTCAATCCTTAATTCGGTTTATGAACTTCAGATCGACAGCTCATCAGCAGACACCATAAACCACATTGTGCGCATCTACTATCACGCTGACTATGGTTTATTGCAATTTAACAATCAGGGTGGATCCAAATGGTACAGAAGCGATTTACAGGCTGATTAATGCTTTACTTGTCCAATCTTATTTTCTATTGATTCTATTTTTCCAGCCAATCGATTTGATTTACCTGATCTGATATCAAAATTAGCTGAAGTGTAAACCCGATCGGAGTGAGGTTCAAGCACTTTAAACGACTTACTGATTATCTCCAGCGCCTGAGTGAGGGTGTCGGTTTCGATTATTGTGCCCATGGCTGTGAGACGATAATTAAAACCGCTATTATCAATCATTTGAATAATCCGGCTAACGTATTCACTCACACTATCTCCCTTGTCTGTTGGGAACATTGCAAATTCAAGAAGGACTGACATATGTTTTTATTGTAAATATATGAAACAGGCAGCACATAAATCATCATTTTTTCCATTGAATAGAAAGTTCATAAACGATCAGCGATTTTATTAATGTTCAATGATTAGTTTCCTGTTGATCTTCAGCCTGGAGTTTTCCCAAATCATGTTATAATTGCCTGAAGGAAGCGTGGAGAAATCATTTGAAAGAAGGTTCTCGCCGATTGAGAGTTTGATTCCATTCTCCGAATAAACCTCGATACCCAGCTGGTCAAATACACGTAAATTGATGATCAGCTTCTGTGTTGATGTTATGTACGTTGATAGTTTTCCACTGCCCGGATTTGGATAAATATGCAAATTGTGAATAACATGCTCATCAAAGATGTCAGTTATTTGCACCGTTTGTATCACATGGCTTGCACCGCAAAAGTTGGAAGCGCTCAGTGATACCATATAGATTCCGGTCCCGGCATAGGTGATATGAGGCTCATAAAATGTGTTGGTACTGTCGTTACCAAAATTCCATTCGTAGGCTTCAACCTGCGTTGAATGATTAAAGAATTGTACTTGATTGAACAGAATCTGATAGTCAAAATCAACCACAGGGACATCGTAGAATTGTATCGCAGTAGACGAACTGACTTCACAACCTGCGTTGGTGCAAATCACTTCATAGAAACCCGATGTGTCGATGCTCAGGGTTGTAGTAGTGTCTCCCGTATTCCAAAGATAAGTGTCTGCCTTTCCCGGTTCCAGCGTAACTGTCTCACCTGTGCAAAGATTGTATGGTGCTGTTAACTCGATTTCCGGATACGGTGTGAAAATAATATCATATTCAATGTTTGAGTAGCAATTGTTAAAATCGACTCCGGTAACCGAGTAAGTCCCAGATTCGGTTACCAAAGAAGAATCCAGAAAATTGAACTGATCGTGTGCCCAGGAATAAAATTGAAATGCTCCGGAAGCATGAAGATAAATACGATCGCCGTAACAGGCCAGGTCCGGGCCCTCGAGATAGATATCGGTGCGTGGATATATGTTGACAACTATGGTATCGCTACCCGGGCAACCCTGATCCCAAACCGTTATAATGTAGATGCCACTTTCCGAGGCTTCGATATAGTTGCCAGTGCTTTGCACTATACCTGACCATTGATAGAAATCGAAACTTTCAGCAACAAGCAAGGGAAGTACCTGCCCATTGCATGCTACAGTATCGCCCAGAATTTCAGGCAGCGGTGCTTGCTGGAAAAAGATTGTGCTGGTGTCGGATGCAGAACATCCGTCTGCAGTTGAAACCCAAACAAGGTAAGTTCCCGGATTGCTCAGGCAGATCTCATTGATGCCAGTTGCTCCCGTAGACCAGGTGTAACTGTCGTAACCTGCGGGCAGGGTCAGACAAACTGTGTCATCAGAACAGGCAATGGTTTCAACCGGGAGATTAAGTTGCGGAGTTTCAAAGATTTGTATGGAACGGGAGATTTCATTGGAACAGGCTGTTGTTAAATCGGTGTAATGATAGACGATATCGAAACTCCCGGTGTCGGCAAGGAATAGAGTACTGTCAAGTACATGCTCTCCGATGAAAAATCCGCCGGACGGGACTGCTTGTAGCAAAATGGTTCCAATTAAATCCTGGCAATAGCTTGTGTCCTGATTGATAATTGAAAGAGAGGGAAGGGGATGATTGTAAATAACTTTAATCAAACTATCATTCTCTTCAACATTATCGAGAGGGACATCAATAGAGAACTCACAGGAATAGTTTCCTGTTGCAGAAAAGTCATAGGATTCGGGAATTTCAATCAGTTTTGATTCATAGGGTAGCAGGGTGTCAGCAAATCCATAAATGCTATCGGTAAGCTGATTGTTAATTGAAATATGAATATCATAATCCGGTACAGTATCACCGCTAAAATTTCTCAATTCTAGAATTATTGCCGTAGCCGTATCTGTATTGTTACACATATTTCCAGGGCTAGCAAGAGAAACAATACCTAAGTCGTATCCGGAGAATGCAGACAAGGATTTTAAACCACTTTGTCCGTTGATCTGAAACTGGTTCGAGTCCTGATAATTTTGTATATCATAAATTGCAATGCTTTGAATTGCACATTCACAACCAGGCAGCCACATTTTCCATAAAAATGATTCACCAGCGGTAAATCCATTGAACATATTGACTTCAGTTCCATAGGCAAAAAGAGTGTCTGTTGTTCCCGTCCATTTCAGGTATCCCCCGCAAGAATAGTCAGATCCCGTGTTATAGAATACGCCCAGGTAAACATCCGAACTAATGGTATTGCCGTTGTGCATTAGTACGAGTGAATCCGGTATTACAATTTGGTGTGTGAACGGCGTAGCACTAACATTCCAATTGGGATATATTGTAACTGTTTCTCCACTTAAGGAACTTAGACCACTCATTCCATTATTCACATAATATTGCCCATTAGGGAATGCAACTGTATTATAGCTTGCCTCGCAATCAAATTCCTGAGCACCGGAATTTTGCCATATCTTCCATTTAAACGCCTCGTTGCTGGCAAAACCATTAAAACTTCCGCTGTTACTTCCCCAGGCTGCAATGGTCATGGACGATCCCTGCCATATCTTGTAACCTCCACATTTCAAGGTGCCCAAAGAATCATAAAAAACGCCTATGTAATCTCCGGCCTGAATAACTGATCCATCTATGGTAAGTGCTGCTGTACCGGGCACTAGAATTGTATGATTCTGGCCGGTATTGTTATACGTCCATCCCGGTTGACTGCTTCCGGTCAGCACTGTCGCAAGCAACAAAGCCGTAACAATCAGAATAGGATATTTGAGAACAAATCGGACCATTGTAAGAGGTTTTTACAAAAATAGCAAAAATTAGTGCGGATTGTTCAGATTGATTCTGCGTACGAATCTCCAAACAATTTACACATAAGAATCTTGAAAAGCTCACCTGAATTGTTTTTCTTCACGATCCGATCAGAATTAAAAAACTCTACTGAAATTGACATGCGTTAAAGTTGCATATTCTAAAAAACTAAGCGATTGATTTTTCGGGTATTCATCCTGAACATTTTTGAGCTTCAGTTTGTTAGGCACAACTATTTTGATTTAGGAATACGATAAAAAATAAATAACTTTTAAAGAGAAGAATAATGGCAAATTCATTTCAGGCACCAACGGCTAAGAATGAACCTGTAAAGGGTTATGCACCGGGTAGTCCGGAGCGTGTTAAATTGAAGAAAACTCTTGGCCAGTTGAAGATTCAGGAGAAGGAAATAGCAATGTATATTGATGGAAAGGATGTTACAACCGGAAATATGGTACGTATTCATCCACCTCATGAAATCAAACACACCCTGGGTCATTTCCACAAAGGTGATGCATCGCATGTACAAATGGCTATTGATGCGGCTCTGAATGCGAAGGAAAAATGGGAAAATACCCCATGGAGACAGCGAGCAGCTATTTTTCTGAAGGCTGCCAGTTTAATCGCCGGTCCTTATCGTGCTATGATAAACGCTTCAACAATGCTCGGTCAGTCCAAATCAGCTCATCAGGCGGAGATTGATGCAGCGTGTGAAATGATTGATTTCCTGAATTTCAATGTTCAGTACATGACGGAGATTTATGCACGACAGCCTCAATCTTCAGAATCTCTGTGGAATCGTCTCGAACAACGTCCATTGGAAGGCTTTGTGTTTGCCCTAACACCATTTAACTTTACATCAATTGCAGGGAATTTGCCTACAGCACCAGCCATGATGGGAAATACCATTGTCTGGAAAGTTTCCAATCAGCAGATATATTCGGCGCGTGTATTAATGGACGCCTTCACTGAAGCAGGTCTTCCGGCTGGCGTGATTAATCTGGTATATGTATCTGGTCCCGTTGCAGGTGAAGTAATTTTCTCACACAGGGACTTTGCTGGTATTCACTTTACCGGTTCTACAGCTGTGTTTAATCACATTTGGAAAACGATCGGAGAAAATATAGGTAACTATAAAACATATCCAAGAATAGTTGGTGAAACTGGAGGGAAAAACTTCATTCTGGTTCACTCAACAGCTAATTCTTTGCAGGCGGCAACCGCCATTACAAGAGGTGGTTTTGAATATCAGGGACAGAAATGTTCAGCTGCATCGCGTGTGTATGTGCCTGAAAGTTTGTGGCCTTCCATTAAGGAAACAATCGTTGATCAGGTATCTACAATGAAGATTGGAGCTCCGGAGCATTTCTCAAATTTCTTCAATGCAGTTATTGATGAGGCCTCTTTCGATAAGTTGTCTGCTTACATCGAACGTGCAAAGAATTCGGATAAAATTGAGATTATCACGGGTGGGAAATGTGATAAAACTGTTGGTTATTTCATTGAACCTACGGTTTTGCTTACAAGTGATCCCAATTATGAGACAATGGTAGAAGAGCTCTTTGGTCCGGTAGTAAGCGTATATGTTTATAAGGATGAGCAATGGAGTGAGACTGTGGATCTTGTTGACAACACATCAATATATGGTTTAACCGGAGCTATTTTCTGCAAAGACCGATACGTCATTGAAGAGGCAACCAATCGCCTGGCGCATGCAGCAGGTAATTTTTATATCAATGATAAACCAACCGGTGCCGTTGTGGCACAGCAACCTTTTGGAGGTTCACGTGCATCAGGAACAAACGATAAAGCTGGTTCGGAGTTGAATCTGCTTCGATGGGTTTCTCCAAGAACCATAAAAGAATGCTTCCTGCCTGCAGAAGATTATACTTATCCTTTCCTTGAGAAACCGAAGTGCAAGTCGCACGAATAATATAAAGAGGCTGTCCCAAAAGTCACTTCAGCCAAACATTTCCGCTGTGTCTGCCATCGGCAGACACAGCGGAAAACTTAATGAATTGAAACCGATAACACTGAGATTACGTTCAGACCAGGATTGAGCGAGAAGTTAACTTTTGGGACAGCCACTTTTTATGGTTCTGATTACCGGATAATAGCTGCGCTGTACAAAACTAATTCTCTAATCGATTGAACAGGTTTCAAGTGTATGATGAATTAATTATCTTACCTCCTTTTAATGAATATGGAAAAGGAGTCAATTTATACGATACCCAACTTTCTGTCATTCTACAGACTGATCATGTTTCCGGTGGTCCTCTATTTTGCCATCACTGAAGATATAAACTTGTTTACTATTTTTTTTGTAATCAATCTGCTGACGGATGTGTTGGACGGTTTCATTGCCCGTATGTTTAACCAGCAAACCCGGCTCGGAGCCCGTCTCGATTCTCTTGCCGATGTCGGTTCGTTTGTTCTAGCCTTTGTTGGTGTTTTTATATTCCGGTGGGATAATGTGCAGCCTCATGCTATTAGTTTCTTCACCTTTCTTGGATTGTATCTTCTGACTGATGTGTTTGCCTTGCTGAAATTTAAGAAGATTTCCTCCTTTCATCTGTATTCATGGAAGGTGTGTGGATATGTACAGGGAATATTCTTTATTGTTCTTTTTGCCATTGATTTTTACGAACCATTCTATTATTTAATGATTGTCTTTAGCATTTTGGCGGCCATTGAGCATTTAATTATTCAGATAATAATTAAAGATATGAAGTCGAACCTGAAGGGCTTATACTGGGTGTTAAAAGAGAGAAACAATGGATAGCTCACTACTCCTGTTCCTGTTAATTGTGTTCATCATCGGAGCTGTTTTCCTGGTTCTGATAGGAAAGAATAGAAACCGGGAATTCCGAAAAGCAAACTGGATTAAGTTTTTTAGCTATTTACTCATTTTACTGTCGCTTGTACTACCACAATTCTATTTTCCTCTTCTGTTTACGGTAATTGCATCGGCAATTGTTTTTGTCGGATTCTTTGAGATTGTCTATCATTTATCTAAAGATCATCGGTTCAAGGAAAGGCCATTGATCTTTTCGTTCTCACTTATCCTGTATCTCATAACAGCCATTCTGTTTGTTCAATTTTCACTGTTACAGGAAGGCGTGATATTATACATAATTCTGGTCATATTTAGTTTCGATGCATTCTGTCAATTATGGGGACAGTTAGTGGGTAAAACCAAACTTTTTCCTAAAGTAAGTCCGAACAAAACGGTGGAAGGATTGATTGGAGGTGCAATTTCAGCAGCTATTATTGCATGGCTTCTGCACACATTCTATGCGCTTAATGGTCAATTACCTGTGCTTTCCTTCTTTGTTATTATTTGTGGAGCGCTTACCGGCGATCTGTTGGCTTCGAAGTTAAAGAGGATGTTGCATTTAAAAGATTATAGTAATCTGTTGCCCGGACAAGGTGGCTTCCTTGACAGGTTTGACAGTTTGTTAGTCGCCGGCGCCCTTATATTTCTTATTCATATATTTATACTATGAATATCAACGTTGTCTACCTTCTGTTCTTTAATATTCTCTTCATCATTACCTTGCAGATTGGAGAGCTGCTGTATAAGCGTCTAAAGCTTGCTCCGGAAATAACCAGAAAATTGCTTCATACTTCAGGTGCATTAATGTGTCTCATGTTTCCAAAATATTTTACCGATCAAATTTATGTTTTGATATTGGGGATTGAGTTTCTATTGGTTTTTTTAGCGAGCAAATATTTTGGGTTTTACCAATCGGTAAACAATGTTAAACGGAAAACTTATGGGAGCTATTTCTTTCCTGTAGCCATTTATGCAGCCTTTCTTTTTGCTTCATATATTGGCAACTGGACAGTCTTCTACCTGGCAGTTTTATTATTGGCGATTAGCGATCCTATGGCATTCTTTGTTGGTTATTTTCTGAAAAAGAAGAAATCAGGATCACCAAAAACCTTTGGCAGTGGCGGCAAAACTTTTTATGGATCCTTGTCTTTCTTTCTGTCGGCTTTCATAATCTCACTATTGGTTCTACCCCATAATCAAATGGGAATAGCAACTTTATTACTTGTAGCATTTGCCGTTTCAAGCACAACTACCTTTACAGAAGCTGTCAGTACTTATGGAACAGATAATATTACTATTCCGGTCGTTGCTATTGCGGTACTTGTTCTGTTCAATTTATAGGAAATCGCCGGAAATGGTATTGTATTTTCATCATCTGCCATATCGTAATTGTGTATATTTGTCTAAAATTTCTCCTGAATGAAACGTCAGCAATTGTTTAAAATATTTGGACCTATTACCAAGAACAAGTATCTGCTGACTCTCGTAATTTTTTTGATCTGGATTATATTCTTCGACAGAGATAGTATTGTTGATCGATTCAGAAGTATCAAAACGCTCAATAAACTCAAAGCCGAAAAAGAGTTTTATGAAGAGCAGCTTGTTGAAGATCGGGAAAATCTGAATAAACTACAGGACAAGGACTTCCTCGAAAAGTTTGCCAGAGAAGAGCATTGGATGAAGAAAGATAACGAGGATATCTTTGTAGTCATCGAAGATTAAATGGAAGAATACCAAAAGTTTGAGGCCTGGCGCTGGCACTTACACATTACCTATCAACGTATACTAACTTCACATTTATTAATTTAAAGCTGAGCAATGCTCACTAATTGCTGATTGTTGTTGTAGACTATTTTTACAACACATTCTTATTCTATAATGGTATAATTCCTAATTTAGCGCCCTAAATAGAATTGAAGAATGGCACAAAAACCAGGTATACCAAAGGGCACAAGGGACTTTACTCCCATTGAGACCAATCGCAGGAATTACATTTTCGATACCATCAGAAGTATATTTAAATTGTATGGATATGAACCAATCGAAACTCCTGCAATGGAGAACCTGTCTACACTCATGGGCAAGTATGGAGAGGAGGGAGATAAGCTTTTGTTTAAAGTTCTGAACTCAGGTGATTTTCTGAAGAAAGCAGGTGAGGATGTGTTGGCCGCCAAAGATTCACTTAAAGCTGCTGTGCAGTTAAGCGAGAAAGGATTGCGATACGATCTGACTGTTCCGTTTGCCCGTTTTGTGGTTCAGAATAGAAATGAACTAACCTTTCCTTTTAAACGCTACCAAATACAGCCTGTTTGGCGTGCCGACAGACCTCAAAAAGGTCGTTATCGTGAGTTTTACCAATGCGATGTGGATGTAATTGGAAGTAACTCGCTATTGAATGAACTGGAGCTGGTCCAGATTATTGATGATGTGTTTAAAGCACTTAAAATTGCTGTTTCCATTAAAATAAATAATAGAAAGATTCTATCTGGAATTGCCGAAATTATCGGACATGCTGATAGGATTATTGACATTACCGTTGCTATTGATAAGCTGGAGAAGATAGGGCTGGATAAGGTAAATGAAGAACTATTATCGAAAGAATTGCCGCAAAGTGCAGTAGATCGTTTACAGCCGATTATTAATCTTAGTGGAAACAACAGTGAGAAATTAGCTTCACTCAGAGAGGTTCTGGCTGATTCGGAGACAGGATTAAAGGGTATTGCTGAGATGGAAAGCATATTCACCTATCTTGAAGCTGTGCATGTGGATGCTTCTGTTGAACTGGACCTTACTTTGGCCCGCGGATTAAATTATTACACCGGAGCTATTTTCGAAGTTAAGTCGAACAATGTTGCCATCGGAAGTATTTGTGGTGGTGGGCGCTATGATGATCTCACCGGTATTTTTGGTTTAAAAGATGTCTCCGGTGTTGGGATCTCATTTGGAGCTGATCGTATTTATGATGTAATCCAGCAACTGGATATTTTTCCAAAGGAAAGCCTGAAAAGTACGGATGTGATGTTTGTTAATTTCGGGGAGAATGAAGAAAGTTATTGTCTGCCATTAGTAAATAGCCTGCGTACAGCAGGTATTAGTACAGAAATATATCCGGAATCGTCTAAAATGAAGAAGCAGATGTCCTACGCCAACAACAAAAATATACCTTTTGTGGTACTGGTTGGCGACAACGAAATGAAGGAGAATATGCTTACTGTTAGGAACATGGAAAGTGGCGAACAAAGCAAACTTTCAATTTCAGATTTAATTGAAATGGTAAAAAAACATAGATCATGATTCATAATATAACTCCCGAGTCATTAACTTTTGAATTAATTGAGTCAATTGTAGATGAGAACTTCAGACTGGAATTATCAGAAGAGTCTGCAGGCCTGATTCAGAAATGCAGAAGGTATCTCGATGAAAAAATAGAAGCACAGGTAGAACCAATATATGGTATCACAACCGGTTTTGGATCCCTTTGTAATAAATCTATCTCGAAGAAAGATCTGTCGCAGCTTCAAAAGAACCTGGTTATGTCTCACGCTTGTGGAACGGGTGATGAAGTGAGCATAGAAATTATTGCCTTAATGCTTTTCCTGAAGGTCCATGCTTTGGCTCTTGGTTATTCAGGTGTTCAGGTTCAGACCGTTCAGCGATTAATTGATTTTTACAACGAAGGGATTTACCCGGTAGTTTTCAAGCTTGGATCATTGGGAGCCTCAGGCGATTTGGCACCTCTGGCACATCTTTGTCTACCACTTCTTGGAGAAGGTGAGGTTTACTATAAGGGTGAGAAATATGAATCAAGCGAGATTCTTAAGAAATTTAATTGGGAACCAATCACGCTCCAGTCCAAGGAAGGTTTAGCGCTCTTAAATGGAACTCAGTTCATGAGTGCTCATGGGGTGCATGCCCTGCTGCGTTCATTTAAACTGTCTAAAATCGCAGATATTTCCGGAGCTATCTCTCTGGAAGGATACGATGGCCGTCTTGAACCATTCAATGAATTAATTCATAGAGTAAGGCCTCACTGGGGACAATTGGAAACAGCGAAGAATATACGTCAGCTAATTGAAGGAAGTGAGTTGATAAACCGACCTAAGGAGCATGTTCAGGACCCTTATTCCTTCCGCTGCATACCACAGGTACATGGTGCTGCAAAAGATACCATCAACTATGTGGCATCAATTATTTTACAGGAGATAAATTCAGTCACCGACAATCCAACAATTTTTCCAAATGAAGATATCATTATTTCAGGCGGTAATTTTCATGGAGAACCGTTGGCAATGGGCTTTGATTTCCTTGCCATTGCCCTGGCTGAATTGGGCAATATTTCAGAACGCCGTGTTTATCGATTGATTTCCGGCCAGAGAAATCTTCCGGAGTTTCTGGTAGCAAATCCAGGTCTGAATTCCGGGTTTATGATTCCTCAATACTCGGCGGCTTCAATTGTTAGCAAGAACAAACAGCTATGTACTCCGGCATCCGTCGACTCAATCACCTCTTCCAATGAACAGGAAGATCATGTTTCAATGGGAGCAAACGGAGCCACTAAGCTGATGCGTGTTGTTGAAAATGTTGAACGTATTCTTGCTATTGAGCTGTTTGTTGGAACGCAGGCCCTGGAGTTCAGAAAACCTCAGAAAACCTCACCATATTTGGAGGAATTTGTTAATTCTTTCAGAGAAGTTGTTCCATTCGTCGAGGAAGATAAGATCATGTACAAAGAGATTGAAGCAGCGTTGAAGTTTATTCATCAGGGTAAATTCGGAATGTAGTCAGAAGCAATAGAACAATAATGATATCAGGTTAATTTTATTTTTAGGATACGAACCGGCATAAAATAGTAATCGCTCATGACCAACAGTTATGAGCGATTTGCTTATATCTGAAACATGTTCTATTTTTAGAACCAAATAATTGACAAACTGACTTTGCTTAACTGAAGCCCGTAAGATTAGAATGTATTATTGATGAGTACAGAAAAACCATTTGCTATATCATATAATCAGAAAGTTGCGGAAGTATTAACTTCCCTTCGTTGTACTTTAGCCATAAGTACCTATCAGGCCGGAAAGGTGATTTTTCTTGGTTCCGATAATGGACGAACACTTTTTCAGATTCCCGTTGGATTTCGGAAACCTATGGGTATTGCTCTCCTTAATAAGAAGATGGCGGTTGCCACCATTGATGAAATTCAGATTTATGGCGCTTCCCGTTCAATCGGAAATCAGTTGTCTGGTATTGATGGATCTTATGACAAGCTATACCTTCCGCGGGCTACGTATTATAGTGGTGGATTGGATTTGCACGATGTGGGTTTTGGTAAAGGAGGCCTTTGGGCAGTTAATACCAGATTTTCCTGCATTGCCACATTTGATATAAATAATAGTTTTACTCCCCGCTGGAAACCTACATTTATAACCGAGCTGAAGCCTCAGGATCGTTGTCATCTAAATGGAATGGCAATGGTAGACCAAAAGCCTGCATACGTTAGTGCGCTGAGTCAAACCAATACGCCGGCCGGGTGGCGTGAAGATATTACCAATTCAGGTGTGCTGATGACAGTTCCAAATGGTGAAATGATACTGGAAAACCTTCCGATGCCACACTCACCACGTATTATCGATGGAAAATTATATTTACTGCTCTCAGCATCCGGCGAACTTGTTAGGGTGGATGTAGAAAATAAAAGTTATGAGACGGTTGTAAAGGTGAATGGATTCATCAGAGGAATGGCGGCACATAAGAACTACGTCTTTATTGGCCTGTCGAAAGTGCGAAAATCCAGTAAAACATTTGGGAAATTACCGGTATCGGAAATGGCGGATCATGCGGGAGTCCTGGTCTACGATCTTCTGAATAATGAAAAGATAGGTATGATTAAATACAATTCAACGGTGGAAGAAATATATGATGTTCAAATACTTCCGGATACGGCCAAACCCGGTTTGATATCGGTAAGCGATGAAAGACATAGTTCTGCCATTGTAATTGATGAAAAGGTATTTGTGAACAAAACGAAGAAAACATAGTTTTAAACCTAAACATAATAACATGACAACTAGTTCAAGAAGTAAACTATTGCTCGCAGCGGCAGTAGTAACTATGCTTAACTTTAGCAGCTGTAAAAAATATGAGGATGGGCCTGCCTTTAGCCTCAAGACAAAAACTGCAAGGCTTACCGGTGAATGGGAAGTTGTAAGTGTAGTAAATGCAGGTGTAGTATTGAATGATACAGACCTCTTCCTCGAGTTTGATAAAGATGGTGACTTTACCTATAAGATGGAATATGAATATTATGGCAGTACTTATTCATACAGTGTCGACGGTGACTGGGAATGGGGAGATGGTAAAGAGACTCTTGAAGTAACCATTGACAATGAAAAGACTGAATGGGAAATTAAAAGATTGACCAATAGCGAATTCTGGTTCGAAGATGAAGATGGAAGCGAATGGGAATTAGATAAGCTCTAAAAATTCTAAACGGACTTATTTAAGCTCATTTCAGTTAAATAAGTTCGAAGGACTCTGCCCGACCAATTTCTCCTGTTATACTTCAAACAGGATTTAGACATTGGCAGATAATAAGCAGGCCATAAGAATCCGGTAATCGGAAGCTTCTTATGGCCTGTTGTTTTGTATACACTTCCTTCAATAAAAGTATGATCATCAGATTAACATAGCTGTTTTATCTCAATTTGTATATTTCCTCATCTGAAAAGAGATTAACATAACTCCATGCTAACATCAAGTAATTTTTTGAACAACAAATAGTTGATTTGGGACACTTGCTACTTCTTGCGATTTCCTATCTTTGCAATCGATCGAAAAACCGGAGATTTAGAGATGAAAGAATACAAAAGACACCTTGTTACCTGCGCATTACCTTATGCCAACGGGCCAGTACACATTGGTCATTTGGCAGGTGTATATGTGCCAGCTGATATTTATGTTCGCTACCTTAGACTAAAAGGTAAGGATGTGAAAATGATATGCGGATCGGACGAACATGGTGTTCCAATTACCATTAAGGCTAAAAATGAGGGTATATCTCCACAGGATGTGGTCGATAAATACAATGACATCATCAGAAAAGCTTTCTCCGATTTTGGTATCACCTTCGACATTTATTCAAGAACTTCCAGCAAGATACACTATGATACCGCTTCTGATTTCTTTACAAAGTTACACGATAAAGGAGAGTTCATTGAAAAAACTTCTGAGCAATTATATGATGTGGAAGCCGATCAATTCCTGGCCGATCGTTATGTAACAGGAACTTGTCCACATTGTAGCAACGATGCAGCATACGGTGACCAATGTGAGAAGTGTGGAACTTCCCTGAGTGCAACCGAACTTATTAATCCAAGATCAGCGATCACAGGCGCTGTTCCTCATCTTAAAGAAACCAAACACTGGTATTTACCTCTCGATAAGTATTCAAAATTCCTTGATGAATGGATTCTGGAAGGACACAAAGAATGGAAATCAAATGTATACGGGCAGTGTAAATCGTGGATCAGGGACATTGGCCTTGAACCACGAGCGGTAACCCGTGATTTGAATTGGGGAGTACCTGTTCCGGTTGAGGGAGCAGAAGGGAAAGTGCTTTATGTGTGGTTTGATGCTCCAATTGGTTACATTTCAGCAACCAAGGAGCTAACGGATGATTGGGAGAAATACTGGAAGGATGAAGACTCTCGTTTGATCCATTTTATTGGCAAGGATAACATTGTTTTTCACTGTATTATCTTCCCAACAATGCTGAAAGCCGATGGAAGCTATGTTTTACCGGATAATGTTCCGGCAAATGAATTTCTTAACCTGGAAGGGGACAAAATATCCACCTCCAGAAACTGGGCAGTTTGGTTACATGAGTATCTCGAAGAATTTCCCGATAAGCAGGATGTACTTCGCTATACACTAACAGCTAATGCACCAGAAACCAAGGATAATGATTTTACCTGGAAAGATTTTCAGGCTCGCAATAACAATGAATTGGTAGCCGATCTGGGTAATTTTGTAAACCGTGCATTGGTTTTGACGCATAAGTATTATCAGGGAGTTGTTCCCGGGGTTCCTGTTTTGGCAGGACTTGAGCAGGAAACTCTGGATAAAATGGCCGGATACAAGGAGCGGGTCGAGAAAAATCTGGAGAATTTTAAATTCAGAGAAGCACTTAAAGAGTGTATGGGATTAGCAAAATTGGGAAATAAATACCTGGCAGACACAGAGCCCTGGAAGCTTTTCAAAACAGATCAGGAAAAGGTAAAAGAGCAGATGTATGTTGCTCTTCAGATAACAGCCAACCTTGCCGGATTAATGGAACCTTTCTTACCATTTACATCTGAAAAGTTATTTGGATATCTGAATCTTGAGAAATTCGGATGGGAGGATATTGGTAAGACAGACCTGCTTAAATCCGGACATCAGATTAATAAGCCGGGATTGCTGTTTGAGAAGATCGAGGATACAACGGTTGAAGAACAAGTAAATAAACTCCTGGCTACCAAAAAAGCCAATGAAGAGGAAGGTGCCGTTGTAGAAGCTCAGAAGGACAATATTTCTTTCGAAGATTTTACAGCTCAGGATATTCGTCTGGGAACGATCCTGGAAGCAGAAAAGGTACCTAAAACGAAGAAATTACTTAAACTGCTAATTGATACCGGTATCGATAAACGAACAGTGGTATCCGGAATAGCTGAATTCTATAAGGCAGAGGAAATAATTGGTAAGCAGGTTTCAATTCTGGTAAATCTTGCACCAAGAAAAATTAAAGGAATAGAATCTCAGGGTATGATCCTAATGGCTCAGAATGCCAGTGGTGAACTCTGTTTTGTACAGGCAGAAAAGGAGTTTAAAAACGGTTCTAAAATTAGCTAAGAAAGGGTATAGTTCTAGATAAAAAAAGACTCTTTGAGAATAAGTGTTTCAAAGAGTCTTTTTGCTTTAATTTATGTGTTATCTATTGATGCAATATAAGTATTTTCTTAGCGTATGAATCGTATCCTGATGATATTCTTAGGACATAAGCTCCCGGATCAATTCCGGATAAATTTATTTGCATGTGTTCTGAACTTATTCTCTCTGATCGTAATTTTTGTCCATGAACAGAGTAGAAATCCATCATTGAGCCAATCATTGATTTGTCCACATGATAGTTAAGCACGCAAGTAGCCGGATTAGGATAAACCCGAATTTCCCTAAAGTTGCTGTTTAGGTAAGGTGAATTTAAATTTGTGGTATCGACCTGTAGTTTTGTTACTCCCTCCCATGTTCCAAACCACAAGTTTCCATAATGATCCTCTTCAATTGTAAAAACCCGGTTGCTAATAAGGTTATCCTGTTCAGTAAAATAGACCCAGCCTGAATTTTTTAACTGACAGGCTCCTTCATTTGTTCCGAACCATATGGAAGAATCTTCTAATTGCTCCAGACAATGAATATAATTGTGCACCAGACCATCATTTTCTGTGATGAATTCCCAAGAAACACCATTATACTTAGCAGCACCTTCATCAGTCGCCAACCAAAGGTTATCGTCAAAATCAACCATAAGATCAAGAATTTTGTCGCCCACCTGTTCACCTGGAACCTGAACCATTTGAATCACATTTCCACTCAAATAAGCAAGGCCATCATTGGTTCCAATCCATATTTCATTATTATGCCATCGGGTAAGCGCGTTCACAACATCGTTTGGTAAACCGGTGTAGTTGTACCACGATGCACCCATGTTCCAATTGGGTCCAATTGCACGTGTAAGTCCATGAGAATGGCCCATGATTATGGTGTCAGAACCTAAGCAGATCAAATCGAATATAGGACCCACATTAGAAAGACCAAAAATATGCTCCCAGTTAGAGCCATCATAGATACTTATGTAATTACTCCTTGAATAAACAATTTGATTGTTGATATCTTCCCTTATGGCGCCTGTGAATGTATTTGTTCTGTATTCATAGTTGAAGGAGTTCCATTGATTGTTAGCGAAAGAATTGATGCCGTTGTAATTTACAAGCCAGATAAGCTCCTGAGAGTCTTCATAGATGGAATAGACCCTGTTTTCTGTAAGACCATCCCAGGTGGTCCAGGTGCTCCATTGATTGTTCTCATACATCATAATTCCACCTGACATAAAGCCAAACCATACTCTGCCTAAGCCATCGTTAAGACCACATCGTACTATGTCGCTTGTTAATCCATTGTTCATTGTCAGATGATTCCAGTCCGTTCCATTCCAGGTCACTATCCCGTGGGTTTCAAACCCAAAATAGAATGTTCCATTATCATCCTGTAGCAAGGCTTTCAGAGTGCCATTGCCGGTAGCAAATCCGGTACTTGCAGTGATATCTATATTTGTCCAGATTCCATTTTCATAGCAATAGACAATATCCGTATTTCCTGCCCATAAAGCACCGTTCTGACTTTCCCAGAGACAGGCAACGCCACTTGAATGACCTGCACCAAAAAGTACTTCGAAATCATAATTGCTCCAACTGGTTCCATCCCATTCGTTCAAACCATCAAAAGTTGCTGCCCAGATATGACCGTCACTTGTTTGAAGGATTTGAGTGACTATATCATCTGATAAGCCATTGTTCGTGGTATAGACGTCAACCTGTGGCCCATCCTTAACCACAATACCGGATTGAGTTCCAAACCATACCCTGTCAGCATTATCAATTATGATAGATGTACACCCGGATGGAGGAATAACCGGAAAAACGAAAGTTGACCATTGCTGGGTGCCCTGTTCGAAGTAATGCGCTTTTCCTGAGCCATGCCACCAATAGTTTCCATTGCTTTCAAATGCCAGCACATTACCATTTCCCAAAGTATCGGGGTACTCCAATGGAAGCCAATTGCTTCCATTAAAACGGGTAAGTTTTCCCGGGTTACCAATCCAAATATACCCATCGGGACCAACATTTAAGCCATAAACAGTGCTGGACGGAAGTTCGTTTGAACCTGTATTGGCAGTAGTGTAATGAAGGGTGTCGGTGTATTGAGAACTAGCATTAAATGCTGAACAAAGGATTATGAGCAGGAATGCGATAGAATCTCTCATAGTAATCAGTTTA
>Ga0233443_1001039_pt1 | contig 26063 bp, 19 predicted proteins | sample SI_123_September_2_FD_182784 | JGI IMG/M metagenome (GOLD analysis project Ga0233443, IMG submission 182784) | Seawater microbial communities from Saanich Inlet, British Columbia, Canada - SI_123_September2016_200_MG | ecosystem: Environmental > Aquatic > Marine > Inlet | place: Canada: British...
CTGTCCGATGATGTATTGAATGGCCAGCATCATTCCAAGTGTAATTTCTCCTTCAATTACCGAATAGGCGGCAATGAAGGAGATTACGATGTTTTTTGTCTCATTGATAAAAACCATTCCTGATTGCTGATATTGACTGAGGGCCAATCCCTTAATACTTACTTTAAACAGCCTGGCTTGAATTTGTTCCCAGTCCCACCGCATTTGTCGTTCAGCATTTTGCAGTTTAATTTCCTGCATTCCCTGAATAAGCTGAATAACGTTGCTATGCTCGTTGGATGCTTCTTGAAATCTCTTATAGTCCAATGCCCTTCTTTTACTCATAAAAACAGATATCCAGATTATGTAAAGGATGGAACCAAGCAGAAAAACACCAAATATTGAAAGGGAGTAATAGACAAGGACACATCCGAAAATGAGCAGATTAACAAATGAAAAAAGTGTATGCAAGGTTTGACCGGTTAAGAATCTTTCAATCCGGCGGTGATCTCCTATTCGCTGAATAATGTCCCCGGTCATTTTAGTATCGAAAAAACCAATTGGCAGTTTCATCAGTTTTATCAGAAAGTCGGATATAAGTGCAATGTTAATTCGGGTACTAATATGAAGCATTATCCATGAACGGATAAAATCCATACTCATCCTGCTAATGAATAGTACCATTTGGGCGATTAGCACAAGATAGATAAAGGAAAGGTTGTCGTTTGAGATGCCAACATCCACAATACTTTGAGTTAGAAAGGGAAAAATAAGCTGCAACAAACTCCCCAAAATAAGGCCTAAGAATAGTTGAAGTATTAGCTTTTTATATGGAGTTAGGTACCAGTACAAAAAAGTAAGTTTTGATTTGTCCTTTTTTTCATCGGCCTTCTTATAGAAATCCGGACTTGGTTCCAGTAAAAGGGCGATTCCCTGATCCTGGCCTTTTGAACTGGTACTTATCCAGTGGCGTAGAAATTCTTTTTCATTATATACTATTTTACCCACGGCCGGATCTGCCACATAGATCTTATTGTTTTTGATTTTATAAACGACGGCAAAATGAACTTGACGCCAGTGGACTAAGAATGGTGTAACTTCTTCGTTACGAATTTTATTCAGCGTCGTTTGGATTCCCATTGTTCTCATACCGATATATTCGGCTGCATCGCTGATACCGAGCAAGGATACCCCCTGACGTGTAATACTGGAAAGTACACGCAAATGTTGGGCACTGTAGCTTTTTCCGTAGTACTTTGCTATCATACGAAGACAGGTTGCTCCACAGTCCATGGCGTCGAGCTGGATATAGCTGGGGAATGATTTCAAAATGTCAGATTTCTAGTTAGTTTGATCATCTGCTATCCTTCTTGTACCACGATCACCATCGTTGAAAATATAATAAAGGTATATACCAATACGAGGTTGATCACTCATATTTTGATAGATGGTGTTGGAATATATTCCCTGAGAATCGACAATGGTCCTCTTGTCCATCAGACCATAAGCCAGGTTCTCAAAAGAGAGGTTTACAAACAGTTTGTTTTTGAAGAATCTTCGGTTCAAAGCGAAATCTATATCCATAATTTGTTCGTCATAGCCCTTGACATTGAGTTCACGACTTGTGTATTTAATCCAGAGAGTAAATCCGGGCAGATTTCTTCTTCTATAGGTAAGATGTACTTTGATATAGTTGCTGAAGTTTTGCTTTATCAGATTGTTGCTGTGGTTTAGGGTATTCTGTGAGTATTCGTATTGTTCAAGTGCGAGGTAGGAGTATCCCAGTCTTGAGTGTAAACCGAAGCTCAGGTCCTTGTTAACTTGTTGCCAGTAGGAAAGATCCATACCCAGAATTCGACTTAAAGCTATATTATCCGGTATACTCATCCGAAGCATTGACGAAATAGGGATAACTACATTGGAAACAGCATTATTTGTAGCACGAAAGAATAGCTCCGTGGAAAAATTGAGTGAGTCAGAGTCATAATGATAGCTAAGATAATATCTATTGTTCTTAACCGGTTTAAGATCAGGATTCCCACTCACCCAAACCAAAGGATTCTGTTTATCCGTAAATGAAAGATACTGCTCTTTAGCTGAAGCTCTGCTTGTGAAGCTATATCCTCCTTTAATTGTTTGATTTGACTTTATCGACCAGGTGATTCTTAATGATGGGTGCATGAAATGATTATTTAGATTAATAGGTATCAGGGTATCCTCCAGGACTATGTATCGTTCGGCTATGGCATCCACATAATGGTGATGATAGGTGATTCCTCCATCCAGCTTTATTTTTCCTACAAGCTTTCCATAATTGGAACCGATGTACAGGTCGTTTCCAACGGAACTCAAACCCTTGAACATGGGAAGAACCTCACTATTGTCGACTAGAAACTTTTGTTGAGCAAATGGAATGCTCCTGTTGGAAAATCTAGCATGAATATTAAATCTGGAAGTCTTATTGAATGGATGATTGTAGTGCAGTCTGATAAGGTTTGCTTTTAATTGTGACCAACCTTCCAATTCATATTGGAAGGAACTGTCGCTCGCATTGCCATCCAGCATATTATAGAGGTTTTTAGTGCTTTGAAGGGAGGACCTATCTGTAATATTCGTCTGGTAGCTTAGACTCAGGTTTTTATCTTTGGTAAAATCAAATGAAATTTTGCTTATAAAGAGTTTTGATTTCGCATCTGATCTGTTGTTTGATTCAAGCTCAATAATATCAGAAAGAGCATCTTCGATGAAATATTGATCAAATGCAAAACTGCCTGAATTTCTGTTTCGCTTGTCATATCCTGCAGCCATTAGGAGCTGAATCTTATTCCCTGGAATGAATAGCCCTGCATTACCATTTAGATTTCCTGATGTTCCGTCTGTAAGATATTCAAGGCTGGTTTGGTAAAAGTTAACCTGAGATGTAATGTTACCTGTTGTTTGTGCTTGAGTGTGAAATCTTTTTTTTACGTATCCAAAGTTCCCGAACAACATTACAGGGCCCATCATGTAGTTAATATTTCCTAATTCTTCAGTGACCGATACCGGATTTTTCTCCATCTGAAGTATATGTTCTGTAGAATAAAATCCTCCCAGGGCTCTGCTTTTTGATTTTCTGATCTTTATATTGATGATTCCACCTGAACCTTCACCTCCGTACATTGCTGATCTGTCTATCAATTCTATGGTTTCAATATTCTCAATGGGTATCATTTCAAGCTTTGGATAAATATATTGAACCGGCATATTGGAGAGGAGCACCTCGGGTTGACCACCCTTAAATCTGATAGTTCCGGTATTTTTATCAACAACAACTCCCGGTAAGGTCTGGAGAATATCATAAACATCATTCGCATTCCTTTTTTTATTGTTTGATATGTCGTAAACACTTCGGTCGAATTTCTTTACAATCTCTTTGCCTTTGGCTTCGATGGTAATGTCATTCAACTGTTGAGCTTTTGCAGTTAGAGTAAAATGAAATAACTCCTTTGGTTTTGAGAATTGGTCCAGAGCTATTCTCTTCTTCTCATACCCTAACACAGCAAAGCAGAGGTAACCTTTGGTAACAGATCCAAATGTGATTCTAAACTTGCCTACTTCATTCGCATATACAAAACCAAGCAGCGAATCCTCTTGGTTAACAATTGAGATGGCGGTGTAAGGAATTGATTCATTGCTTAATGAATCTCGCACGGAACCTTCAATTGTTCTGGTTTGGGACTTAAGATGACAGGTAAAGCCAAGCAATAGTCCGATGAGACATAAAGTTGTTTTCATAATGTTAGTTGTTATGTTGAAATATTACTCCTGTTGAGTAATTTATTTTACTGAGTCAAAATCAGAGAAACTGTTGCGTCAAGGACCTCATCCCGGCCATCTATAATCCCATCGAGTGTTGGTTTGATGATGATGTCTGGAATAATGTGTTTGTGTGTTTCATTGCTGGGCTCGACAAAATAATACTCTGAAATATATCCTCTCAGTCCACTGTTAGGCAGATAAATTGACTGCGATTGAGTATAGCCAGTAAGAAGACCGGAACATGGTTCTCCAATGATCATTCCTCTGTTATAAGCTTTGACTATCGCGGCTAGAGATATTGCAGCTGAATAGGTAATATTACTGCAAAGTACGTAAACGTCTCCCTCATAAGTTTGATGTCTAGTGTTTTTTCTTTCATTATTATCTAGACAAATTAGGTTACCTTTTCTATGAAATAGCATATCACGGAAGTATTTTTCAGAAAGCAGAAAGTTGATTTTCTGTAGAAAATTTGGATTTATTGATGACGATGAATATAACTTATCCTTGATCTCTTTCGTGTTTCTAAAACAGATATTTGCATGATGATAATTACCCGATATTAAATAATCGAGAAGCAACAATGCAATCTCACTGCTACCGCCGGAGTTTTTTCTAATATCAATAACAAGCTTACTTATTTTTTCTGAATCGATTGTTTTAATACAATCGTCCAGAAAACTCTTAAACCTATTTAGATTTTTACAATTGTTGAGTTCAAGATAACCAATTTTGATACCTGTCGAATCAAGAACACTAAAAGTGTAATTTTCATAATTGGGGATAGTTGGGTGATTGTGAGGCTTAACACCACATACTTTATCTGTTAATATATTACCTTCCTTAGAATATTTGATTGTGAAGAATTCATTAGTTCCATGGATGATATAATATAAATAGGAGAACATTTTTTCTATCTGAGTGTCACTATAAGTTTTTGATTCATGATTTACGAACTGAAACATTAAATCCAATAGGTCATTAATTGAATGGCCATTAACGCTTATTATTTTTCCTCCATTCAAATCATTGTGTTTAGAATCCTTAATATGAAGGTAAAGCGTGTCATTTAGTAGTACAGTTTCAAAAGGGAATAATTTTTTATCTATAAAACTGTTATCGAAAAACCATCCCATGTGCGTGTGTCCATCCTTTAACGAATTAATAAATGGAACCAATTCTTTCCAGAGGTCCTTGACTGATAATTCTCCGGCAAGAGATTCTATTAATTCATCCGATTTTTGATCAATTTGATCAATATATTGGTTTGAAATAAATGCTGGATGGGTTCTTTTAATCTCAGTTACTAAAAAATCGATATCTCCAATTGCTTGATGTTTTGATAGTAAAGCATCATCTTGACCATATATATTAAAAAACAAGAAAAACAGATTAGCTAGAGTGAACATTTGTTTTATTACTAAGGTACGTTTTAGCATTTTTAAAATCATTATAGTATCCAATGATAAAATCGTCAATTGAGATTTCAGTATTCCTAAGGTAACAGTTTTTCTTCAATTCCTCAACATCATCATTTATTTCTAATATTTTCTGACTACATGGACCAGTACATATTGGAAGGTATTTACACTTAATGCACATCTCATTCTCAAATGTTGCTTTAGAAAACCTTGTACTAAATCTAGGACTATCATAGTCAATGGATCCATCTTCTGAGAGAGAACCAATGCTATATTCTTTGTCATAACCTCTCGCGGTACATTTGTAAACTAGACCATCGTAGTTAATCTCCAAATGATGATACCGGTCAACATAGCAAGTATGATTCCTTCCAATATATACTAACAATCTTCTTATTTTATATCCCAAACTAGAACAATATTCGTTTAATTCCAGCAATAATTGATTAGTAGAATTACCTTTAATAGTATCATAGGTTTGCCAAATTCGTTGAAAGTCAATAAGGATTTTACATCGATAGTTATGATTGATCAAAGCGAAAATTGATTTAACCTTTTCTAACGTTTCGCCAGTGTAGTTAATTCTTAAAACAATATTGAAGTTATCAACATGCTTTCCGATAGAGTTTATGTTATTGATAATTGTATCAAAGCTTGGGGCACCATTTGAGTTTCTTATTTGATCATGTAAGTCTCTATCTCCATCTAAAGTGATTTGAAAAGAATTTAATCCAATATCATTGAAACTTTTAATCCTGGTTTCATCCATAAAGAAACCATTAGTTGTTATTGAGCTCTTGTATGGTAGGTTATGAGAAATAAATAAATCCTTAGTAAATTTAGAAATTGGATATACGATTTCATCAAAATAAAGAAGTGGTTCACCTCCAAACCAAGACAAATTAATACCATCAACTAATCTTTTCTCGACAATCATCTGAATATGTTTCATAACTCTGGCCTTAGTTTGATTTGACATTTTACCAGGTGCGTGGTTTTGAACACAATAATGACAATTAAAATTACATTCAAGGGTAGGATTTAAAAACAGTCTATAATGTCGGTTAAGAAAAACTTCGTTTCTGTTACGAAACTTTATTAAATCGAGTTCATTCACATTTTTGTCTATGATGAATCCCATTTTGAAAAGTTTAGAGAAGAAAGCAGGATAGTCGGATTTGAATCCTGTTAGATTATTTAATTGTTCTTTAATGAACTCAGCCTCTTTTAGCGTTGTGCTAAAAACTACTCCATTTAATAGATTGAGGAATATTTTCCTGTCACAATTTTTTGTTGTAACAATGTATTTGCTGCTATTGTATTCCTTGTGATTCATTATCTTAAAGTTTAACTACATCACCTAATACTAGTCAGGTGATGTAGAGTTAATTTGAATTATTTTGGGCATGTACTATCTTTAGCGACAGTACATGACGTATCTTGTGCACTATCGCCTCCTGTACAGAAGAACCAAAAATAGGCATCACTATCATGACCACAGAATATCTTTGCCCCGCAATCACAATCATTGTTTGTTGGCACTGGTGGACACAGACTATCTTTAACTGCCTCCTCGCCGCCATAGATCTCCAACATGTTCATTTCACTTAGTGTTTCATCAGAAAAAATTTTGCTGATTTCTTCAAATTCCAAATCCGGTTTTTTAGCTAGTTCTTTACTTTTCATTTTTTAAAGCATTAAATTTTCCTACTCTATTAAAGCTTTTCGGTTTCCGCTTGTAGTTGTTAGTCGCGCGATGATTAATTATACCGTGTCTAATCTGCAAATGCTAGCCGGCAGATGAATGACTATATAATTCAGATCAAAATTAAATGTTGTCAGTCAAAAAAAATGAACCGTATATAATATTTACTCCTTTCCGCCAGATGAATTCAGTTCAATTGAATTAACAGCTTGGCTATAAACTCTAAGTTCAAGTTCGAATTGATTTACATAGGTGAAACAGTTGGAATTACGACAATAGGAAATGACAGCTCCTGCTTGTTTAAGATCCTCGAGGTAGTTAAATAAACTACCTCTGGAAATCCTGAGTTTTTCTGCATAATCTTTGGCACTTCCACGAAATTCGTTCAGAATCAGTTTGTGCAACTGTTCCATTTTTTGCACTTTTTTAATGTAGCTCATAGCATGTAGTATTAAAGAGATATAGATCTCATAAGTTGATATCAAAGTGCCGGATAGCACTTTACAATAAGCAGTCTGGCTGAACTGCTTATATTTCAAATTTATTGTTGTTAGTTAATAAATCTATTCAAAGATAAGGATTTGGTGAAATTCAAAAAATGAATTTTGAGAAAAAAGATTTGAATTAATCGAAAGTAGATTTAACAAAGTCTCCTGAGCACTACCGAGAATCAGAATATCATTTGCTTTCTGCAGTGAAAAAATCATACAATACTGTTAAACATGATTTTAAATTTGCTAAAGTTGTTTCTGGCTTTAATTTTGCAAGCTGAACGCGATTAAAATTTTAAAGACATATCTAATGAAAAAGTTATTGGCAATTGTCCTGTTTGTTTTTACTGCCAGTGTGGTAAATGCTCAAATTCCTTCCGCATCTGTCGAAACCCTGGAGGGTAAAAAAATAAATACCGAAACCATCAGCAATGATGGCAAACCCATAGTGATCAGCTTTTGGGCTACCTGGTGCAAACCATGTGTAAAAGAGTTAAGTGCCATTGCAGAGGTATACGAAGATTGGGTGGATGAAACCGGTGTTAAGCTATATGCGGTTTCCATCGACAATGCACGTAGCAAAAGCCGTGTTGCTCCTTTTGCCAACAGCAAAGCCTGGGAATACGAAGTTTTACTGGATCCCAACGGTGATTTCAAAAGGGTGATGAACGTGGTGAACGTACCTCATACCTTCGTAATTGACGGGAAAGGCAAAATTGTTTATCAACATACAACTTATGCCGACGGTGATGAAGAAGAACTTTATGAGATTCTTCAAAAGCTTGCTGCCGGAGAAGAGATAAAATAAAATTTAAAAGAGATATTTCAGGAGTCATGCAATTTGCATGACTCTTTTCTTTACCCATATTTTTGCTTAGGTTTAACCCCAGTTTGTTATATTTAAAATGATGAATATGAATAGAATATTTCTACTGTTTTGCCTGCTTGCATTTTTCTCAATGTCGACGCAAGCTCAATTTGGAGAGGAACTTCAGATTAACGGGAATTTCCAGATGGATGCCTATACCTACTCTGAGGATTCCTTAAGGGGAGCTGAGTCGTCCGACGAAAAGATATTGATGATGAGCTACGCCAACATCAACGCCAGCTATAAGAACTTCACTGCCGGAATCAGATACGAAGGATATATGAATTCTTTGCAGGGATATAATCCGGTGAATGAAGGTGTTGGAATACCTCACTATTTTGCTACCTACAGAGTAGATGAGATCGAGGTAACAGTGGGTAGCTATTATGAGCAGTTTGGCTCCGGGCTGGTATTTCGGACTTACGAGGAGAAAACCATCGGATACGATAATGCTATGAATGGTATCCGGGTGAAATATAATATTGGTGATGGCATTATTCTGAAAGGAATTTATGGAAGACAAAGAGAAAGGCAGGCAATAATCAATAATGGCACGATCCTGTTGCTGGGCGATGGTATTGTTCGAGGACTGGATGCTGAGTTTTCCATGAATGAGATCTTTGGCGGAATGGTCGAAAGCAAAACCCGCCTTACCTTCGGTGGTAGTTTTGTAAGTAAGTACCAGGAAGATGATGACCCGACTTTTAAATTACCTTTAAATACAGCGGCCGGGGCAGCCCGGTTTGGCTTGAGCAGGGGTAAGATTCGTCTGGAAGGTGAATACGCCTATAAGTCGATGGATCCTTCTGCAGGAGGAACCGATAACAGCAACGGTAATGTAGGGATGAGCTATATCTATCGCTCAGGCCAGGCAGCTTTTCTTACCGCATCTTATTCTCAGAAAGGAATGGGTATCAGTCTGTCTGCCAAGAGTATCGATAATATGAACTTCAGATCTGAAAGAACCGCCAAGTTGAATGATCTGAGCATAAACTATATACCGGATATTAATAAGAACCATACTTATGCTTTTGCAGCCATGTTCCCTTATGGTACTCAGCCAAGCGGGGAAGCAGGTTTCAGGGCAGAGTTTCTCTACAAGTTTAAAAAGAATACCCCGCTCGGTGGAAAGTATGGTACTCATATTACTTTAAATTATTCGAGAATGTTTAGCCTTACCAAGGAACTTACTGATACAATTGAGGTTTTGGCATCCAACGAAGGTACTGTAGGGTATAAAACTTCCCTGGTTTCCTTTGGTGATGAGTTGTTCTACGATGATCTGTTCTTAGCAATCTCAAAGAAGTTTTCGAAAAAAGTGAAGGGTGATTTTCTCTTACAAAAACTTTCTTATAATAACAGCATTATTCATGGTGCAGCACCGGCTGGTGATGGTTCCGATGCTGAAGAAATTCACACCTTTACCGGTGTGGCTAATGTTACTTACAAATTCCAGTCGAAGAAAGCACTCAGAACAGAATTGCAATATCTTCATAGTGAGGATCAAAACAGAGACTGGATGTTCGTATCCCTTGAATACTCCATTCCTAATTGGTTCTTTACAATAACGAACCAGTACAATCTGGGTAATCCGAATCCTGAGAAAGTGCTTAGCTTTCCATCACTTTCTGTGGCATACAATCATAAAGCAACCCGAATCCAGCTGGGCTATGCTTCCAACAGACAGGGTGTTATTTGTGCCGGAGGTGTTTGCCGTGTTGTACCGGCCTCCAATGGCTTTGTTCTTTCAATTACCAGCTCATTCTAAAATTACGATCATGAAAAGAATATTTCTCATAGTTACAATTGCCATATCAACTGTATTGTTGTTTAATTCCTGCGATATGCCGGAAGGTCCTTATATTGAAGCTAATCCATATACGGGCGTTTACGATTCTGACCTGCCAATCAGAAAAATCCTGGTGGAAGATTTTACAGGCTGGAACTGTGTAAATTGTCCAAAGGCTTCACAAAAACTAACAGAACTTCAGAATATACATGGAGGCCACATTATTCTGGTTAGTATCCACTATGGATTTTTTGCCATTCCATTTTCACCGGGGGATCCTGATTTTGCTACAGAAGTTGGAGCTGATATAGGTGAGTCGTTTTCAATTCCTCAGGAATTACCAAAGGGAATGATCAACAGAAAATTGTTTGAAGGTGGAAGCAACTATCACTGGGAACCGGAAGATTGGGCAAGCCGCATAGTTGATATACTAAAGGTAAATAAGTTTGCCGATGTTGACATTGACCTTAGCCCTGAATACAACGAAGCAGATAGCATGCTTTCTCTGGGAGCAGTTTGTGTTAAAGTTAGTGATGTTGAGCTGCCATTGTCTTTGGTAATGTACCTCATTGAAAGCGACATTGAAGGAAGACAAAAGAACGGATCTCAGTTGATTGAAGACTACCAGCACAATCATGTTTTCAGAGGAGGTATTATTGAGGATGATCCAACCTGGGGTGAAGAGATAGCACTTCCTTTCTTTAAGAACTACAACTTTAAATTCCAGTCGGAATGGGATGCGAATCATTGTTCGGTTATAGCCGTGGTGTATAATACCTTAACCCTTGAGGTGATTCAGGCGGAAGAAGTTCACGTGATAGAAGAATAATTATGAGAATATGGATTTTACTTAGCTTTTTGGTGCTGAATATTCATGCTTTTGCCCAGGAGTTCCGCGGTGGCATCACTGGCGGTGTACTGTCCAGCCAGGTTGACGGCGATCTGCAGGGAGGATATAACAAGGCCAGCTTTCATGTTGGAGCCTTTGTGCAGCGACCGGTCTTTGATAAGATCGATGCCAACATGGAGATCCGTTACATCAGGAAAGGTGCTCTAAGCAATGCAACTGACGAAAACGGTTACTATATCAACTATTTTCGCACACGAATGAATTATGTTGAAATACCATTCACACTTTTGTATAAATCCGGCAGTTTCCGCTTCGAAGCCGGAATGGCATTGGGAGCTTTGGTGAATACCAGCCTGGAAGATGGAAACGGTGAAATAGGAGAAAAGCTGAATATCTATAATTATGAGCTGAGTGTTATTGGAGGTATGTTTTATGAGGTGGATGACAACTGGCAAATCAACTTCAGGGCCCAATACTCAGCACTACCAATTTATGATGCACTTGGTAAAGATATAACGGTACTCTATTATGGACAACGGTACTGGTTTAACAACCTCATAAGTTTCGGACTATACTATTATATCAGATAATCTTTAAAACCCGTCCATGCGGCGGGTTTTTCATCTGCCATAGAATTACTATCATTGCCTATCAAATTTTTACATCATCATGAGTTTATCTAAGAAGGTACCACATACCTATGTAATCATATTCTTCATTATTGTTCTTTCGGCAGTGTTTACCTGGATTATTCCGGGTGGAGAGTATGTTAACGAGACAATCGACGGGCAGGAACAAATGGTTTTCAGAAATATTGAAAGTCAGCCCCAAACCTGGCATGTTTTCTCAGCACTGTTTAAGGGTTTTGAAAGACAGGCAGGGATTATTGTTTTTATATTAATGATTGGCGGAGCCTTCTGGATTATGAATGCCAGCAAATCCATTGATGTGGGAATTTACTCTTTTCTAAGGTTCACCAAAAAACTGGAACATTTAAGACTGTTAAAGTTGTTGGGGGTCAATAACATCATCATTGCCCTTGTATTTATTCTGTTCAGTATTTTCGGTGCCGTATTCGGAATGAGTGAAGAAACCATTGCCTTTATCATTATTCTGGTTCCGCTTGCCATTTCAATGGGCTATGATTCAATTGTTGGTGTGTGTATGGTATTTGTTGGTGCCGGATTGGGCTTTGCGGGAGCTGTTCTGAATCCATTTACAATTGGCATCGCACAAGGCCTTTCGGATCTCCCTCTGTTCTCAGGATTCGAATATCGATTGGTATGCTGGGTGATCATCAATGCGGTTGGGATTGTTTGGGTTTTACGATACGCAAAAAAAATAGCAAAGGATCCAAAAAAATCACCTGTCTACGAGAGTGATAAATATTGGAGAGATAAGGGAAGTTCTGATGTGGAGGATATAAAATTCTATACCCCAAAATCAGCCTGGATCACTTATGGTTTTTTGTCAATTTGTTTGCTGGTCTTTTCATACTATTTCAGGATGACCGATCTGAGGATTGGTAATTCAGGCCCTTATACCTTACCAATGGTCCCGATTACTTCAATTCTATTCATAGTAAGTGGAGTTTTCGCCCTGCGTAAATCTGTTCACTTTTTCATTCTTAATCTATTACTGTTTACAATATTATTCCTGGTTATTGGTGTGATGGGTTATGAATGGTACATTATGCGGATTGCTGCTTTGTTTTTTGCCATGGGATTGTTTTCAGGGATTGCCATGGGAAGCAGAGCTAACGATATTACAAAACTTTTTCTCGAAGGTGTGAAGGATATTTTATCAGCAGCGCTCATTGTTGGGCTGGCTGGAGGTATTATTGTTATTCTTGAAGATGGAAAAGTAATAGACTCCATTCTGCACAGCATGTCGAAGTCGATGGAAGGACTGGGGCAGATTGCAACAGTGAGCATTATGTACGCCATTCAAACGGTAATAAATGTGGTGATACCGTCAGGTTCGGCTAAAGCGGCCTTAACCATGCCAATTATGGCTCCTTTCTCCGATCTCATCGGTTTGTCTAGACAGTCAACTGTAATGGCATTCCAGCTGGGCGACGGCTTTACCAACATGATTACACCAACTTCGGGTGTTCTGATTGGTGTGTTGGGTGTTGCAAGAATTCCATACGAGAAATGGGTGAAGTGGATAACTCCGTTTATGATCGTACTGATACTGCTCGGTTTGATGTTGCTCATTCCTACAGTAACCATGGAATTGAACGGGTTCTAGAACCAAGGGGCTTCGGTCTGTTCGTTTCCTTGCTTGGAGTCATTCTATATTACATAACATAAGCTGCATTTCACTTCGATTTCATAATTTTGCATCTCAGTTTGAAATCTTAAAAGGAAATAATGAGAGACGATAAGATACTGGAAATCAATCATGATGTCAAATGGATAGGGATTCTGGATTTTGATCTGGTTACTTTTGATGTAGTTATGGAGACCAAATATGGTACAACCTATAACTCCTATTTCATTAATGCCGAAAAGAAAGCCATTATTGAAACAACCAAGGAAAAGTTTGTTGACACTTACCTCGAAAAGGTAAAGAAAGTATGTAATCCGGAAGAGATTGAATACATTATTTTAAACCATACAGAACCCGATCATTCCGGGAATCTTCAATATCTGCTTGAAATAGCTCCGAATGCCACAGTGGTTGGAAGTGGAAATGCACTTCGCTATCTGGAAGATATTGTACCGGTACCCTTCAAGTCACAAAAGGTGAAGGAAGGTGACACACTGGATCTGGGAAATAAAACCCTGCGCTTTATCAGCGCTCCAAATCTGCATTGGCCCGATTCCATCTATACCTATCTTGAAGAGGATAAACTTTTATTTACCTGCGACAGCTTTGGGGCACATTATTGTCACGAAGAAATGTTTGATGATAAGGTTGGCAATTGGGATGATTCATTCAATTACTATTTTGATGTCATATTAAAGCCTTTTAGTAAATTCATGATTAAGGCCATTGATAAGATCAAACCCTTGGAAATTAATGCCATCTGTCCGGGTCATGGGCCTATTCTGAGAACTAATTGGAAGCGTTATGTTGATTTGTCGGAACAACTGGCGAAGAAGTATCTTGAAGAAACCAGTCCGGTTAAGGCAAGTGTTTTCATTCCTTTTGTGTCTGCCTATGGATATACAAGGTTGATGGCAGAAGAGATCAAAGCAGGGATTGAATCTGTTGATGATGTGGATGTGGAATTACTGGATATTGAGCATATTTCAATTGGGGAGATTGATTCCAAACTGACACATGCCAACGGGATTATTGTTGGATGCCCTACGATTAATCAAAACATTTTAATGCCTATTTATAAGCTTTTTGCAGTGATTAATCCGCTGCGTGACAAGGGTAAACTTGCTGGTGCATTTGGTTCCTATGGCTGGAGCGGCGAAGGTGTTAAAATGATTGAAGAGAATTTGAAGAGCTTAAAACTGAATATCTTTCAACAGGGCATTGCAGCGAAGTTTAGTCCGAGTGAAGAATCGGCTGAAAGGTTAAGAATATATGGAGAAGCGTTTGCAAAACGGCTTCTGAGTTATCAGTATTTTTAGGACAAGAGGAAATATATTATACTTCGATCCGCTTACATAATGTGAGCGGATCTTTTTTTAGACGGATCTTAATGAATCAATTATCTTTGAGAGTTCATGAGAATTGCTGTAAATACACGATTGTTACTTGCCAATAAATTGGAAGGAATAGGTTGGTTCACCTTTGAAACTTTAAAGAGAATCACTCGGAATCATCCTGAGCATCAGTTTATTTTCATTTTTGACAGAGCCTATGATCAACAATTTGTTTTTTCTGAGAACATTACTCCTGTTGTTGCCCCTCCACCTACCAGACATCCATTACTTTGGTGGTTCTGGTTTGAGTTTGTAATTCCACGTGTTCTCAAAAAGTACAAGGCAGACCTTTTTCTGAGTACAGACGGATATATTTCTCTCCGAAGTAAGGTGCCTGCATTGGATGTAATCCACGATATCAATTTTGCTCACCGCCCTCAGGATCTTCCATGGAAGTTCAGAACCTATTACAATCATTTCTTTCCAAAATTTGCAAAGCACACCACCCGCATTGCAACTGTCTCGGATTATTCGAAACAGGATTTAGTGAAAACCTACTCTATTCCGGGGTCGAAGATTGATGTGGTTTACAATGGCTCACACGAAATGTATCAGCCCTTGAGTGAAGAGCAAAAGCACAACACCAGGGAGAGATTTACCAACGGTACTGACTATTTTGTATTTGTGGGAGCCTTACATCCCAGAAAAAATATTGCCCGATTGCTGCAGGCTTTCGATCTTTTTAGAACTAAAACGGCATCCGCGATTAAGCTGGTAATTGTTGGAGGGAAATTGTTTAAATCGGGGGATATTTACGAAACCTATCGCCATCTGCATTTCAAAGAAGATGTGATTTTTACTGGCAGATTGGAGCCTGAAGATTTAAAAAGTGTAATGGGATCTGCCATCGCACTCACATTCGTTCCTCTGTTTGAAGGTTTTGGCATTCCTGTGGTGGAAGCGTTTAACAGCAACACGCCGGTAATCGCATCCAATGTAACCTCTTTGCCTGAAGTTGCCGGTGAGGCAGCATTGCTGGTCGATCCTAAAAGTATTGATGAAATATCCGGGGCAATGTTAAAAATAACTACTGATTCGGAATACAGATCGGAACTTATAAAGAGGGGGAAAATCCAAAGAGAAAAATTTTCATGGGATAAAACCGCAGCAAAGCTGTGGTCATCGATGGAGAAAACCATGGCAGGTAAATAATAATCCCCGACGCTTCAAGTTTAAGGTGTACCATGCATGCTTTTGGGTTTAATCATTACATTTAAGTTTTTGTAATCAAGATAGGTAATGCAAAATTGCGGATAGTTTTTCTAATCATATCAGCCTTACTCCTTATTGCTGACCTTAGCGCTCAGGAAACTAGCAATTTCCGGTCGAAGCGTTATGCCATGTCAAGTGATTCCATACAATTGGATAGTTTGTCAATCCTTCCCGGGTCCGTAAAGGTGATAGTGGATGGAAAAGAGTTGAGCTCCGGAGAATACCAAATCAACTATACCAATTCAGTAATAAAGTTTAATAATGCTCTGAATGGAGATGTAAGCATCAACTATAGATCTTTACCGGAATATCTGAGCAGGGAGTACTTTAACAAGGACATCAATGCGGCCATTATTCTTGATGAAAAAACAGGTGCCTTCTACAAATATGAAACAGGTGAGAAAAAGATCTACAGTTTTGACAAGGGAATGCTTGAGAAACGGGGAAGTATTTCAAGGGGGATAAGTGTTGGTAATAATCAGGATGCCATTGTTAATTCGAGTATGAATCTTCAGCTATCGGGCCGATTAACCAATGATTTTCAGATCCAGGCAGCCATAACAGACGAGAATTTACCCATACAACCGGATGGTAATTCACAGCAAATCCAGGATTTTGATAAGGTCTTCATAAATATCTTTAATGACAGAACCAGACTGATAATGGGTGATTTCGAAATTATGCATCAGGATGATCATTTTTTCAAGCTGAATAAAAAGGGCCAGGGAGTTATGTTTACCAGGCTTGGAAGGCCCGGTAGCTCAGATTTGCAACTTTCCACATCTGTTAGCGGAGCAGTTTCCAAAGGAAAATACAACCGAATGACCTTTAATGGAACAGAGGGGAATCAGGGACCATATAAACTCATCGGCGCCCAAAGCGAAAGTTATATCATTATTCTGGCAGGATCTGAAAAGGTTTACATTGATGGAACTCTGCTAACCCGGGGAGAAAACAATGATTATGTAATTGATTATAATACTGCAGAACTGGTTTTTACCACAAACAGGCTGATTACAAAGAATTTGAGAATTGTTGTGGAATTTGAATATTCCGACAGGAATTATGCCAGGTATCTGCTCTATAATCAGAATAAACTTGTTGGTAAGAAAGGATCCTTAAGAATTAGTCTCTTTAATGAGCAGGATATAAAAACTCAACCTCTACAACAGGATCTGACGGAAGGTCAAATTTCTACTTTGCAGGACGCGGGAGATATGATTGACCAGGCATTTACCGAAAGTATTGATAGTGTTGCATTTCAGAATGATCGTGTTTTATACCGGAAAACGGATACACTGGTTAACGGAGCAATTTATTCACCGGTTTATGTTTATTCCACCAATCCAGATGAAGCCTGGTTTAATCTGGGATTTACTTTTGTTGGTGAAGGGAATGGAAATTATTTACAAATAGAGTCAGATGCCAATGGAAAGGTTTATCAGTGGATTGCACCGGATACAGATAGCAGTAAAAAGGGGAACTCCGAACCAATCATTTTGCTGGTTGCACCTAAAAAAAAGCAAATACTTAACATAGGCGGTGACTATAAATTCTCTGAGAAACTGAGCTCCGACTTTGAGTTCTCTTTGACTAACAACGATATCAATACCTATTCAGAAAAGAACAGCGACGATAATATTGGCTATGCCCTTAAGACTAATCTAAGCCGAAAGATTCAACTGAAAGATTCATTGAAAGGGGTGGCTTTGGTGAACTACCAACTGATCGACAGATATTTCGATCCGGCTGACAGATTCAGATCTGTTGAATTTGAGAGGGACTGGAACCTGAGCGAAAATCAGGAGGCTGGTAAAGATGAGCATCAGGTCAATGGCACTCTGATGTTGAGCAATAATCGCCAGAGCAGTGGAGCTTATCATTTCAATTTGCTAAAACGGCCGGGGGCGTTTGAAGCCATGAACAATAGGTTCTCTACTCAAATTAAAATTAATAAAACACTTATCACTGCGGGCGGGAGCTATTTGTTCACAGAAGATATGCTGAACCGAACCGGCTTTCTCAGACACCATTTTGAGGCGAGTCGCAAGTTCAAAGGACTTACGCTGGGACTACGCGAGGAGTCTGAAAACAACCTTTGGAATAGTCTGCTTACGGACTCTGTTGCAAATAATTCTTATGATTTTAAGAATATGGAGTTCTTCCTTCGGTCGGCTGATTCTGCTACAACTTCCTTTTTTGCCAGTTATAAGTATCGCATAGATAAGCTACCTTTTGGGAATCAACTGGAACAGAGTTCAGTTTCCAATGATTTCAAAGCAGGTTCCACTTTGAAATTCAGAAAAAGGAACAAACTAAGCACTGTTTTTACCTATCGCAAATTGCAGTTTAGCCAGAATGTGCCTGAAGGACAATCTAAAAATGAAGATAACTTCAATGGCAGAATCAATTTGTCAATGAACTGGATGGGCGGATCGATTCGTAGCTCTACCTTTTACGAAATCGGGTCAGGTTTAGAGCTCAGAAAGGAGTATCAGTTTCTGCAGGTTACACCAGGACAGGGGCAGTTTGTATGGAATGATTACAACAGCGATGGAATTACCCAGCTTGATGAATTTGAACTGGCTGCATTTCAGGACACTGCCAACTACATCAGGCTTTTTATACCTGGGAATGATTATGAAAAGGTGCTTAACAATCAGTTCAGTCAGAATCTGAATATTAAGATGGCAGGCCTGATCAAAAAAGAGAAGGGCTTATCCGTTTTTTTTGGAAAATTAACCAGTGCTACCAGTTTTCGGGTAAACAGCAAGAATAGCAGTATCTCAATTCTAGAGAACCTTAATCCATTTTATTCATATGCTGACGATGCTAATCTGAGATCTCTTAATTCTGCTCTACGGAATATATTCTCGTTCAATAAAGGAAATCCCCGTTTTGGAATCGACTATATCTACAGCAATAACTCAAACCGAACCTTACTTACCAACGGGATTGATAGCAGAACGCTTGATTTACATAGCCTTCAGTTGAGATGGAAGGTGACAACCCATCTGATAGCTGGGCTGAATGCTGAGAATGGTAAGAAGAGTTTTGAATCTGAGTTCTTTCCAACAAAAGATTTCCTGATTCATTATGATAAAGCTGAAGGCAGTATTCTGTTTCAACCAAATCTTGACTCTGAACTTAAAGCGATATTTACCTACACCGATAAATCTAATTTGCGGTCAATCGAAAAGTCGACTGAGTTTAAGTACAGTGGAGAAGCCAATTTGAAGTTTGCATCGAAGGCAACAGCTCTTCTCAAAATAAGCTATGTAAAGATTGATTTCAATCAGCAGGAGATCAATTCATCCATAGCTTACGAAATGCTGGGTGGATTGAAACCCGGAGATAATTTTACCTGGGAATTACAATATCAACAAAATATTGCCGGGAATATGCAACTTAATGTGAGCTATTTCGGGCGAAAGTCGAAGGATTCCAAAACACTGCATACAGGAAATGTTCAGATTCGGGCTTATTTTTAATGATCTGATAAAAAACTCATGAACTTTTATTGAATTTAATACAAGAATGGATCATTGTACTAAATTTATCAATTGATAATCATTATTTAATCCTGTTCTAGTCAATATTTAGTAAATTACAGGATGTTTATTTTAACTAAATAGAGTTCTTTAAATTATTGAACGAAGTTATTAGTTGGCGTAATAACTTTCAGGTATAAGGTCAAACATTTTCCGAAACCGGTTAAAGAGAGAAGCCTGGATTAGTTGTAGTATGTGTATATTGTTGATACACAGAGCAGATGACAATTATTCAGATGGATGAACAGAGTGTCTTATAGCATAGTTGAACAGTATTTATTTTATTTTTTGTTTGCTTTGTTTTTTATATTTTGGTACGCTCAAAAATTGCGGTCTTTTTAGAAGTGTAATGAATTTGGAGAGGTGACCGAGTGGTTGAAGGTGTACGCCTGGAAAGCGTATGTGCTGTGTGAAACGGTACCGAGGGTTCGAATCCCTCTCTCTCCGCTTTGACTTGAAGTTTGAAATATAAATTGTATAAATTAATTTTTGATAAAAAATGAAGAAGCTATTTGCAATTATTGCCGTATTCGCATTGCTTTTTTTAAGTGCTAATATTAATATCATAGCACAAAGTGAAATGAATACTCAGGAAACAGATCAGGCACAGGAAATGGTTGTTGATTCAACAGCTGTAGCGTCTGATTCATTGAGTGAAGAAGTAGTGACTGAAGAAGCACCTGCTGAAGAAATTCCGGATGATACTCCGGTAGATGAGCCTAAATCGCTACATCAACAGCTTAAGCAGAAGTTTATTGAGGGTGGTGCAACTTTCATGAGTTTTGTATTAATTTCTTTGATTCTGGGTCTTGCTCTCGCAATTGAAAGAATTATTTATTTGAACTTAGCTACTACTAACACTGATAAGTTATTAAAGAGTGTTGAAGATGCCATGGCTGATGGCGGTGTTGAAGCTGCAAAAGAAGTTTGCCGTAACACACGTGGCCCGGTTGCGAGTATCTTCTATCAGGGACTTGATCGGGCCGATGAGGGAATTGACGTTGTAGAAAAGTCAGTTATCTCCTATGGTAGTGTTCAGATGGGTCTTCTGGAAAAAGGTATCAGTTGGATTTCACTGTTTATCGCAATTGCTCCTATGTTAGGTTTCATGGGTACGGTAATTGGTATGATCGCGGCCTTTGATGCGATTGAGATTGCTGGTGAAATTTCACCTTCATTGGTAGCAGGTGGTATTAAGGTGGCATTGATCACGACCGTATCCGGTTTGATCGTTGCGATTATCCTTCAGATCTTCTATAACTATATTATTTCAAAAATTGATTCTATTGTAAACAGGATGGAAGATGCTTCAATATCACTGGTTGATATTTTAGTTAAGTACAAAGCTCAAAAATAATCCCGTATGGATCCTAAAGTAAAAACAATACTAAACATACTGTTGGGTGCGCTCATTGCGATATCTGTGGTAATCGTTTTTGTGTTCTTCTTTGGAACAACACTATTCGATGCAGAAGCTGAGTTCTCTGAGCAGATTAGTGTCCTGGGATGGAGGTTAGACCTGTTCATCAATTGGGCCATCATACTATCCGTTATTACTGCTGCAGCAGCAGTAATCTTTCCAATCGCATATATGATTACGAATCCTCAGAATTCCAAAAAAACCTTAATGGTTGTTGGAGTAATGCTGTTGGTTGTGGTTGTAGGATATGTGGTTGCTTCTGACGAAATCATGGATTTTACAGGATTTGAAAAATTCTTCTTTGCTGAAGATGTAGAAGATCCGAATAAATTCTCAAAGAATGTTGGAACTATATTATGGACTACATACATTTTAGGTGGATTAACTATCCTCTCTATTCTGTATCACGAAGTAGCCAAGTTTTTTAAATAATATACCGGAAGGCTTGTACTTCCGGCTTGCTAATTTTTTAATATAATTACTATGGCAAGACGAGGATTTCCAGAAATAAATGGTGGATCGATGGCCGACATCGCTTTCCTGCTCCTTATCTTCTTCCTTGTAACTACTACAATGGATATAGATACTGGTTTGTCGAGAAAGCTGCCGCCTATGCCACCAGAGGACGTTCCTGAAGACGACCCGGATAAGATTAAAGAACGTAATGTTTTTATTGTTCTTATCAATAGCCGCAATCAGCTTCAGGTAGAAGGTGAACTAATGCAGGTTGCTGATCTTAAGGAGGCTGCCAAGGAGTTTATCGAAAATCCATTGGACAAGGTGACTCTTCCGGCAAAGGAGGAGAAAGAAATTGATTTCTTTGGTAACTACATGGTTGCTAAAGGTGTGATTTCTTTACAGAACGACCGGGGTACCGAATATGGTACTTATATGGAAGTTCAGGATGCCTTGATCGCAGCTTATAACGAGTTGAGAGACGATATTTCAATGAAAAGATTTGGTAAAATTTATACCAAACTGAATGAGGAGCAGATGGCTGCGGTGAAGAAAATCTACCCGCAGCGAATTTCAGAAGCTGAACCGAAAAACATTGGAGGGAACAAATAATGGCAAAGTTTGGCAGAAAAGGAAAAGGTGGAATGCCCGGTATCTCAACAGCATCACTTCCGGATATAGTTTTCATGCTCTTGTTCTTCTTTATGGTTGCAACTGTTATGCGTGAAACTGAATTGAAAGTAGATGTTGCAGTTCCTGAGGCAACTCAGATTAAGAAGTTGGAGAGAAAGAATCTTGTAAGTTATATCTACGTTGGAGAACCAAAAAATACTTACAGGAACATATACGGAACAGAACCGCGTATACAGCTCAACGATCAGTTTGCGAAAGTTGAAGACCTTCAACAGTATATTACAAGTGAACGTGAAGCCAGGGATGAAAATGAAAGACCCTTAATGACTACTTCACTGAAGGTTGATCAAAATGTTAAGATGGGTATAGTTACCGATATTAAACAGGAGCTGAGAAAGAATTCGGCACTAAAGATTAATTACTCCTCGAAGAAACCGATTGAATTAAGAAGGTAAATATTTAAACCCCGCAATTGCGGGTTTTTTTGTTCTGTATAAATATCGGGTTTATGCGGATTTTTAATTGCGGGATATTGTTCAGATCAATCTCCGCCCTTCTTAAATGATCCGGATTTGATCGCTGAAAAATTGTTTAATAATTGTCAGGATACCAGAGTACGAAAGGATTGTAGGCATTCAGGTAATAAGCCTTACCAGGTTTCATTTCTCCAATTTGATCAATATTCCACTCAGGCCAGAATATTTGTCCTGTCTCATCTTTCATCATCCTGATATTCTGAATGTTACCGGAGAATATGGTGTCAACCAACATTGCTGAATTCCTGAGGTAAGCAATTAACTGCCACCCTTGCTCTATTGTTAATGGCATGGATGTCGGATCAACATATTCACCCCTAATCCTCAGAGAGTTCTGATTATTCATGGCCAGCTGATAGCCTTCTGTGCTATGCCAGGCTCCAATGGTGTTCAATCCATAGTCCGGCCAATAAACCATTCCACCGCCATCTTTCATTATGTAAATGTCTGATGCAACAGATTTCATTACCTGCTCCAATGAATCATTCATTGGAAGTATGTAACTGGAAATTAGGTTCCAGCCTGGATTCAGATGAATATTCTGAAGGCCGCAATCGTCATATTTGGCAACAAATCCGTTATAGGCCGTATTGGCCTCGAAATTTAAGCTTATGTCACCAAAGTTAAAGGTGCCATTACCGGTTGTAAAAGCTATTAGCACATCATCATCATTGTCAACACTCATATCTGCTATTCGATCTAATCCATTGCTTGCCTCAACCAGGTTTACACTAAGTATTTCACCCGCATTATTGAATTTCAAAATGAAAGGATAGTTAGTGCTGGTCCCCTGGTAGACGGAGTCATTCACAAATAGAAATTGACTGTAACCAATACCAAAAGGTCTAAGTGATCCACCAACAACTATATCATTGCCTGATGTAAGATCTATTCTCATCCATCCAAGGGGCTGCATGCCGGAAATCTTTACAAGCCATTCTGTAGAAGCGGATTGGTCAATCTTAGCCAGGAATTTCATTCCGCTTGAAAAACCATTATTGCCATATGTGGGGTAGGGATTAGAGATGGTATGCTGATCCATAGAAAATAAAGCATCAGAGCACCCTCCAATTAACACTAAATCTTGATTTTTATCAATGAGACAATCCTCAATGTATCCGTTTTGTGGTATCGTTCTTAGCGTGTCAACGAATAAACCACCAATAGCTATCCTTGCTGCAAAGGACTTATACTGCAAACCCTCTGAAGGCAATGTAATGGTGCCTAATAGAAGCGTATCCTTATGTCTTCCGGCAATAATAATACAGGAATCCGATTCATAACAGAACGTAGTGATATCATCGTGAAGACTACTTCCATATGTATTCATCCATAAATCATTTCCGGCAGTATCCATCTCACAGATGAACATATCACTATACCCATTACATGGATAGTTTTGCCCATTGAAATATATATAGTTATTGAAGCTACCGGCAATGGTTATTCTATTGAGTGGTGATAACTTCATATCCCATATAATTAGATTGTCTATTTCTTTTGCCCAGATTTCATTTCCCATCGAATCAAGCTTAAGTAGATACCTGTGGTTACCACTGTAGGTTATATTGGCAAATATGAAATAGTTACAAGAAGCGTGGATATATATGTTCTGATCCTCATCAACCACTAGCTTTCTGCAATCAGGGCCATACATGGTTTTAATTAGCAATGTATTTCCGTCTTTGTCCAATTTCACAACGAAACCTGAAAAATATGGATTAGGTGCAACTGTTCCCTGGAAGGTCATTGTTGAATCTTCATAATATCCGATAATATATACATTACCCTGGGTATCGGTGGTCATATCCCGTACATGCACAGACGAAGCGGAATAAAAGCCATGCGCCCAAGACCATCGCTGGGCATTTACGTGGAAATTTAAACCGACGAGCATATACAAACTGAATAGAAAGATGAGTTTTGTTAGTTTCATGATGTATATTTTCTACAACTTCCTTAGATACGCGAATGTGTTAACAGTGGTTTCAAATATTGAGAACAATTAAGGCTTTTTGACATCTTTTTCAAACTTTTCAACAACGGCAACAACTCACTCTATTTTCAACTAAATTTGGATTGTTTCCTAAACCAGAAGTCTATCTGTTTGTTTACAGAAATTGATTGCCTGTATCATGAATAATTATATTTCCATGAGACTGGAGACCATGGATTTTGAGAAATTGAACTCAAATACCGGAGATCCTGTCAGGCAAGGTATTGAATAAGAAAGAAGCCTGGTTAATTTTATGAACCGAGAGATTATGAATGATTTTGTCCACTTACATGTTCACACGCAATACTCCATTCTTGATGGTGCTTCCAATATTCCTAAGCTGGTAGAAAAAGCAAAAAATGATGGAATGAAGGCTTTGGCTATTACCGATCACGGTAACATGTTTGGGGCAAAGGTCTTTCATAAAACAGCCAGAAAAAAAGGAATCAAACCCATCCTGGGCTGTGAGGTTTATGTGGCAAGAAACAGCCGCTTCGATAAGCAAAGTAAGGAAGACAGAGGTGGAGATCACCTGATACTCTTGGCTAAAAATCAAACCGGATATAACAATCTTATCAAAATTGTTTCCCACGCATGGATCGATGGTTTTTATTATAATCCAAGAATTGATAAAGAGATCCTGCGAAAGTATCACGAAGGAATCATTGCCACATCGGCTTGTTTGGGAGGTGAAGTTCCACAGGCAATAATGAAGAGTGGTGAAAACAGGGCCAAGGAAGTAATAAAGGAATTTAAGGAAATTTTTGGAGAGGACTATTATCTGGAGTTACAGCGGCATAAAGCAGATGATCCGGAACTTCGGGAAGATGTGTACGACAGGCAGCAGGAGGTAAATGAGGTAATCATTAAACTTGCCAAAGAGTTTGAAGTTAAATACATTGCTACCAACGACGTTCATTTTATCAATGCAGAAGATGCAGAAGCACACGACCGGCTCATCTGCCTTAATACAGGGAAAGACTTCGATGATCCTGACAGATTGCGTTATACAAAGCAGGAGTTTTTAAAGACTCAGGAGGAAATGTCCGTTTTGTTTGGGGACTTTCCTGATGCGCTGATAACAACAGCCGAGATAGCAGATAAGGTGGAGGAGTATGAGCTGGACCGGGCTCCGATAATGCCCGACTTCCCACTACCCGATAATTTTGATGACGAAGATGAATATCTCCGGCATATCACTTACGAAGGAGCCAAAACGAGGTATCCTGACTTAAACAAGGATGTAAAAGAGCGTTTGGATTTTGAGCTGGAGACTATTAAAAGGATGGGATTTCCCGGTTACTTCTTAATCGTTCAGGATTTCCTGAATGCTGCAAGGGACATGGGTGTTTCGGTGGGCCCCGGACGAGGCTCTGCGGCCGGTTCTGCAGTGGCATACTGTACAAGGATTACAGATATCGACCCGATTGCCTACAATTTGCTGTTTGAGCGATTTCTGAATCCGGATCGAATATCAATGCCCGATATCGACATTGATTTCGATGAAGATGGACGTGAAAAAGTGCTAAAATGGGTTGTCGACAAATATGGTAAGGAAAAGGTTGCACACATTGTTACCTTCGGAACCATGGCAGCCAAAATGGCCATCCGTGATGTTGCCCGCGTACAGAAACTCCCCTTACCAGATGCCGACAGACTGGCCAAACTTATTCCTGAACGGCCGGGCGTT
>Ga0233443_1001041_pt1 | contig 26051 bp, 21 predicted proteins | sample SI_123_September_2_FD_182784 | JGI IMG/M metagenome (GOLD analysis project Ga0233443, IMG submission 182784) | Seawater microbial communities from Saanich Inlet, British Columbia, Canada - SI_123_September2016_200_MG | ecosystem: Environmental > Aquatic > Marine > Inlet | place: Canada: British...
TAGCTAACGCGCTTTATAGTGTTCTCGTTGTACTTGGAACTAACTATTGGATGGCACTTTTATTTGCTTATATATTTGGTATTTTCTTTGGATATTTTTTAAACCGTTATTGGACATTTTCTAGTAATAAGCACAGACGCAGTTTCACAAAGTATATAACATTGTATGTAGGAATGTTTGTATTGAATGGTTTGCTTTTAATTTTGTCAGTAGATTATTTTCTTCTAGATCCTATCTTGTCACAATTTTTTATTATAGGTATTATAAGTTTAGTTAGTTTTACAGTTCAGAATAACTGGGTATTTAGTAGTAAAGTTAACTTCTAAGAAGATAAAGACATATATAAGAACGAAATAGACGTTATTACTCGTAATTTAGGTAAAATTTACTTATATGTTAATTTAACTAGTAGTGAACCGTTTCTTTGTAAGGATTTATCATCTATTGCAAAACTTTATTTTAAGAATACAAATATTGATTCAATATTTATTACTAGTAATGGTGCATTTCTAAAACGTATTTCATTTTAATAAGAATCAAATATGAGAGACTTAAGATATATATTTAAAAATATACAAGAATGTGAAATGTGTGGAGATAATATATCTAAACATAGAAGATTGGGGCAAAGGCTAAATAAATCACAGGGCGTTAATCCTAGGGGTAAAACAGGCATAACAGTTTCTGTAAATAAATGCAATAAATGTGGACTAATATATTCTGTGCCACAACCTATACCGTTTAGTATACAAGATCACTATAAGGTTCCTCCAGAAGATTATTGGATGAAAGAGTATTTTAAATTAGATTCAAAATATTTCTCTAAACAGATACATATAGCAAAGAATCTTTTATCGAATTCCAGTAGAATGGAAGCGTTAGATATCGGCTGTGGATTAGGGAAGTGCATGATATCTCTAGAAAATAATGGTTTTAGTGCCTATGGGATTGAGCCATCAGAGACTTTTTATGATAAGGCAGTTTTATCTATGGGAATAAGTAAGGATAAAATACAGCTCAGCACAATAGAGGGTGCTAATTTTCCAGATAATTTTTTTGATTTTATAACGTTTGGAGCTGTATTTGAACACTTATACAGCCCTGCTGCTGCCATGAAAAAAGCGATAAAATGGTTAAAACCAGGTGGTGTTATTCATATTGAGGTACCTTCAACAAATAATCTAAACTCTAAGTTGATAAATTTATATTATGGTTTGACGTGTACTAATTATGTGACTAATTTAAGCCCTATGCATAGCCCGTTCCATTTATTTGAATTTAGTATGCAATCTTTTAATAGTCTTGGGGTTAAGTTAGGATATAAAGTGGTAGAGTCTAGTTATGATGTTGGAACTGTATACTATATTCCTAGTGTGTTTCATAAAATAATAAAATATTTTATGAAGATAACAAATACAGGGAACCAGTTAACCGTATATCTAAAAAAAATTAGCAGTAGATTATAAATATGCTTCCATATCTATTTGTAGAAATTGCTGACTTATTTTTTTAAAGGGCACAAGTTAAATATTAAAATATCTTAAAAAAAAATATTTAAAGAGAGTCTCTAAACAAGACTTTATAGTATATGAGACTAAAACAAGAATATGAATGCCCTATGTGCGGACTAAGCTCAAATTTACCTCGTGTAAGTTTTCCGTATTATGCAAAAATTGACAATTTTCATTTTAAATATTTAAGATGTAAAAAATGCTCAACCGTATATGTAAATCCTCCTCCTAGCAGTAAAGCTATTGCACTTATGTACAAAGGAAGCGAGTATCATTATCATTACCACAATCCATCTAGGGTTGAAGAGTATCAAAAATCAGCAAATTTATTGTTTAGTTATCTTAATAAAGGAGCGAAGGTGCTTGATTATGGTTGTGGAGACGGTTTTTTTTTAAAACTACTTTCTTGTAATAGCTTTTACTGTACTGGAGTTGAATACAATACAGATGCAGTAAAATATGTAAAAAACAATGAATTTTGTGAGGTAATGTCTACTGATTCTTTTCAATCAGAATTATACGAGGAGTATTTTGATGCTATACATTTAGGCGATGTTCTAGAGCACATTCCTCGGCCTGCAGATACTTTAAATTATATCTTGAAGAGTTTAAAATTTGGTGGAACTATTTTTATAGAAGGCCCTCTTGAGAATAATCCGAGTCTGGTATATTTTTCTTCATATATATTTGGATTTTTGAAGAATATTTTTTACCGTAATACTGCCCTAGATAGTCCCCCATACCACCTTTTTCGTGTTGGAGGTAGGCAGCAATATGACTTTTTTTTGAATCGGATTGATACAGATTTAGAGTTAAAATATTGGCGTATTTATGATACTGGATGGCCATATGTAGAGGGAAAATTTATTAAGTATATTATTGCAAAAATTGCAATTTTATTTAGCGGAAAAAAGTTTTTTAATACAATATTTGGAAATAGATTTCAAGCGGTTTTCATCAAAAGACAAATTTAGTATATGGATTCTATCTTATATATAACATATGACGGGGTAATGGAGCCTCTTGGAAGATCACAAGTTTTAAGTTACCTAAGTAGATTGTCTTATAGTCATAATATATATCTAATAAGCTTTGAAAAAAGTGAGTATATCTTAGATCATGATAGATTATCTAGTATGGAAAATTTACTAAATAAAAATAAAATAAAATGGATTAGACTCCGTTACCATAAGCGCCCAACATCGATCGCAACACTACTGGATATTATTTTTGGCATTGTTACTAGTTTTTGGATTGTTTTTCGTTATAGGGTGAAAATTATTCATGCAAGGAGTTATGTTCCATCAGTTATTGCTTTGTTACTTAAGAAAATTACAAATGTGTATTTCATATTTGATATGAGAGGTTTTTGGGCTGATGAACGTGTAGATGGAGGATTATGGGAGAAAAATAGCAGATTGTTTCGTGTATCCAAATGGTTTGAAAGGCATTTTTTAATTAATGCGGATTATATAGTCTCACTTACAAATGCAGCTGTTACTGAAATTAACAATTTTTCATACCTTTCCAATAAGAAGTTAAGAATTAAAGTGATAACTACGTGTACTGATCTTAGTTTATTTAGACCAAAATCATATTCTAACAATAGCATGAATGCCAACCATGTATTTACGGTAGGATATGTCGGTTCTGTAGGAGTTTGGTATCTTTTCGATGAAACGTTACGTTGTTTTAGTATGATAAAAAAATATATACCAGAGGCAAGGTTGCAGATATTTAATAAGGGAGGACATGATTATATTTATAAACATATTGAAGAGTCAGGGCTAGATTCGAAATCAGTAATGATTGCATCCGGAAGTCAGACTGATGTGGTAAATGCCATGCAATCGATGGATGTAGGTGTTTTTATTATTAAGCGATGCTATTCAAAAATTGCATCAGCTCCAACAAAATTGGGAGAGTTTCTAGGTTGTGGCGTTCCATGCTTGTGCAATACTGGAATAGGAGATGTAGATGAAGTTCTTGAAAAAGAAAATGTTGGTATTGTTCTGAATAGTTTTAGTGATAATGAAATAAGAAAGAGTGTTATTCGATTGTTAAAATTGACCCAAGAAAAAAATATTAAGAAACGCTGTCGCAATACTGCACTAAAATATTTTTCACTGGATGATGGTGTTAAATATTATGATGAAATTTATAATTCAATCATAAGTAAAGACTAGTTAAACATGGCAAAGAAAAAAATTTATGTGATTTGCCCATTTCCAGAGGGCGTTGCCGCAGGTCAAAGATTAAAATATGAGCAATATTTTGAGGATTGGAAAAAAAATAACTATGATGTAAAAGTATCTCCATTTATGGACCTTAATATGTGGAGTATTATTTATCTAAAAGGCCATTTTTTAGAGAAATTTGTAGGTACAGTTTTTGGTCATTTTCGAAGATTGCGCGATCTTTTTTTAATACCTCATTATGATATTGTTTATGTGTTTATGTGGGTTACGCCTCTTGGGACAACATTTTTTGAGCGCTTAGTTTGTGCTTTATCAAAAAAAATAGTATATGATGTGGAAGATAATGCTACGAGTACTATGAATAATGAACTAAATCGCATAGCTGGTTTATTAAAAAATCCTAGAAAAATTATTCATTTAGTGAAAAATGCAGATCACGTTATTACTAGCTCGCCATTTTTAAATAATTATTGTTATAAATTAAATAAAAAAAAGAAATCTACGTATGTTTCGTCGTCAGTAAATACAAGAAATTTTTACCCGACTAACTTGTATAATAATAATAAAAAAGTAACTATAGGCTGGACAGGGACATTCAGCTCGAAAATTTATATTGATTTGTTGAGAGATGTATTTATAAAGTTAAGCAAAAGGTGTGAGTTTAAATTACTTATAATCGGAAATTTTGAATATAGCCTTCCAGGGGTTGATTTAGAAGTTATTCAATGGAATAGTGAAAATGAAATTAAAGATTTACAGAAGATTGACATAGGAGTTTACCCGTTAATTAAAGATCAATGGGCGCTTGGAAAGAGTGGCTTGAAAGCGATACAATATATGTCCTTTGCTATTCCAACTGTAGCAACAAATGTGGGCACAACATCAAAAATAATAACACATTTAAAGAATGGATATCTTGTTAATAATAATGATGATGAATGGCTGGATGCGCTTTATAAATTAATAAACAACCAATCATTGAGAAAAAGACTTGGAATAGAGGCTAGAAGAACAATTATTGACAATTATTCAACCGATGTAATTGGTAAAAAATACTTGTCCATTCTTGATAAACTTTAAATAAAAAATTATTCAATTATGATTAAAAGAAAAAAGATATATATAGCAGGATGTGGTGGCATGCTAGGCGAGGCTTTTTATACTATTTTTAAAAAAGACTATGATTTATTGTGTACAGATATTGATGTAAATGATGATTGGCTTAGATATTTAGATTTTAGGGATTACGATGCATATAGAAAAGATGTTGAAGAGTTTAGGCCCGACTATCTTTTTCATTTGGGAGCATATACCGACTTAGAATATTGTGAACTTAATCCGGACGATACTTATGCTACAAACACCATGTCTGTAGAAAATGCTACTTATATTGCCAATCAGTTAAACATCCCGTTGTTATATATTAGTACTGCAGGTATTTTTGATGGAGTTAAAGATGTATACGATGATTGGGATCTTCCGAATCCATTGGGTCATTATGCTAGAAGTAAGTATGCTGGTGAGACTTTTGTAGCGCAAAATGTTGTTCGTCATATTATTTGTAGGGCTGGATGGATGATGGGAGGAGGTCCAAATAAAGATAAAAAATTTGTCCAGAAAATTATGAAACAGATCAAAGATAAAAATAATGAATTGTTCATTGTTGATGATAAATTGGGCACTCCAACATATACTCATGATTTTGCCAAGAATGTTAAATTGCTAATAGAAAAAGAATATTGGGGGCTGTACAATATGGTCTGTGGAGGAGTTACAGGAAGGTATGAAGTTGCAGTTGAGCTTGTTAATGCACTTGGTTTGGATAAAGATATTATAGTAACTCCAGTAGATTCAAATTATTGGAGTAAAGAATATTTTGCCGACAGGCCGCCATCAGAAAGACTTGTAGATAGGAAATTAAACTTAAGAGGCGTAAATATTATGCGTGATTGGCGCGTATGTTTGAATGAGTATTTGCTTGACTACTATAAGGATTACTTATAAAACAAGATATGAGATCAGAAAACGAAGACAATATTGACCATGATACAGTTATTAGTTTTGGAAATGAATGGAATAGATTTGACCAATCTAGAATGACACAATCTGAAATAGAAAATGGGTTTAATGAATATTTTGATATATTTCCATGGGATCTTATAAATTCAGGCTCAATAGGTTTTGACATGGGGTGCGGGTCAGGTCGATGGGCAAGGTTTGTTTCTCCAAAGGTAGGACATCTGAATTGTGTTGAACCATCTGATGCAATAAATATTGCAGAGAGGGAGCTTTATGGGTTTAAAAATATTTCATTTATTAGAGGTTCGGTTACAAATAATAATTTGACTAATGAAAGTCAGGATTTTGGGTATTCTATTGGAGTTCTTCATCATATACCTAATACAAGGTTGGCAATTAAATCATGTGTTAAACTGTTAAAGTCAGGATCCCCATTTTTGCTATATATATATTATGCACTTGATAATAGATCTATTTTTTTTAAAATCACTTGGAGAGCCTCTAACTTAATGAGAAAGGTTATCTCCAAACTTCCATTGTTTATTAGAAATATAGTTACAGATATTGTTGCTGTTACTATATATATGCCTCTTTCGATTCTATCAAATATTTTAGAAAAGATTGGAATTAATACGGCTAATATTCCTTTGTCTTACTATAAGAATCGTAGTTTCTACACAATGAGGACTGATTCTAGGGATCGACTTGGAACCCCATTGGAGCAAAGATTTACAAAAGATCAAATTAAGGAAATGATGACTGAGTCTGGCTTGGGTGAAATAGTGTTTTCTACGCACGCACCGTTTTGGTGTGCCGTTGGAATTAAAAAATAAAATTTTAGGGTCTCGAGTGAAATTTAAAATATTATTATGATATGTGATGTCAAAAAAACTAAACAATCCAGTAGTTTTTTTGTAGTTGGTCTAAACAACATATGAGAAAATTAAACCAATGGGTTGACTGTCTAAGGAAGTTTTTATAGTAATATCTATGTGTGGATTTACAGGAATTTTAGGCGATCTAACTAAAAGAGAGTTAGATAAATCTATATATAAAATGACCGATTCATTGAATCATCGTGGTCCTGATGATGGGGGCACCTGGATAGGAGGCGCTGGAAAAATTGCACTCGGTCACAGAAGGTTGTCAATTATAGACCTTAGTTTGGCGGGCCACCAGCCAATGGTATCTTTGTGTGGTCGCTATATTATTGCATTGAATGGAGAGATATACAACCATACTAATCTACGCGACAAGCTGAATAATTTTTGTGACCACGCCATAGTATGGAATGGTCATTCAGATACTGAAACAATTTTAGCTGCAATTTCACAATGGGGGTTGGAGGAAACTTTGCAGATGATTACTGGTATGTTTTCTTTTGCGCTTTGGGATGTCCAGTCGAGTAATTTATCTCTTGTGCGAGATCGCTTTGGTGAGAAGCCATTGTATTATGGATGGAGTGAAGATTCATTTGTTTTTGGTTCAGAGCTTAAAGCTATTAGAAAATATCATAAATTCAACGCTTCAATTGACAGGAATGTATTGTCTGTATATATGAGGCACATGTATATTCCTGCCCCATATTCAATTTTTAAAGATATTTATAAACTTGAGCCTGGGTGTATATTAAAGATTAGTTTGAGTAGTGCTTCTTTAATTCAAAAAGAAGCTCCATTTGCTCCATTTAAATCTAAAGGTATGTCTATTCATAGGTGGTACTCACTACGTGATTCTATAAAAAATAATAGTGGTAGTATGATATTCAATGAGAAAGATGCTATTGATCTTATTGATACCGTATTAAGCAAGTCTATTAAATCCCAATTGGTGTCTGATGTTCCAGTGGGCGCCTTTCTCTCTGGAGGTATAGATTCTTCATTGGTGGTGTCTTTAATGCAAAAACAATCTGCAAATCCAGTAAAGACATTCACTGTTGGATTTTCTGAAAGTGAGTTCAATGAGGCTGAGCAGGCGAAAGAAATTGCAAAGTATTTGGGCACTGATCATCGTGAGTTTTATGTAACACCAGAGGATTTAATAGCAGTTATCCCAAAACTGTCAAAAATATATGATGAGCCATTTGCAGATTCTTCTCAAATTCCTACATACATAATTAGTAAGAAGGCACGTGAACATGTGTCTGTTATATTGTCTGGAGATGGGGGAGATGAATTATTTGGTGGATACAATAGGTACTTTTGGTCTAGAAGAGTGTGGAGGTATGTATCTTGGATTCCTAAATATGCAAGATTTTTTATTGGAAATGTAATTGGTATGATACCAGTTAGATTTATCAATATTATTGGAAGTATTATTAACTCTCTACCTTATGTTGACAATAGAGTTCATCGTCTTGGCGACAAAATGCATAAACTTTCTTCTAGATTTAAAAGTGTTGATAGCTTGAAAGATCTTTATATGAGTCTTGTATCAGAGTGGCAAAATCCAGATGAGGTTGTGATTGGTTCTAATGAACCGCACACATTGCTTAAGCGAGAAATCAATATGCCAATTTCGTCCAAACATGAGTTGGAAATGATGTATTTAGATACAATAAGTTATCTACCTGATGATATTCTTTGTAAGGTAGACAGAGCCTCTATGTCAGTCGGGCTAGAAACAAGAATTCCAATGTTAGACCATCGTTTATTTGAATTGGCATGGCGCATACCGTTGAGTATGAAGATACGCAATGGGAAGGGGAAGTGGGCCTTACGACAGGTTCTTTATAAGTACATTCCAAGTGAGTTAGTTGATAGGCCTAAAGCTGGGTTTGGCATCCCTATTGGAGAGTGGCTGAGAGGTCCACTATATGAGTGGTCGAATAATTTATTAAGTGAGACTAGATTGCGGTCAGATGGATATTTTAATGTCATATCTATACGAAAAAGATGGGATGAGCATATGTCTGGTCAACGTGATTGGACTCATTCACTATGGGCCGTATTGATGTTTAATATGTGGCTTGATTCTATGAATTTGTAGTTTTTTATAAAGATAATTTTATATGATTGTATATTGGATGATGTTTCTAGTTCCTATGGTTATAGGATTGTTGCCTACAACAGCAGACCGTACATTGTCAAAAGTACAGTGGGTTATGTACAGTATTACTCTTATTATTCTTGTCGGCTTGAGAGATGAAGTTGGTGGAGATTGGAGGAATTATATATCAAATTATGAGCATTTTAATGTAATTGATTTTTCTGATTTATTCCTAACACCTCATAAATCTGATTATGGATTTGAAATTATACATTGGGTATCGGTAAACTTATCATTAGGCCTTTATGGGACAAATTTTATTTGTGCTATTATATTTTTTGCCGGATTGATTAGACTTTGTAGGTATATGCCAAATCCCTGGATTTCATTAGTTGTTTCAATGCCATATCTAGTTATTGTAGTATCAACAGGGTATACACGTCAGTCAGTAGCTATAGGGGTATTTATGTGGGGATTGGTTGATTTAATGCAAAATAAGAATTTTCGTTTTTATTTAATGATTTTTCTCGGAGCTTTATTTCATAAAACATTACTCATTATGTCGATTATTGGATATTTTTACAACTCCAAGAAGGTTAAGTTTTATAAGACTGCCATACTGACTGCCATACTTCTATCAATTCCTATATTGTTCTTATTGTATTTTCCACTATATACAAGCATGCTAGAGCATTTTATATATTTTTATATTGAAAATCCATATTTCCAATCGAAAGGGGCGCATATAAGGATAGCCATGAGTGTTATTCCGGGAGTAATTTTTTTGTTTTATAGGAGGAAGTGGGACTTAGTTTATGGAGATGCACGTCTTTGGTTTGTCATTACCTTGCTTGTTTTATTTTTATTTTTATTCTCATTTTTTGCTTCAACATTTGCCGATCGTTTGGCGTTATATTTAATTCCGCTACAAATGGTAGTATATTCCAGGGTTTTGGTATTTATTAATTCAGCTAAAGTTAGAGCAATATTAATTCTTATGGTTTTTGTTGCTTATTTCTTTTCCCTATTTATATGGAGCAATTTTGGTACGCATTCTATTTCTTGGTTTCCTTATCAAAATATAATTTATAGTGCCTTTTAACAGTTGTAATTCTATTTGTACTAATGTCAAAATATCAGTGAAAGTTAAGCGATATTAGACAGTTTCTTCTGATTGAACGCCAAAACTAATCTCAATCTTGTGTATTTGGACCTTAAGCTAAAATATTTATACCCACATGATATACTGTTCAATCATTGTTACATCTTGCTGAATAATGGATCAATCAAATATATTAAGTACTATAATGTAGTGGTCCGTTAATCTGTAGTGGTCTGACCACTACATAACGGACTATAGTACATATTGTGAGTGCAGATGAATAGAGTTTGGTAGTGTGCATTAATTCAGGAAAGTCAGCGTAGAATGTAACCATCCAGTGACTATGGACTTATAATAGTCAACAATCGCATTTTTGTATTGGGTGATATGCTGCACAATATCAAAGATGGTGCAACAAAATGACTGTAGCCAGTCAAATATCTACTTTAGGGCTGTATTTAGACGGGAGTATTTCAGAGTGAATAATCTTTTTTTACGATATTTTTTTTAATGGTTTTCCTAAAGAATAATATACGCATATTTGTTGTTACTCTCATCGTTGTAACTTTTATATGGTCTAGAAGCCATATGGTGGTTAGTCATTTTTCTGACTATGATGATCTTTTTGTGCCTTATTTATATTTGGTAATTGGAAATTACGACATACCTTATTTTCGTGATCAATTTATAAATTATGGCGGAATTATTGCCACAATGCCTATGCAGTGGATGTATGATTTATTTAATCAATTTCCAAGTTTTTTTGATGCATTTAAAAGAATAATCTTGCCAATTATAATGTCTAAAAGTAGCACATCTGCACCGCTTCAATTTTTTATAACTTCATTGACTTTAGATTTAAATACTTCATACACACACTCTTTATTAACAAGTAGAATCCCATCATCTATTTTTTCAATAATGACATTATATATACTTCATTTGTTTTCAAAGGAGTTCAATAAAGAAGATCGAGTATATTTATTTCTGGTTGGTGCATCAATACTTACATTTTCATGGATGTTTTTAATATACTCGTCACAATCAGAAGTTTATGCTGCCCCTGTATTTGCAGTTATGAGCTTATTCTTAATCTTTATAAAAAACTATAAACACACTTTATCTATCATAAGATCTTTATGGGTTGGCGTATTGTTAATATTGTTATGTTTTACATCTTATCAGGTTTTATTTTTCTTGCCTGGTTTTTTTATAGCATTGTTTTATTCTTTTAGATTTTCTATTAAGCGCTTTATGTCTAGCTGGCTATTTGCTGGGTTAATTACTATTTTGGGTGTGTATATAATTTATTTATTATTTTTTAGTCAACTTAATAGTACAAGATCTTCTATTGGTATTAGTTGGAATTCAGGGCCAAATAGCGAATATCTTTTTGATGCATTTAATTCTTGCGATAGATTAGAGTCATTTAGATGTTTATATATATTTTTTAAAAATAATACTTTCGACGTATTCCGGTCTATTTTATCTTTTAGTGATATCGACACTCTAGTATCTAAAGTTTACACTGTAATTATATTTCTACTATCAATAGTCGGCTTGATCTATTTATTTTTAAAGAAATCTGAGCACTATAAAGAGATTTTAGTGTTTATATTGGTTAATATAATTACTTGGACAGTATTGGTTTATTTTCAGTTAATTGCTTTTAGCCCAACCAGGCATTCTCTTGTCTTGCTTGTTCCTATAATAATTTTGACTTCATTTGGAATTTTGGGGATTAGGTCAATTGTTTCTGAGAAATATTATAATTTTTTCCCTTATTTTTTTTATGCGTGTATTTTATATTTACTAACAATTTACTTATTTAATTTTGAAGGCCAAAAACAAAAACGAATCGACCCTTTTCAAAAAATTGATTTTATTTCTATAGTGGAATCATACAATGTAACAAAAATTATTACTTATGATGAAACTTTGAACGTATTTCTATATCCTGAGATTAATGCAAAGTTTGATTATGAATTTTTTGGAGATCATTATCTTTCTCCAAATGTGTTAACTCAAAAAAATTCTACGGATAAAGATGATGCTATTATGATTGTTTCTTATAAGGATGAGATAAGTGTACATGATGCGTCAAATGATCTTCTTCCTATGTTTAAAGATTATCCTTTAGACTCTTACCAATTAATTTATTCGTATAAATTTCAATCAGATACACAAAGTAGTTTTGGAGATTTGGCTAAAAGTGGGTCTAATAATTTGTTTATTAATATATATAGTCCTCATAGTTTAGAATTTTGTGAAGAGCACGAAATGCTGTGTTATAAATTTTAATATTCTGCTACTGCTACTGCTACTGCTACTGCTACTGCTACTGCTACTGCTACTAATCTACTAACTTAAAATACTAAAGATGGTGTAAAATTTATGTTCAGAATGATACAAATAAAAGATGATATTTCACAACTGTCAAGACTATATATGAGTTATATTTTAAATAGCCTGCTTTTCTCTAAAGTTGGAAAATTTATTATTGTAGGTTTTTTTGGATCTTCGCTTAATTATTCATCATTCTATATCCTTATGACTGGTTTTAATGTAGATTACTTAGTTGCTGGAGCTATAGGATTTTTACTTCCAGTTCCATTCGTGTTTGTATTAAATAGAAATTGGACGTTTAAATCAAAAGTTGGTTACAATCAGGGACTTATTCTTTACTTGTTGTTAACAATGGCGGTGCTTAGTATTCATTCTTTAACGCAGTGGACTGTTAGTACTTTGTTTAATGTGCGTGAGATTCATTCGCAATTATTTGGCATAGCTTCTTCTGCAGTGGCACATTTTATATTGGCCAAGGTTTTTATTTTTAATCATGCGGTCTAATATCTTGATTAAAAATATATTATTAATTTGGCCATATGGATATGATCCAATATATGTAATGCCGATGGCACTAGGCTATCTTGCATCTAATGTAGACAGAAATATGTATAACGTCAAATTGTTAGATTGTAGCCTGGATAAAATTAAACCGGATTCACCTGAATTAAAAAGAATTATTTCTGAATTTTCTCCAGATATTGTTTGTACATCTGCATGGTCTCCTATGTTTTATAATGCTATTGATGTTCTTAAGACTGCAAAACATATTAACAATGACACCGTTACTATTCTTGGTGGCGCACATTTATCTTCATACCCTCAAAGTATAACCAACCGCAGAGAAGTGGATTTTGGAATTCTTGGTGAGGGTGAATATACATTTAGGAGTTTATTAACTGAAATTAAAAAGAAGAACCCTAATTTTTCTAAAATTGGCGGGTTGATCTATAGAGATGCTTCAGATAAACAGACAATAAAAGAAATATCTTTTTCTGATGATGTGGATTCTATCAAAATTCCAGATTATGACCTAATGGATTTAGATAGATATATAGAAAATGGCTATCGTTGGAATACTCCAGAAAAGAGAAATGCACCAGTATGGATAACTAGAGGGTGCCCATATCGTTGTACGTTTTGCTCTGCTCCAGAGTTAAATGGAAAAAAAATAAGAAAGCACTCTATTGAATATATAATTCATTGGATTGAACACCTGTATTCAGAAAAAAACATAAAATGGATTAACATTTTAGATGATAACTTTACGTTTCATGTTGAGTACGCCAAGGAGTTCTGTAGAAAAATAATTAAAATAAAGAGCAAAGGCAAGCTAAATGGTTTGGGGTTTGGAACTCCAAATGGAATAAGATTGCAAAAAGGCGATAAAGATCTTTGGAAATTAATGAAGGGAGCTGGCTGGAAAACATTAATGGTAGCCCCTGAAAGTGGCTCTCCTAGAGTTCTTGAATTAATGAAAAAAGACTTGGACTTGACAGCAGTTCCAAGAATAATTGATGATATTAAAGAATCTGGATTACGTGTCCAAGGGTTTTTTATTTTGGGGTACCCTGGAGAGACTCCACAGGATTTGGAAATGACTCATGATCTTATTAAGGATTGTAATTTTGATTTTGTTTTTTTGAATAATTTTCAACCGTTGCCTGGAACGCCAATATACGATCATCTTGTTTCAACAGGAGGTATTGAAGATGGCTTGTTGCCAAAAGATTATTCTGACGGAGAAAGGGTGTACACTCCTATTGATATGAGTGATTTTAATTTCAATAAATTTGTTCTTCGTGTTTATTTACTTATGTTCTTAAGAAGGCCAGCCAATATCTTTTATATGTTAACAATATTTAGTCCTTTATTATTGGCAAGAAAGTTATTGCTAAATGTTTTGAGCATGTTCGATATAAAGAAAACTACAATTAATGATAATCATATTAGTGACTACAATTCATCGAAACAGGATTCAGATATTTTATCTAAAAAACATTCTGTAATTCCAATAGAAAATTCAGATATTTTGATTAGAAAGCAAAGAGATATGGGTGGATGGAAAAAGAAAAAAAAGACAATTAAATAATATTTTTTTATGAGGCATGCATTTAAGTGAAGAGCATTAAGAGCGTAGTTTTAGAGCAAAATCAAAAAATAACAGTAAAAGAGTCGTTGCTTTCTGGCCCCTTGGCAGATGAATGCGAAGTTAAGATTATCAATGCTGGCCTTTGTTCTTCTGATATACCAAGAGCTTTTGATAATGGAGCATATTTTTATCCGCTGGTTATGGGGCACGAATTGTCAGGTGAAATTATTAGTTTGGGCTCCGATATTAATGATGAGTTTGCAGTGGGGGATAGGGTTTGTATCTTTCCATTACTCCCTTGTTTTTGTTGTTCAGCATGTGAACAGAAGCTTTTTGCGCTTTGTAATGATTATGATTATTATGGCTCAAGACGTAATGGAGGGTTTTCTGAGGTCCTTAATGTAAAAAAGTGGAATCTTCTAAAGCTATCTATCGGTGTAAGCTTTGAAGATGGTGCGCTAATTGAGCCAACAGCTGTATCTCTCCATGCAGTTAAAAAATTAAACATAAATGCACAAGATAAGAGCTCTTTATGTATTTTTGGAGCTGGTTTTTTAGGATTGATGACTGTGAAAATTGTTAGAAGTCTTTATCCTAATTGCAATATTACTCTTGTTGATAGAAATCAATTTAAGCTTGATATTGGTCTTAAGTATGGGGCTAAGTCCGAGTGGGTCGGCGATTCAAGTTCATGGGGTTCATTTTTATCGGATAAAAAAAATTCGTTTAACCATGTGATTGAGTTTGTTGGCACTTCAGAAACATTTTCTGCTGCAGTTCATGTAGCTTCCGCAAATTCTAATGTGATTTGGGCTGGAAATATTTCTGGGGATTTGACATTATCTAAGCAGCAAGTGAGCTCTATATTGAGAAAAGAACTTAGAATTACTGGAACATGGAATTCAATTTACAAAGGAGAGAAAGTTTGCGATTGGAGTGAATCTATTGACATGATCAAAGAAGGCCTTATGCCTTCAGAGCTGGTATCGTTAGAAATTGGCTTGGAGCAAGTTGCCACAACTCTAGAAAAATTACATAGTCATAAAAATCGCAAATCTAAATTTGATGTTGTAAAAGTTATGGTAAAGCCAAATAAGTAAGGAGATTTTCCCATGCAAAAAAATCTTATAAGGTACTCACTTGTAATTCCTTGTTACAATGAATCAGACAATCTACATGTATTGATAAGTCGTTTAAAGACTTTACTAAGAGGCAGAGAGGATGTTGAAGTTGTATTGGTTAATAACGGCTCTACAGATAACACACGTGATTTGCTTGAATATCTATCAAAGGACTTAGGTCAAATAAATTTTCGAATAATACATGTTTGTAAAAATCAAGGTTATGGATTTGGTATTATTTCTGGATTAAGAGAATGTAGCGGAGGTATAATTGGTTGGACACACGCTGATTTACAGACTGATCCATTGGATTTTTTCAACGCAATATCTATTTTTGAAAATTCAAAACGTCCATCAAATATTTTTGTAAAAGGAAATAGAGTTAATAGGCCGTTTAAGGATGTACTATTTACATGGGGAATGTCTTTATTCGTATGGGTGCTGCTCGGTATTAGGATGCGAGATATTAATGCCCAGCCCACTATGTTCTCAAAAGATTTTTTTATTTCTTTAGAGGATGTTCCAAAAGATTTTTCACTCGATCTTTTTGTTTACTATAATGCAATTAATAGAAGATCAACAATTAAAAGGCTTCCGGTAAATTTTGGGCTTCGTTTAAAAGGCAAGGGTCATAACGAAACATTGCTATCTAAATTAAAATATTCCTATAAAACCATATTGTATTCTATTAAGCTGAGAAAAATATTAAAGAGGACTCCTAAGTGATTAAGGTTTTACATAGAGTTAATTCTTTGAATAAATTAGAAAATTTAAAGAAAGAGTTTGGGGTTGAAGTTGATATCCATGCTTATGGAGACAGATTGGTTGTTCACCATAATGCGTTCTCTGATGGTGTAGATTTACATGATTGGCTAAATATTTGTGGTAGCAATAGGTTTGTTGTTTTTAATATCAAAGAGGAAGGCATAGAATTACGTGTGCGCGATATGGCTGTTGAAGCAGGAATTAAATTTTTTTTTTTTATTGGACTTGTCATTTCCTGCATTAATCAGAATGTCACGTAAAGGAGAGTCCCGTGTTGCTATTAGGGTATCTGAGTATGAGTCAATTAATAAAGCTCTATTATTGCAATCTCAAATAGAGTGGGTTTGGCTTGACTGTTTTAATGGATTTCCGTTAGTTTCTGAAGAGGTGGAGCGAATAAATAACAGTTCATTAAGGGTTTGTGTGGTCAGTCCTGAACTACATGGCGGTTCAAGGTCGGATAATGATGTTTATCAATTTAAAGACAATATTTCCTTATTTAATTTAAGAGTTGATGCTGTTTGCACTAAGTTGCCAAAGTTATGGCAATGAGAGGTTATATATAATGATAAAAAACCTAATCAAAAAAAAATATAATAATTTTGTCGGAATTAATGCTATTTTTTTGGTGTCTATTGTATGGATTTTTGCAATATTTTCAGCATGGGATTTGAGGCAATATATTTATCTTGGAGAGTATGTAGACAGTCTGTTTATTGGCGACTACTGGGTACTTAATAATCATGTTAGTTGGATTTCATTGTCTAATAAGGTTTCGCAAGGCAATCTTTTCCCTGTGTACTCTTTTTATGACGACATAGGATCTGAGTTTAAGTTCTTTCCATATATTTCCTTGTGGTTTTCTGGTTTATTGCTCTTCTTTTTAGGTTCTTTTGGTAGTTCTTTGGCTGGAAGTATAATTTTTCCAGTGTTGTCATATATATTTATGACGCTTATTTTTAAGAACTATTTACCTTGGAGATGGTCGATATCATTAGCAAGTTTAGGTGTATTAGGTTTTGGGTCTGCATCGTTCCGTGATTTTTTATTTGGGCTGATTATGGGGCATGGGTGGCTAAATTTAGGCGCCAATAGTTTCCCAGATATTACAAACTTCCCGTTTCCTGCCATTTCATTACTATCATTTTTATTTGTATTTTACTTGTCTATTAAGAAAATACACATGAGTAAAAGGCGCATGACTCTACTTTCTATTTTTTGGGGAATGCAGAGTCAAGTGCATATAGTAAATGCTATTATCGGAATTCCATTCTGGATTGGTTTATTAATCTTGTTAACTTTTAGATCTAATAGGAATCATTGGGGGGTAGATCAAACTAAGCAATTATTAATTCAATTTTTTATTGTTTTATTGATTTGCTTGCCTGCGATATTTTCAATATGGGATCAAATAGTTGGCAATGAAGGGTTAAGTCTTTTAGTTACCGGATCTGAAAATTTAGATCCTGTAAATTGGTTTGTAATTACTTTTTACTTCGCAGTACCACTAATCGCTCTTGTACTGACCTTTTGGGTATTTAGAGTAGATCCTTATGAAATAATATATAAATTCACCCCTATTTGGATTGTTATGAGTGTTGAATTAATACTTGTATTATTATGGAGTATTTTTGGAATTGGCATACCAACTGAGTTATTATTTAACAGGATTACATTATTTTTCTTGCATATATTTTATTTTATTCCGCCAATCTACTATATGAATCGATTTAAGTTTAATTATCACTCTGGAACAGAATCGTTGCTAATATCTCAAAAAATTAGATCTGTATTGTATTGGTTTTTTAAGGATGCAAGTTTAGTGTACCTTCCCTTGTTTTTTCTTTTATTGACAGCATTTTCTGTATCTTCATCTGAAAAATCATTTCAGTATTTCAAGAGTGATGTAGTTCCAGCTTATAAGGAATTTAATAAGACAATGAGTTTACTAAGTGAAGATGTTAGCACTGGCGAGGTCTTGATTGGCCCGAATAACATTACAAATATTTCTCTTATGTATCTAGGTGATTATAAGACATTGTGGACTAACAAACTTATTAGCACAGATAATGTAAACGAAGTAATTGAGCGTTTTGCCCTTTATGCAAAAATAATAGGCTGGGATGAAGATGAGTTTTTGTTATTTATGAGCCCTTCTAATCTGACATACTCTACCAAGAAACTCATGTTAAATTCACGAAGTGCTGTGCCTGGGCTTGGTTATTGGCTCACATTTAATAATAAAATAATGAAAGATGTAGAGGTTGGTAAATTGGCATTAAGATTAAGAGATGTATATAAAAAAATGAATTCAAGTAAAAAGTTAAAAGAATATAATGTAAGAAAGATTGTTGTTTATAAAGATTCTGCCTTTGCTAATATGAGTGATGGAAGGGTTTTTGATGAGTATAAAATTATTGATATTAATTAGATTATGGAAAGCAATAAGGAGGTGGGTATGTTGAGTGCAAGTTGGTACGGTCCTAATGATCTAAGACTAGAGAATAAGGAAATTCCTAAGGTTGTTCCCGGGTCTGTTTTAGTTAAAGTTAAATCTTGTGCAATATGCGGGTCTGATTTACGAATATTAAGAGATGGAAATCCAAGAATTTCTCCACCACATATTTTGGGACATGAGATCTCCGGTGAGGTTGTGGAGGTCGGAGAAGGGGTTTTTAATTATGATGTAGGAGATAGGGTCTCAACAGGGGCTGATGTTCCGTGTGGTCAGTGTAATCACTGTTTGTCTGGACGACCAAATTGCTGCGATATTAATTATGCAATTGGGTATCAATTTGATGGAGGGTATGCTGAATACATTCTTTTGGACCCTTTAGTTGTAAAGCATGGGCCTATGCAAAAATTTGATAATTCATTATCTTGGCAAGAGGCATCATTGGCAGAGCCTTTAGCGTGTTGCATTAATGGCTATGAGAGAGCACTCTACCAAGAGAACATGGGCGGTATTGTTGTAATTTTCGGAGCTGGGCCAATTGGCCTTATGTTGATGATGTTGGGTAAACAGTTCTATGGGGTTGATAAAGTAATTATTGTAGAGCCTTCAGAGTTCCGACGTAATATGGCTTTAAATCTTGGGGCTGATGTAACCATTGATCCAATTGCTCAAGATCCTGTCTTTGAAGTCATGAATATAACTGATAATCAAGGTGCTCAAGCTGTTTTTACAGCTTGTCCTATAGTTGAAACACATAAGCAAGCTATTAATATGATTGCAAAACGTGGAGTTGTTAACTTCTTTGGCGGCATTCCAAAAGATGATCCTGAGATTTCTTTATCATCAAACTTTATTCATTACCGTGAGGCATATATTACTGGCTCACATGGGTCGACACCAGAGCAACATAAAAAGGCGCTTAATATGATAGCTAACAAGTCTGTTGACATATCGAGTCTCATATCTGAATCTGTACCATTAAGTGATATTATGAATGGTTTTGAATTGGCTGGAAGTGGAAAAATGGCAAAAATAATAGTAACACCATAGGAATTTATAACAATATATGGGCAAAAATAATAACACTGAGATATTGGCAGAAGTGGAGATATCTGCCTCTATTATGTGTATAGACTGGCTGCATGCTGCAAGGCAATTAAAGATACTAGAGAAACAAAATATAGATTACCTTCATTGGGATGTTATCGATGGCAGATTTGCACCAGACTTTACTATGGGATCTAGTATTATTAACAAATTTAGAGAAAATTCAAATCTGCAATCAGATTATCACTTAATGGTTGAAGAGCCAGGCAGCATATTTAATTCATTTAGTGTAGCTCCTGGAGATATTTTCACTATTCACCAAGAATGCTGTAGAAATTTACATAGAGATTTGGTAAATATAAGACGCAAGGGTGCCCGTGTTGGTGTTGCTTTAAATCCAGGAACTTCCCTTGAGGTGTTGGATTATATTATTGAAGATATAGATGTAATTTTAGTTATGTCAGTAAATCCTGGCTTCATGGGTCAAGCATTGGTTCCGCAAGCAATTGGAAAAATAGAAAAAATAAATGAGCGTATAAATGATCTTAAACTTGATATAAAAATATCTGTAGATGGGAATGTTAATTATGAAAATATTCCAAAAATGGTTTCAGCAGGAGCCGATATTTTAGTTGGAGGGTCTTCAGGTTTATTTCGTAATGATCTAAGTCTGGAAGATTCAATTAAGCGTTTGCGAGAGTGTATACAAGAAGGACTTGAAAATAGATGAGCATTATAGCACCAGATGGATATCGTCTTGGTATCAATACAGGTTTTGCAGTTAATAGGTATTCAGAGCCAGATGAATGGGTTCGTATAGTGGGAGATGAATTGGGATTAAATATTGCTCAATTTACAGCCGATATGCTTAATGTGGACCTTCCAACAGACATTGTACATAAACAGATTGGTCTTATACAAAAAGCATGCCAATTATATAATGTAGAGATTACAAGTACATTTACCGGTGCTTTTACAAGGGTTAATCATTTAGCGCATCCTGATCCAGATATTAGAAAATACTGGGTAAGCTGGTTTAAACGTTTTGTTGATTTATCAGTAGATCTTGGTAGTAAGTCAATGGGTAGTCATTTCGGAATTTTTACACATTTAGACAATAATAATCCACAAACCAGATATATTAGACGTCAGCAAAATATTGATGGTTGGCACGATATTGCAAATTATGCAAAGAATAAAGGTCTTGATTTTATTAGTTGGGAGCCTATGTCTATAAGTAGAGAGCAGGGTGAGACTATTTCTGAAGCTCGAAGGCTTCAAAGAGACGTAAACATCAACTCCCCACTACCATTTAAGATGTGCCTTGATGTTGATCATGGTGATTTAAGTTCATTAGATCCTCGCGATACTGACCCGTATGAATGGATGGACGAGTTTGCAATTGAATCACCATTGATTCATTTAAAACAAACTAGTATAGATAAGCCTGGTCACTGGCCGTTTGTTAATGAATATAATAAGGTTGGAAGGATTCAGCCAGATGAGCTTGTAGGTAAGCTTGTTAATAAGAAAGTGCTTAATGTTGACTTGCTTTTAGAGCCAGGCTTTAAGGAAAGAGAGCCTTCAGACTCTACTGTTGTTGAGGTTTTAAAAGAATCTGTTGAGTTTTGGAGACAGGTAGTCAAAAATTAAAGACATGAGTAAAGTAAATGTTATTATACCCATGGCTGGGCACTCTCGTCGTTTTGGTGAAGCTGGATATGTAGGGCCTAAGGCTTTGCTGCCTGTAGGCAGTAGAAGTATGATTGATCATGTTGTAAATATGTTCGATACCACATTGTGTAATTATTATATAGTTATTAACAGCGAGCAGTTACAAGATAATTTAAACTTGATTGATGAGTTAGAGAGCTTAGCGTTAAATGTTGAGGTTGTTGTAATAGATAGTCACGAACTTGGGCCTGTTTATTCTATATTGCAATTAAAAAATATTGATGAGAAAGACGAGGTTGTTATTTCTTATTGTGATTTTCTTGTGGAGTGGGACTATTCATCATTCTTAGGGGCAGCACAAGGAAATGATGGCTGTATTGTAACGTTTAAAGGCTTTCACCCTGCATCATTTGGTGATACATACTATGCATATATGCGCACTGAGTCAGGGAAGATGCTGGAACTTCGTGAAAAAAAATCATTCACTAATAATAGGTTTGAAGAGCATGCTTCAGCAGGTATATATTATTTTAAAAATTTTAAAGTTTTTAAAAAATATGGCAGAAGTTACCTTTCAAAAGATGATAAAGTTCTGCCAGAGGCGTATGCAAGCTTGCTATACAATGAAATGGTAGAGAATAATCTATCAGTAAGTGTATATGAGGCCGAAAAATTTATATGTCTTGGCACTCCAGATGATTACGAACAGTATCAATTTTGGCATAGGTTTTTTACAAAAAAAGATAAGATCTGTAAGGAAGAAAAACATACTACAGAAAGAGTTGGTCTTATCCCTATGGCTGGAAAAGGTAGTCGTTTTAGGGAGTATGGCTATCGTGTTGCCAAGCCCCTTATAAAGGTCAAAGGCAGCCCTATGGTAATAAGAACTATTAACTCAATGCCAAATCAAGATAAATGGATATTCTTGCCTCGTAAAGATGATATGGATAAATATCCAATTGAAAAAACACTTAGAAAATTTAGTAATGACAGTGTTGTTCACCCTGTAGATCGACACACCTCTGGACAAGCAGCTACATGCTTGTTGGCTAAAGATTTTATTGATGATGATTCGGAGCTAATTATTGCATCTTCTGATTATGAGCATGTATATAACAATAAACTTTGGCAATTAATACTTGATGACCATACTATAGATGGAGCAATATGGACATATCGTAGCGGATCAATGGCGCTAAAAGATCCGGAAAAATTTGCTTATTGCCGGGTGAGAAAAGATGGTATAACGATTGATAAGGTTGTCGAAAAGAAAATTATTAGTGATACCCCAAATCTAGATCCTTTGGTTGTTGGAACTTTTTGGTATCGCAGGGCGGCTGATTTTAAAGACGCTGCTAATAACATGATTGAGAATAATATTACAGTTAATGGCGAGCACTATGTTGGCACAAGTATTAATTTTTTAGTTAAAAAAGGAAAAAAATTTGTAATATTTGATATTGAGCAATGGATTAGTTTTGGCGATCCGTTTGAGCTTAGTATATTCGAATATTGGCAGGATTATTTTAATGATTTGTAATTGTAATGTTATTAACTTATAGAGTTGCCCTGGTTTAATAAAATATATTTAAATAGTTATGATTAAATTAATAAAGAATTATTATGTTGTTTTTATTGCCATATTATTAATTATTATTAATCAAGCTCTTCTTGGCATTGATAAAAATGGAAGAGCTGTATATCCAGAATTCTTGAGTATGGCCGACCGACTTCTTGCCGGTGAAACGTTGTATTCCAACGTTTTTGCCGGTGAGTATTTTTTACAAAGCATATACTTTCCTGGTATTCCTTATTTAATTGCCTTTATTAAGTCATTATTAAATTTCAATGATGGGGCTACTTTAATTTTATTGTCAATTATCTCATTTTTTTCAATTTACTTTTCATTATTGAAATTATCGATAAAATTTGGTTGTGGTTTAGGTCAATCTCTTTTAGCATTAACAATTGCCTTTGGCCAGTTTTTTGATTATTTCTTTTTTTATTTAACAGAAGGTAAGTCAGACGCCTTAATGATATCTACCGCTATATTGGCTTATTTTTTGCTTAATGACATTTTACTCAATAAAGACAGTAGAGTAATTAAAGCAATGTTTCTGTTATTTGTATTTATTTTTTTAGGGTTATTAAAGCAGCAATCCATAGCTATATTTGCTGGAATATTTATATTCTTATTAGCGGATAAAAGTTTTTCTATAAGGTTAAGAATGACGATGGCAGGTAATATGATGGCGGCTTCTGTAATAGTGGCTATTATTATTTTATCTCATAATAATGCATATTTTATGACAGTGGAGGCTGTGCACATGAAAGAATTTAACCCGGTATTCGATAATGCAAAGCTGTTTTATTATGAGCTAAAAAATTCCTGGTTTTATATTTCTGTAGTAGTATCATCAATTTGGATTAACTATAAGAAGATAATGCTTAATACTTATTTTAAAATGTGGTTTATTGTCTCTATTTGTTTTCTCGCTATTTCTATTTTATCATTTCTAAGGTATGGGGGGAACGAAGCAAATCTACAAACTGGATTCATTTTATTTATGCCATTTTTTGTATTATTGATAAATGATATTATGGACAAATCTGCCAATAATAAAAAGGTTATATATTCTATACTGTTTTTTGTAATTATAAAAAATCTGATGTCAGCAGTTGATCATTATTATGATTATTTACTAAATGATATCAATAACCATGCCGTGCAAGAATATCTTGGTGAAAACTATAGGGGCGCCAATGTATTATTTTCAGCCTCAGATTATTTTACATTAAAAGCTTCTGGACTTAATCCAGTTTATGTGTATGAGACATATTCAAGGGTAGAGAATTTCTTTGAGTCGGATTACCTTCCTATCAACAATAATGTTGATCTTATTATTGGTAATTTTCCTTTATTCGATTATAAAAATTTTAAACTAGATGAATCTATCAATATTCCTAAGTTATTAAAAAATAGAATTTATACAAGAAACACAACTTAATCTAGTAAGGTTTATCCAGCCTTTTGATTTAATCGAAAATATTAATCATTATCAATCCAATTGGTATTGGGCATATAATAACAATCACTTGATATTTAGATTGATTGGCCCCTACTAAGAAGTCCGTTTTAGACTGTTTAAACAACTAAAATTGTTGTGACGATATTAAAATACACTCGTAATAGAATTCTAATTAGGTATTATTAGTCAAATTGACTAATAAAAATTTCGTTTAGATTGCATTAACATTGCGTTTTATCATTCTTTTTTTAAAATTAATATAGTATGCTCAATAATAAATCTATTCTTGTTACTGGAGGCACTGGATCTTTTGGTAATAAATTTATTACCATGACTTTGGAAAAATATAACCCAAGGCAAATTGTCATTTATTCTAGAGATGAAATGAAACAGTGGGAAATGGCGCAAAAGTTTGAAGATGATTCTAGGATTAAGTTTGTAATTGGTGATGTGCGTGACAAAGAACATTTGTCGCGTTCACTTAATGGCATTGATTACGTAGTTCATGCCGCTGCCACTAAGATTGTTCCTACAGCAGAGTACAACCCGCTTGAGTGTGTTAAAACCAACATTAATGGCGCAACCAACCTAATTGATACATGTATTGATCGTGGGATCAAGGGTGTGGTTGCACTATCAACTGACAAAGCCAGCAACCCTATTAATCTATACGGGGCAACAAAACTAGTATCCGATAAGTTGTTTGTTGCCGGTAACGCTTATGCGGGTGATCATGATACAATATTCTCTGTCGTTCGCTATGGCAATGTTATGGGCTCTAGAGGCTCCGTCATCCCATTTTTCATGAAGCTAAAAGAAACCGGTGAATTGCCAATCACAGATCCAAACATGACTAGATTTATGATCAGTCTTGAAGATGCTGTAGAGTTAGTATGGCATGCCTTTGATGATATGAAAGGTGGTGAAATTTATGTTAAAAAAATTCCATCAATGACGATTACTGATATCGCTAAAGCAGTTAGCGAGACAGCAAAGCAAAAGACTATTGGCATCCGACCTGGAGAAAAAATTCATGAACAAATGATCGGCCTAGAAGATGCGCTACACACCTACGAGTATAAGGATCACTATAAGATTCTACCTGCTATCTATAATTGGTCTTCTGATCCAAAGCGTAATAAAGACGGAATTAAGGTTGATGAGAATTTTACTTATTCATCGGATCAGAATAAAGAGTGGATGAATGTTAAAGACTTGCAACAATGGATTGATGCTAATAGAGCCAAAATTGGCAAGATCTGATCTAACACGTGCAAAAAAAAGTACTCATTACTGGAGGGTCTGGCTTACTAGCTGTTAATTGGGCATTATCTGTCTGTAATCATTACGCGGTTACATTGTTATTACACCACAGGAAAATTTCCCTGTCAGGGATTAATACGGATGTTGCATCTTTAAACTCTTTAAGTGAATGTTTGTCTGTGTTAGAAAAGCATCAACCAGACATTGTTATTCATACAGCTGGGCTCACTGATGTAGAGGAGTGCGAGTCCAATCTTGATTTAGCACAAGAAGTTAATGTAGATTTAGCAAAAAATATAGCGATCGCCTGTAGTGATCAAGATGTTAAATTAGTTCATATCTCAACCGACCATCTATTCTCAGGTAATCATGAATTGGCCACTGAAGAAACCAAGGTTAATCCTGCTAACAACTATGCTAAAACAAAATTACAAGGCGAGC
>Ga0233443_1001042_pt1 | contig 26039 bp, 26 predicted proteins | sample SI_123_September_2_FD_182784 | JGI IMG/M metagenome (GOLD analysis project Ga0233443, IMG submission 182784) | Seawater microbial communities from Saanich Inlet, British Columbia, Canada - SI_123_September2016_200_MG | ecosystem: Environmental > Aquatic > Marine > Inlet | place: Canada: British...
CGTGGCTGTAGCCGAGCGCGAGCTGCAGGTTCTTGCCCTGCAGCGCGGCGCGGTAACCGACGCCGGTGATTTCAAGCTTCTTCTCGAAGCCCTTGGTGACGCCTTCGACCAGATTCGCGATCTGGGCGCGAGCAGTTCCGTAAAGCGAACGCGCGCGCTTGGTCTCGAAGCGCGGCGCAACGGTGATCGCGCCGTCCTTCATTTCGACCGACACGTCGTCGTGCACGACAAACTGAAGTGCGCCTTTCGGCCCCTTCATCTTGACGGTCTGGCCTTCGAGATTCGCGGTGACGCCCGAGACAATCGGAACGGGTCGTTTGCCTACGCGTGACATAATCGTTCCTTCCTTAGAACACCGTGAAGAGAACTTCGCCGCCCACATTCGCGTCACGCGCGTCGTGGTCAGCCATAATTCCCTTCGGCGTCGACAGCACAGAAATGCCGAGACCGTTCTTCACGCGCGGCAGGTTCTTCACCGAAGCGTACACACGACGCCCTGGCTTCGAGACCCGCTCGATTTCGCGGATGACCGGTTCGCCATCGAAATACTTCAGTTCGATCTCGAGCTCGTTGTGGCCGCCGGCATGCTCGACCGCTGCGTAGCCGCGGATATAACCTTCGGCCTTCAGCACTTCGAGAACGTTGGCGCGCATCTTCGAGCCCGGGGTCGAAACCTTGGACTTGGAGCGCATCTGCGCGTTGCGGATGCGGGTGATCAGATCGCTGATGGGATCGTGCGTTGACATATCCGACCCTCCTTACCAGCTGGACTTCACGAGGCCCGGGATCAGGCCCTTCGAGCCATAATCACGGAGCGCGATGCGGCTCATCTTGTTCTTGCGATAGACCGCGCGCGACCGGCCGCTGATTTCGCAGCGGTTGCGGATGCGGGTCGCCGACGAATTGCGCGGCATCTCGGCGAGCTTGATCGTCGCCGCGAAACGCTCTTCCATCGGCTTCTTCTTGTCGGCGATGATCGCCTTCAAGCGAGCGCGCTTGGCCGCAGCGTTCTTCGTCATCTTCTGACGCCGGTTATTCTTCTCGACTGAACTTTTCTTCGCCATACGAGTAGTCTCCATACCTTTCCGCGTTTGAGACGCTGACTAGTTCAGTGTCTCACTGCCGGAACGGAAAATTGAATGCGGTCAGCAACGCACGCGCCTCGTCATCGGTGGTCGCGGTGGTGCAGATCGTAATGTCCATGCCCCAGGTCTCGCCCGACTTGTCGTAGTCGATTTCCGGGAACACCAGATGCTCCTTGAGGCCGAGCGAGTAGTTGCCCATGCCGTCGAAGCTCTTCGGATTGAGGCCGCGGAAGTCGCGAACGCGAGGCAGCGCGATGTTCACAAGACGGTCGACAAAGTCGTACATCTTGGACTTGCGCAGCGTCACCTTGGCGCCGATGGCCTGGCCTTCACGCAGCTTGAAGGTCGCGATCGCCTTGCGTGAATGCGTGACGATCGGCTTCTGGCCGGCGATCAGCGCGAGATCGGCAGCAGCCAGTTCGACCTTCTTGCGGTCGTTGACGGCTTCGCCGATGCCCATGTTGAGCACGACCTTCTCGAGAACCGGCACCTGCAGGGCGTTCGTGTAACCGAACTGCTCAACCAGCTTGCCGCGGATCTCTTTATCGAATTGCGTCCGGAGACGCGGAACGTATGCGGTCTCAGCCATTGATCTCTGCTCCCGAGCGCTTCTCAATGCGCACCTTGGTGCCGTCCTTCTGGATCTTGAAGCCGACGCGGGTCGGCTTGCCGTCCTTGCCGACGAGCGCAATGTTCGACAGGTGGATCGGCGACTCCTTGGTGATGATGCCGCCCTCCTGCGCCTGGGTCTGCTTCTGGTGACGCTTCACCAGGTTGACGCCACGCACCAGCGCCTTGTTCTCGGTGGGACGCACCTCGAACACTTCGCCAGTCCGGCCCTTGTCGCGGCCGTTCAGTACGATGACCTTGTCACCCTTGCGAATCTTGGCAGCCATTACAGCACCTCCGGCGCAAGCGAGATGATCTTCATGTGGTTCTTGGCGCGAAGCTCGCGCGGCACCGGCCCGAAGATACGGGTGCCGACCGGCTCGGACTGGTTGTTGATCAACACAGCCGCGTTGCGGTCGAAACGGATAACGGAACCATCGGCGCGGCGAATATCCTTCGCAACGCGAACGACGACCGCCTTCATGACGTCGCCCTTCTTCACCTTCCCGCGAGGGATGGCTTCCTTGATGGAAACGACAATGATGTCACCCACAGTCGCGTACCGGCGCTTGGAACCTCCAAGAACCTTGATGCACATGACACGGCGCGCGCCGGAATTATCGGCCACGTCGAGGTTGGTCTGCATCTGAATCATTGATGCACCTCGTCCTCTTTCTGATGCGCTTGTTGCGCTTAAGCTGTTTTTGTTTCGGCCTGGACTACCGTCCAGCGCTTCAACTTCGAGAGTGGTTTGCTTTCCTCAATTCGAACCACGTCGCCTGCCTTGAACTGATTGTTCTCGTCGTGCGCGTGATAGTTCTTCGAACGTCGGATCGTCTTCTTGTAGATCGGGTGGGTGAAGCGGCGGTCGACGCGCACGACAATTGTCTTGTCCTGCTTGTCGCTGACGACGACGCCCTGGAGAGTACGCTTCGGCATCTTTCGCCCCTTACTTCTTGGTCTGCGCGGCGCGCTTCTGCGCTGCGACAGTCTTGATGCGTGCGATATCGCGGCGAGCTTCACGCAGGCGCGAGGTGTTCTCGAGCTGCCCGGTGGCGCGCTGGAAGCGCAGATTGAACCGCTCCTTCTTCAGATTGAGGACGGCTTCGTCCATCTGATCGGGGCTCATCGCGCGGATGTCTTCGACTTTCAAATCAGCCATGATCGTTTCCTTACTCCGCAATGCGCGCAACGAAGCGCGTCTTGATCGGAAGTTTGGCGGCGGCGAGCGACAGTGCTTCCTTCGCGGTCTGCTGGGTCACGCCGTCGATCTCGAAAATGAGACGGCCTGGCTTGACGCGAGCAACCCACAATTCCGGCGTACCCTTGCCCGAGCCCATTCGCACTTCGGCGGGCTTCTTCGAGACCGGCAGATCCGGGAATACGCGGATCCAGACGCGGCCGGCACGCTTCATGTGACGGGTCAGCGCGCGACGGGCGGCTTCGATCTGGCGCGCGGTGATGCGCTCCGGCGCCATCGCCTTCAGGCCGAACTGGCCGAAAGACAACGTCGCGCCCGACGAGGCGACGCCGTGAATACGGCCCTTATGCGCCTTTCGGAACTTTGTCTTCTTTGGTTGCATCATGGCTTACGCCCTCAAACCTTCTTCGAATTTCAATCAAGCCGCATCGCGACGCGGACGTCCGCTGTCGCCTTCGGCCATGCGCTTGTCCTGAGCCATCGGATCGTGCTCGAGGATTTCACCCTTGAAGATCCAGACCTTGACGCCGCAGGTGCCGAAGGTCGTGAACGCGGTGGCGACACCGTAGTCCACGTCAGCGCGCAGCGTGTGCAAAGGCACGCGGCCTTCACGGTACCATTCCATACGGGCGATTTCCGCGCCGCCGAGACGGCCCGAGCAGTTGATGCGGATGCCCTCGGCGCCCAGACGCATCGCCGACTGAACGGCGCGCTTCATGGCGCGGCGGAACGCAACGCGGCGCTCGAGCTGCTGAGCGATCGATTCGGCGACCAGGGTCGCATCGAGCTCCGGCTTGCGGATTTCGATGATGTTGATGACCACATCGGACTCGGTGATCGCGGCAACCTTCTGGCGCAGCTTGTCGATGTCAGCGCCCTTCTTGCCGATCACGACGCCCGGACGCGCCGAGTGGATCGACACGCGGCACTTCTTGTGCGGGCGCTCGATCACGATGCGCGCGACCGCAGCCTGCTTCAGTTCCTTCATCAGCATGGCGCGGATGCGGATGTCCTCATGGAGGAGCTTCGCATACTCGTTCTTGCCGGCGAACCAACGGGAATCCCAAGTCCGGTTAATGCCCAGACGCAGCCCGATTGGATTGATCTTCTGACCCATCGTCTTCTCCCGCCCTTAGGCGCTCGCCTCGGCCTCGACCTGACGAACAACGATCGTCAGCTGCGAGAACGGTTTAAATACACGACCCGAACGGCCACGGCCGCGCGGTGCGAAACGCTTCATCACGATGCCGTTGCCAACATGCGCCTCTGCGACGACCAGAGCGTCGACATCGAGGTCATGGTTGTTTTCGGCGTTCGCAATCGCGGACTCCAGACACTTCTTGACGTCGCCGGCGATCCGCTTGCGCGAGAACTGCAGGTCGGCGAGCGCAGAGGATGCCTTCTTGCCGCGGATCAGCTGCGCAACAAGGTTCAGCTTCTGCGGGCTGACGCGAAGCATGCGGGCTACCGCCTTTGCTTCGTTATCCGGGAGAACCCGTTCGCGCTTTGGTTTGCTCATGACTAAGTCCTCAAGCCCTTACTTCTTGGCTTTCTTGTCGCCCGAATGGCCGTGGAAGGTCCGCGTCGGCGAGAACTCGCCGAACTTGTGACCGACCATTTCCTCGTTCACTGCGACCGGAACATGCTTCTGACCGTTGTAGACGCCGAAGGTGAGCCCCACGAACTGCGGGAGGATCGTCGAGCGGCGGCTCCAGATCTTGATAACGTCGTGACGGCCGGACGAACGCGCGGCATCTGCCTTCTTGAGCAGAGAGCCTTCAACGAACGGGCCTTTCCAGACTGAACGAACCATGTCCGGCGATCCTTACTTCTTCTTCCGCTTGTGGCGGCTGATGAGAATGAACTTGTTTGTCGACTTGTTAGAACGCGTCTTCTTGCCCTTGGTCGGCTTGCCCCACGGAGTAACCGGGTGACGGCCGCCCGAGGTGCGGCCTTCGCCGCCGCCGTGCGGATGGTCGACTGGGTTCATCACGACGCCGCGGTTATGCGGACGACGGCCCATCCAACGCTTACGACCGGCCTTGCCGATCGAGATGTTCATGTGATCCGGGTTCGACACCGCACCGATGGTGCCGATGCAGCGGCCGTGAACCAGGCGCTGTTCGCCCGAGCTCAAGCGCAGGATCACGAAATCATGGTCGCGGCCGACGATCTGGGCGTAGGTGCCCGCGGAGCGAGCGATCTGGCCGCCCTTCCCGATCTTCAGCTCGACGTTGTGCACGATGGTGCCGACCGGCATGTTGCCGAGCGGCATGACGTTGCCCGGCTTCACGTCGACGTAGCTGCCGGCGACAACGGTGTCGCCAACGGCCAGACGCTGCGGCGCCAGGATGTAGGCCTGCTCGCCATCGGCGTACTTGATCAGCGCGATGAACGCGGTGCGGTTCGGATCGTACTCGAGACGCTCGACCTTGGCCGGCACGTCGGTCTTCTTACGCTTGAAGTCGACGATGCGGTACGTCTGCTTGTGGCCACCGCCGCGGAAACGCACGGTGATGCGGCCGGTATTGCCACGTCCGCCGGACGAGTGCTTGCCTTCGGTCAAAGCCTTGACAGGCTTGCCCTTGTACAGCGCCGAACGATCGACCATCACCAGCTGGCGCTGGCCGGGCGTCGTGGGGTTGAATGTTTTCAATGCCATCGTCGTGTGCCTTACAGTCCGGTGGTCACGTCGATGCGATGACCTTCTTCGAGGGTCACGATCGCGCGCTTCGTATCCGACTGAGAACCGAACTGGCCGCGGAAGACTTTCGTCTTGCCCTTGCGGACCAGCGTGTTGACGCTCTTCACCTTGACGTCGAACAGCTTCTCAATCGCGTCCTTGATCTGCGGCTTGGTCGCCTTCGCCGCGACCTTGAACACAACCTTGTTGTGCTCGGAAGCCACGGTCGCTTTTTCGGTCACGACCGGCGCGACAATGATGTCGTAATGACGCGCATCCTGAGTCTTCATTTGAAGCGCGCCTCCAACGCATCGAGAGCGGCCTTGGTCAGAACGAGTTTCTGACGGCGCAGAATGTCATAGACGTTGATGCCCTGAACCGGCAGCACGTCGATGTGCGGAATGTTACGCGCAGCAGTCGCGAAACCGGTGTTCACTTCGGCGCCGTCGATGATGAGCGCGTTGGTGATCTCCAGACCCGAGAAGTGTCCGAGCAGCGCCTTGGTCTTGGCTTCCTTCAGATCGGCGTTCTCGATCACGATGAGACCGCCGTCCTTGGCCTTCGCCGACAGGGCGTGCCGCAGACCGAGCGCGCGAACCTTCTTCGGCAGATCGTGCGCATGGGAGCGAACGACCGGACCGAACGCACGGCCACCGCCGCGGAACTGCGGAACGCGAGCCGAACCGTGACGAGCACCGCCGGTGCCCTTCTGCTTGTACATCTTCTTGCCGGTGCGCCAGACTTCAGCGCGGCCCTTGGTCTTGTGGGTGCCGGCCTGACGCTTGGCGAGCTGCCAGTTGACGACGCGCTGGATCAGATCCTTGCGCGGCTCAAGACCGAAGATCTCGTCCGACAGCTGAACGGAGCCAGCCGACTTACCTTCCAGGGTTGTGACCTTCAATTCCATCACGCACCCTCCTCTGCCGGAGCCGCTTCAGGAGCAGCGTCGGTTCCGCCAGCCAGCTTGAACTTGCCGGGCTTCGGCGCATCCTTCGGCAATGCTTTCTTCACGGCATCGCGCACGGTGATCCATCCGCCCTTGGAGCCGGGAACGGCACCTTCGATGAGCAGAAGTCCGCGCGCCACGTCCGTCTGGACGACGCGCAGGTTCAGCGTGGTGATCCGATCGACGCCCATGTGGCCGGGCATCTTCTTGTTCTTGAAGGTCTTGCCGGGATCCTGACGGCCGCCGGTCGAACCGATCGAACGGTGCGAGACCGAGACGCCGTGGGTTGCGCGCAAGCCGCCGAAATTCCAGCGCTTCATGCCGCCGGCGAAGCCCTTACCGACCGAGGTGCCCGTCACGTCGACGAACTGGCCGACAACGAAATGGTCCGCCTGGATTTCCGCGCCGACCGGGATCAGCGAGTCTTCCGAGACGCGGAATTCCGCGACCTTGCGCTTTGGCTCGACCTTGGCGACGGCGAACTGGCCGCGCTCAGCCTTCGGCAGATAGACGCTTTTGCGCGAGCCCGAACCGAGCTGCAAAGCGACATAACCGTTCTTGTCAGTGGTGCGATGGCCAACAACCTGGCAATTGCCCAACTTGAGCACAGTCACAGGGATATGTTCACCGGTCTCCGTAAAGACCCGCGTCATCCCGACCTTTTGTGCGATCACTCCGGAGCGCATCGGCGTGCTTCCTGTCTTTCTGTCCGCGATCTGCGAACTTAACAAAAATTCTTACAGCTTGATCTCGACGTCGACACCTGCGGCCAGGTCGAGCTTCATCAGCGCGTCCACGGTCTGGGGGGTCGGATCGACGATATCGAGAAGGCGCTTGTGAGTGCGCATCTCGAACTGCTCGCGGCTCTTCTTGTCGACGTGCGGCGAACGGTTGACGGTGAACTTCTCGATGCGCGTCGGAAGCGGAATGGGTCCGCGAACCTGTGCACCGGTGCGTTTTGCCGTGTTCACGATCTCGCGGGTCGACGTATCGAGAATCCGATGGTCGAACGCCTTGAGACGAATGCGAATATTCTGGCCGTTCATTGCCGCTGTCTTTCTTGTCCGTCACGACCGGTCAGCCCGGCCATCCACGTTTTTTATTCAGAGGGTCGTGAATGCCCGGTCTTCCGACCGGGCATGCGACGGATCGTTTGTTACTCGATGATGCTGGAGACGACGCCCGAACCAACGGTGCGGCCGCCTTCACGGATCGCGAAGCGAAGCTTCTCTTCCATCGCGATCGGCACGATCAGGTGCACTTCCATCGCAATGTTGTCGCCCGGCATCACCATTTCGGTGCCTTCCGGCAGGTGAACGACGCCGGTCACGTCGGTCGTGCGGAAGTAGAACTGCGGACGGTAGTTGGTGAAGAACGGCGTGTGACGGCCACCCTCTTCCTTGGTGAGGATGTATGCCTCAGCCTTGAACTTGGTGTGCGGCTTGACCGAACCCGGCTTGCAGAGAATCTGGCCGCGCTCGACTTCCTCGCGCTTGGTGCCGCGAAGCAGCGCACCGATGTTGTCGCCAGCCTGGCCCTGATCGAGCAGCTTGCGGAACATTTCAACGCCGGTAACGATGGTCTTCTGGGTGTCCTTCAGACCGACGATTTCGATTTCTTCGCCAACCTTGATGATACCGCGCTCGACACGGCCGGTGACGACGGTGCCACGGCCCGAGATCGAGAACACGTCTTCGACCGGCATCAGGAACGGCTGGTCAATCGGACGCGCCGGCTGCGGAATGTTTTCGTCGACGGCCTTCATGAGCGCCAGAACGGCGTCGTGGCCGAGTGCCGGATCCTTGTTCTCGAGCGCTGCGAGCGCCGAGCCGCGGATGATCGGAATATCGTCGCCCGGGAAGTTGTACTTCGAGAGCAGTTCGCGAACTTCCATCTCGACCAGTTCGAGCAATTCCGGATCGTCGACCATGTCGCACTTGTTCAGGAACACGACGATCGCAGGAACGCCGACCTGACGGGCGAGCAGGATGTGCTCGCGGGTCTGCGGCATCGGGCCGTCAGCAGCGGACACGACGAGGATCGCACCGTCCATCTGCGCAGCGCCGGTGATCATGTTCTTCACGTAGTCGGCGTGGCCGGGGCAGTCGACGTGCGCGTAGTGGCGGTTCGCGGTCTCGTACTCGACGTGAGCGGTCGAGATGGTGATGCCGCGCGCCTTTTCTTCAGGCGCCTTGTCGATCTGGTCGTATGCCGTGAACGTTGCACCGCCCGTTTCAGCCAGAATCTTGGTGATCGCTGCGGTCAGCGATGTCTTGCCATGGTCGACGTGACCGATGGTGCCGATGTTACAGTGCGGTTTGTTACGTTCAAATTTAGCTTTAGCCATGACGTTCTCCGTTCAACTTTGACTTGCGTCAAAGAAATCAAGCAAACTTCTTCTGGACTTCTGCCGACACGTTGGCCGGCGCTTCAGCGTAGTGATCGAATTGCATCGTGAAGGTCGCGCGGCCCTGGCTCATCGAGCGCAGGTTGTTCACGTAACCGAACATGTTCATCAGCGGCACCATCGCGTTGACGACGTTGGCGTTGCCGCGCATGTCCTGACCCTGGATCTGGCCGCGGCGGGAGTTGAGATCGCCGATCACCGAACCGGTGTAATCCTCAGGCGTCACCACCTCGACCTTCATGATCGGCTCGAGGAGGACCGACTTGCCCTTCTGAAGCGCTTCACGGAACGCAGCGCGCGCCGCGATTTCGAAGGCGAGCGCCGACGAGTCGACGTCGTGATACTTGCCGTCCACGAGCGAAACCTTGACGTCAACCACCGGGAAGCCGGCGACGACGCCCGACCCCATCACGCTGTTGAGGCCCTTTTCGACACCCGGGATGTATTCCTTCGGAACAGCACCGCCGACGATCTTCGATTCGAATTCATAGCCAGCACCCGGCTCGTTCGGCTCGACCACGATCGACACTTCAGCGAACTGACCGGTACCGCCGGTCTGCTTCTTGTGGGTGTACTTGACCTCGGCCTTCTTGGTGATCTTCTCGCGGAACGCCACCTGCGGCGCGCCAATGTTGGCGTCGACCTTGTAGGTGCGGCGGAGAATATCGACCTTGATGTCGAGATGGAGTTCGCCCATGCCCTTCAGGATGGTCTGGCCGGACTCGTGGTCGGTCGACACGCGGAACGAAGGATCTTCGTTCGCTAGCTTCGCCAGAGCGACGCCCAGCTTTTCCTGATCGGCCTTCGACTTCGGCTCGATCGCGATTTCGATGACCGGCTCCGGGAATTCCATCTTTTCAAGGATGACCGGATGGTCGGAATCGCACAGCGTGTCGCCGGTGCGAGCTTCCTTGAGGCCAGCTAGCGCGACGATATCGCCAGCGTAGGCTTCCTTGATGTCTTCGCGGTTGTTCGCATGCATCAACAGCATGCGGCCGATGCGTTCTTTCTTGTCGCGGGTCGAATTGATGACGCCGGTGCCGCTGACGAGAACGCCCGAATAGATGCGGCAGAAAGTGATGGTGCCGACGAACGGATCGTCCATGATCTTGAACGCGAGCAGAGCCAGCGGCTCCTTGTCGTCAGCCTTGCGCACGACCTCGTTGCCGTCCTCATCGGTGCCCTTGATCGCAGGCACGTCGAGCGGCGACGGCAGGTAAGCAACAACTGCGTCGAGCAGCGGCTGAACACCCTTGTTCTTGAACGCGGTACCGCAGAGAACCGGATAGAAAGCACCGGTGAGCACTGCCTTACGGATCAAGCGCTTCAGGGTCGCCTCGTCCGGCTCATTGCCGTCGAGATAGGCAGCCATGGCATCGTCGTCGAGCTCGACGGCGGCTTCGACCAGCTTCTCGCGATATTCCTTCGCCTTGTCGGCGAGGTCCGCAGGAATTGCCTCAACGTCGTACATCGAACCCAGAGAGTCCTGATTGTAGACCAGGGCCTCCATGCGAACGAGGTCGATCATGCCCTTGAAGTTATTCTCGGAACCGATCGGCAACTGAATCGCGATCGGCTTAGCACCGAGACGATCGATGATGTCCTGCAGGCACTTGTAGAAGTCAGCGCCGGTCTTATCCATCTTGTTGGCGAAGACGATGCGCGGAACGCGATACTTGTCGCCCTGACGCCAGACGGTCTCGGTCTGCGGCTCGACGCCCTGGTTGGAGTCGAGAACGCAAACGGCGCCGTCGAGCACGCGCAGCGAACGCTCGACTTCAATGGTGAAGTCGACGTGGCCGGGGGTGTCGATGATGTTCAGACGCTTGCCGTTCCAGAACGCGGTCGTAGCGGCCGACGTAATGGTAATGCCCCGCTCCTGCTCCTGCGTCATCCAGTCCATCGTCGCGGCACCTTCGTGCACTTCGCCGATTTTGTGGCTCTTGCCGGTATAATAGAGGATGCGCTCGGTCGTCGTCGTTTTACCGGCGTCGATGTGCGCCATGATACCGAAATTACGGTAATCCTCAATGGCATGAAGGCGGGGCATAGGAGCTGTCCTTAATTTCCGTTCGTTTCGCCGTTACCAGCGATAGTGCGAGAAGGCACGGTTGGCTTCCGCCATCTTGTGCACGTCTTCACGCTTCTTGACCGCGTTGCCACGATTGTTCGACGCATCGAGCAGCTCAGCGGAGAGCCGCTCGGTCATCGTCTTCTCGTTGCGGCCACGCGCGGCCGTAATGATCCAGCGGATGCCCAGCGCCTGACGGCGCACGGAGCGAACTTCAACCGGCACCTGGTAGGTGGCGCCACCAACACGGCGCGAACGCACTTCGATGGTCGGCATGACGTTTTCCAGCGCCTGCTCAAACACCGGCAGCGGGCCCTGCTTGGTCTTGTTCTCGATCATCTCGAGCGCACCGTAAACGATGCTTTCGGCGGCAGATTTCTTGCCGTCATACATGATCGAATTCATGAACTTCGTGATGATGACGTTCCCGAACTTCGGATCCGGGTTCACTTCACGCTTTTCTGCAGAATGGCGACGCGACATTGATCAGATCCCCGATTACTTCGGACGCTTCGCGCCGTACTTCGAACGGCGCTGCTTGCGGTTCTTGACGCCCTGCGTATCGAGGACGCCGCGGAGAATGTGGTAACGAACGCCGGGCAAATCCTTGACGCGGCCGCCGCGGATCATGACCACCGAGTGCTCCTGAAGGTTGTGGCCTTCACCCGGAATGTAGCCGATGACCTCGAAGCCGTTGGTCAGACGCACCTTGGCGACCTTACGAAGCGCAGAGTTCGGCTTCTTCGGGGTCGTCGTATAGACGCGCGTGCAAACGCCACGTTTCTGCGGCGACTGCTGCAGCGCTGGCACCTTCTTGCGCGACTTCTGCGCTTCGCGCGGATTCGCGATCAGCTGGTTGATCGTCGGCATCGTTCACCCTTGTTCGCGCGAAACCTTATCGGCTCCGCAAATTCGTTCGGGGCCACCGCCCCACTCGCTTCACGCCGACCCATCAACTTCGCACCGCGCGTTTGATCGCGCAAAACGAAATCACGCCAACCATTCATTTCTGAACGGAAAGCGCTTGACGCCACAGAGGACCGCAGCTCGCCTGTTCGGCTCACCGAGATCATGCATCCGAGACTGATCTCAGGAGCTACTGCTCTTAAGACCAAATATTGTCCTGGCATTGCCTGGCTAGTGCCGACAGCGTTTGAGCGACGTTCGTCGAGGTTGGTGCCAAATCATCCCGTGGGGCTGAAATGGTGGTCCGTTCCGACGTAAGAGAAGCTCACCGCCTGTCGTGAAGTGGCCGGGTTTTATAAGCCATGCACACCCAAGTCAAGGCTAAACGACATTGCAAAAGCGCAAGCGGCAGAGCCACTTCTTGCACTCTCGGCGAAAGCCCGAACGGGTTGTTTATGACAGACCCTGCGAATCCGCGCAGCGCCGATTCTGCGGATTCCACAGGCTGCTGATCCGGTCAGACGGGGAACCTCCGAACGCGCGGTGTGGGGCGGGCACACCGACATGGGTGCCTCATGGGCAGGCCCGCGCAGCCAAATCTTTAGTAAACTTGTTGTATTTCAATTGCTTATGAGGATTTCCGCGCAAATCACTCGCGCTCATGCCGTCGGAGCCAGCCGCCGCTTTGCCGGAATCAGAGAGGTCGACCGCAGCCAGTCCCGCAGATCGCGCAGCCGCTCATAGCCGTACTGACGGGCGGCCTCCATGCCGAACACCAGCAAATGGCTGGAGCCGACATCGACCACCATGTCGACCATGGTTTTCCGGCCGGTCCAGATCTGGGCCATGAAACTCCCCTCCGCCGAGCACGAATCGATGGCCTGCACATCGGTCGCTGCGAAGAGTTGCTCGGTCATTTTGTCGACCAGCAGCACGCCCGGCGAGTACCTGGCGAATTCGGCGTCGAACGCGATTTTCCAGGTGTAGGCTGTGGTGCCGCAATACATCAGCACCTGGGCTGCAATGACCCGCCCGTCGAGGCGCAACAGGGCCACCGAGGCATTGCCGTCGGCCGCAAGGTCGCCAATCAGCCGCCGGGTGAATTCGGTATCCCGCTCGCTGCACAGGATGGCCGTGCCCTTGTCCCCTTTCCAGCTTCGCCTTTCGAGATCGAGGAACTGTTCGAAGGCGGCCTTGGTCGGGCCCGCGATGCGCTCGTTGACCATCTGCAGGTTGCCCAGAGCCGACAGCCTGTTCCAGTCCTGCCGCAACTTCTTGCGGGTCGAGCCCGACGTCTTCACGCCCTTCTCCCGCGACACCGACGGCCGCAGGCTGCGGGTCAGCGTCAGATGCGCGTGATGCTCGTCCGCGATCAGCTTCTGAATTGCCGCATAGGCCTGCGAGTCGGCATCCATTTCCTTCAGGCTGACGACATTCGGCAGCGCGGGGTTTTTGCGGATCGCGGCAAAGAACGCAGGCATAACCTCGGCGGCAAAGGCAGGATCAATCACCGGCGTCGACAGAAATGCATAGTTGTAAGGGCGGGCCTCGAGCAGTGCCGGCCAGAACATCATGACGTTGCGATGCTGCAAGGCCCAGAGCCCCACCAGCCGTGTGGACTCGGCGCCCTCTTCCCATGCCATGAGCACGTGAACCGCCGCGAACATGGTGTCGAACGCCGCCTTGAGCGCGACCGGATTCATGAATGCGTTGCCGGGCGCGCGGCGGATGAGATCATTCCACTGCGCGGTAAGGTCCTGGCCCGGCGATGCGACGGTAACTGAAATCATGAAGGCCAAACCTGCGTCGAAGCGAGTCGAAGCCGCATTCTCGCGGTGCCGGATTGCGGTGCAGGACCGTGATCCAGGAACCAAAGCTACCCCGGGAACCATTAATGCTGCGACCGCCCGACACAGGCAAGCCGCAACCATTTAAATCGTTAATACACGCGTTTTTGCGGTATTAACCTCATCAGCCGTTCACCATGTTTCGTTCAAGCTTTAGTCGAGTTTCCAGCTGCAATGCTACGTAGCTGAAAAGAGGCGCAACATGCGGCACACGGACATCGCCATCATCGGCGGCGGGCTTGCGGGGTCGATGGCCGCCGCGATGCTCGGCCGCGCCGGCATCTCCGCAATCCTGATCGATCCGCACAAAATCTATCCGCCCGACTTCCGTTGCGAAAAGCTTGGCGGCTATCAGCTCGACCTCCTGCGCAAAACCGGTATCGCGGATGCGGTGCTTGCCGCCACCACGCTCGATCGGAGCGCGTGGACCGCCCGGCTGGGACGCCTGCTCGACAAGAAGCCGAGCGACCAGCACGGCATCATCTACGATGACCTCGTCAATACCGTTCGCCGTCAGATCCCGGACGGCGTCGATTTCATCGAAGCCAAGGTCACCGCCGTTGCAACCAGTCCGGATCGCCAGACGGTAACGCTGTCGAACGGCGAGGAAATTTCCGCGCGGCTAATCGTGCTGGCGAACGGCCTCAACATCGGCCTGCGCCACACCCTCGGCATCGAGCGCGAGGTCATCAGCCCCTGTCATTCCATCACGGTCGGATTCAATGTCGTGCCGGTCGGCCACGACGCGTTTGGATTTCCGGCGCTGACCTATTTCACGGAAAGCTCTGCGGCGCAGATGTCCTATCTGACGCTGTTTCCGATTGGCTCCGCCATGCGCGCCAACCTCATGGTCTATCGCGGCATGGACGATCCGTGGCTGCGCCGGATGCGCCAGACGCCCGAGCAAGCGATGCACGAGCTGATGCCGAACCTTCGCGCCATCGCCGGCGAGTTCAAGGTCGATGGCGTGATCAAGATTCGACCGGCGGATCTGTACGTCACCAAAGGACACCGGCAAGCCGGCATCGTTCTGGTCGGCGATGCGTTCTGCACGTCGTGCCCTGCTGCCGGCACAGGCACGGGCAAGGTGTTCATGGACGTGCAGCGCCTGTGCAACGCCTACATTCCCGCGTGGCTCGCCAGCGCGGGCATGGACGCGTCGAAGATTTCACAATTCTACGACGACCCGGAGAAGTGCGCCAACGACGCCTCCTCACATCGTCAGGCTTACGACCTGCGTTCGATTTCCATCAATACCGGACTGTCGTGGCATGTCCGGCGCTGGATCCGCTTCCTGCATCGCGCCGGTGTCGGCGCGTTGCGTCATGCGCGGGAAACGCTGTCCGTTCGACGGACGGCGCAGCCGTAATAGCTGCCCCTTCACCGATCAATCGTCATCATCATCGTCGTCGTCATCCTCGGCGGGATGATGCGACTTGTGAAGCTGGTCGTCCCATAGCTTCCGGTACATGCCGTTAGCCTTGAGCAACTCGGCATGCGGACCACGCTCGATCGCCTGGCCGTTACTGATGACGATGATTTCGTCCATGTCGACAACCGACGTCAGCCGGTGGGTCGAAAAGATCATGGTGCGGCCCTTGGCGACCTTCAGCAGCGTACGATTGATCGCGGCTTCCGTGGTCTGATCCAGCGCCGACGTCGCTTCATCGAGCAGCAGCACCGACGGATTGCGGACGATGGCGCGTGCGATCGCGATGCGCTGGCGCTGGCCGCCGGACAGCGTATCGCCGCGCTCGCCGACCACCGTGTCGTATTTCTGCGGCAGCGTCATGATGTAGCGATGAATCTCGGCCTTCTTCGCTGCATCCTCGACCTCGGCGTCGGTCGCGCCTTCCTTGCCGAGACGGATGTTCTCGCGGATCGACATGTTGAACAGCATGTTTTCCTGGAACACCACCGCCATGCTGTTGCGCAGGGAGTCGCGCGTCACCTTGCGGATATCGACGCCGTCGATGGCCACCCTGCCCTCGTTCGGCACATAGAGCCGCAGAATGAGATTGAGCAGCGTGCTCTTGCCGGAGCCGCTCGGTCCGACGATGGCAATGTTCTTGCCGACGCTGATCTTGAGCGAGAGACCGTCGAGAACCACCGTGTCGCTGCCTTCGTATTTGAAGACGACGCGGTCGAAGGTGATGTTGTCGGTGATCCGCGGCAGATCCGGCGCGCCGGGCCGGTCGGCGCCGCGCGTCGGCTCGTCGAGCAGTTCTTCCATATGGCGAACGGCGGCGGCGGCCTGGATCGCGACGGGAATGAAGTGCATCAGATGGGCGATATTGTACGAGATTTCCCAGAACGCGCTTTCGAAGGTGACGAAGGTTCCGATGGAAATCTTGCCGATGGTGGCGAGATATGCGCCGATCGCCAGCACGATCAGATGCAGCAGCAGCACCGACACGGTGACAGTGCGTTCCACCATGGTCGACAGAAATGTTGCGTCAGCCATCGAGTGGCGCGCCGCGTTGTTGCGGAAGGTGAACCAGCCGAACGCCTTGCGCTGCAGGCCGAATGCCTTCACCACCATCTGCGCCGCGACGTTCTCCTGCACCACGCCGAGGATCGCGGATTCGTTGACCTTCTGCTCGTAGTTCGCCTGCACCGCTTTCGGCGTCAGGATGCGCGGACCGATCAGGGTGATGGGAAATATCAGCAGCGCCACGGCGGCCAGCTGCCAGTTCAGCCAGATCATCAGGCCGATGCCGGCGATCAGTTCGAGGAACGGCAGCATCGCGCTGTTGGCGAAGTGCTTGACCGAGGATTCATAGCCCGCCATGTCGACGGAAAACCGCGACAGGATCTCGCCGCGCTTGGTACGTCCGAAGAACGCCGCCGGCAGATTTTGGACATGCTCGAACAGCCGTCCACGAACGTCCGAGATGACGGCGGCCGCCAGCCGCGCATCCCAGCGCTCGTACCAGACCGCGACGATAGAAGTGATGATGCCGGCGACCGCCAGCACGGTCAGGATGGTGTAGAGCGCATGGAAATCTTCTTCGCCGAGCGCGTCGTCGATCAGGAATTTCAGGCTGAGCGGCATGATGACGTTGAACAACGTCTCGATGAAAAGGCCGATCGCGACGAAGCTCAGCCAGGTCTTGTAGTTGCGCAGCTGCGGCCAGGTGAACCGCCACAGGGTTGCGAACGCGCCCGCTGCCTCGCTCGCGGTAAAGGCGACGAGGTCCTCGTCGTCATCATCGTCGTCGATATCATCGGGCTCCGGCGCAGCGGGAATATCGGCCTGAGCCGCCGCGGCCAGGCGAGCAGCTTCGTCATCGGGCGGCTTGCCCGACACTGGCTTGTCGGTATCCGAGGTGGGCGGCCTGGTCGGCATCTAAACCGTCGCTGCTCGGCCAAACGGCCGCAATCACTTGTGGCAACGGCCGGATGGCCGCCGCTCCTTAAGCGATTAGTCGTCGTCGGCAATCTTGTCAAAGAACGAATAGCGCAGGCTGTCCGCGTCCGCGTACCAGTCGCCCGGCCCCTTGTTGGCCGCAAGCGTCGCATCCCACACTGCGTCCGTGGTGTCGCGGCGATGCATGGAGAGGTCAAACCCGTTGCTGAAGAACAGTTCGGACCATTCCCACCACGTGCCCAACTTTTTGACACCGCGCAGCAGGTCGTAGCGGTCGATCAGCGCCGCCGCCATGTCGCTGGTGATCGATCCGAACACAAAACCGGTCTTTACGACGCGATTGAGCTCGCGGACGGCGCGCTTCACCTGCTTTTCCGAGACGTGGCAGAGGCTGGTTTCGAATACGAAGTCGAACTCGCCGGCCTTGAACGGCAGCTTGGTGAGCGAGCCGAGCTTGTTGTACTTGCGCAGCGCCTTCGGCGTCTTGCCATGGATGTACCGGTTGTTTTCGATGCCCCAGGCATCGATGCCGCGTTCGCGCAGCGCGCCGACCAGTTCGCCGCTCGCCGAGCCGGCGACCAGCAGCCTGTAGCCCTTGGCCCGGTTCCAGACGATCTTGATCAGGTTGGTGAGATAGTCCGGATCAGTGAACTTGTTCCAGACCTCGCCGTAGGGACCCTGGTTGCGGTAATTGTCGAAATAGGCGCGATCGATCTTGTCGGACGGCACGTTGCCACCCTCGCCGCGCTCGTAACGCAGCTTGATCATCTGCGTCAGGATGATGTCGGTCGCGGCATCCGAGGAGTCCAGCAGCCCGTTCAGCGTCGAGTCGAACAGATAGTCGCCGACGACGACAAAGCCCGGATGCTCGTGCGGCTCGGGATGATGATTGGTCATCACATCGCGCGCAGGCAATCCGCCCGGAATGCAGTTTACCGACGACAGCCAGCGATGGGTCTTGCCTTCGAGGAAATGTGCGCGCGCATCGCCCAACGACTTCGGCAGCGACTTGATCGCCGCGTCGATCAGTTCCTTGTCGCTCAGGTTGGCAAAGGCCAGCGCATCGGAGCCCGGGATCAGCCAGTTCAGCACACCATGACGGCCGACATCGTGACGGGCACCTTCGACGTAGACGCAGCAGCCGCCGAACGCCTCGGACATCCACCAGGCGCCCGGAACCTTGTCGCCCCAGAACGGCTCGTCGAACAGGATCGACACCCGCAGGTAGTGCGCCGGACGATCGAAGTAGGCGATGTGCTTCACCATTGAATGGCGCAGCAGTTCGCCGTCCCAGCGCATGGTCGTCAGCCACGAATGCGGAAGGCACATCACAACGAGGTCGTGTTCTTTGGTGATCGGCCCCTTGCCGTTCATCATGTTGATGGCGTAGCGCCCGGAATCCGCCTTGCCGACCTTGAGAACCCGATGGTTCAACTGGATATCGGCTTCGATTTCGCTTTGCAGGCTGTGGATGAGCTGCTCGTTGCCGTTCTGGATCGAGTAGAGGCCAATGTAGCCGTCCACATCCATCACGAAGTTCTTCAGCGCATTGAGGCCGTTGGTGTTGTGCGGCTCGGTGGCGATGTCGGAACGCGCCATGACTTTCAGGAATCGCTTGGCAACCGGATCAGCCACTTCGCGATCCAGCAGTTCTTCGGCGCTGACGTAGGCCCATGGATGTTCGTTGTCGTGCGCGCCGACGCCTTCATAGTATTCGATCGGCGACACCATGCCGGCGCAGAGCTTGCGGAAGTCCTCGATGGCCTTCGCGGTCTGCGCGCCGTACTTGCGGCGCATGCCGGGCACGTCGTCGAGCAGTTCGCCATCGAGTTGCACCTGCTCGGCGTCCATCGGGATCGTCTGCAGGCCGAAGTGCTGGACCAGCTCGCGCAACGGATCAGGGCCAGTCATCGAGTAATCATAGATCTCGGCGACCCCCGCCTCGTACATGGCGGGCGCGGTGTCGAACGTCTTGGTCAGGACCTTGCCGCCAACGCGATCGGAGGCTTCATAGATCGTGATGCGGCAGAGCGCCCCAAGCTTCTTCTTGAGGTACCACGCACTCATCAGCCCACCCGGGCCACCGCCGACTATCGCCAGATCGAGCATGTTGCTTTTTCGCCCCTCGCCGGCGTTTTGGGACTTACCGCCGGTCTAACTCTGCCTAAACAAATGCGTTTTTCATCTGAAGGGAAGATGAACAAACCACGATCCCGCGCGAAAAAGCCTCAAAGTGCTTAAAAGGGGGCAATTACCGGCCGTTTCGGCCGAATCCGCCGGGCGCCGGAGGCTGCAATCCAGCGCGGGCCAGCCGCCTGGTTCCGCGGAGCGGAATCCGTCCAGAAAGAAAATGGGCCGGCAAAAGCCGACCCATGGAGGAAGAAACTCACTATCCGGAGCCACGAACACCAAAATAATCACCGCGTGGCGATCATGTCCTATGGCTTCAAATTATTCTCGCCGTTTGAATGCCCTGCCCCAAATCGCTCGCACGTCTTGGTTGGTCACAGAATGGCCACAGACTAAGAAGGCGGTGGTATTATTCATCCCCCATATGGGTGAAAGCTGTTCGACGTACCCGCCAATAAGCAAATTCCTTTGCTGACCTAGGTTTATTCGACAGCAAGTTTTCCATTCAGTCACAGGCGCTACTTGATCACGAGCCTTGCCATCATGGCGGCGAGCTCGCTCTGGCGCGACACCCCGACCTTGGAAAACACCCGCTTCAGAACCGAGCGCGCGGTCTCCTCGGCAATGCCGAGCCGCTCAGCGGCCTCCTTCGGCGACAAGCCGGAACCGACCAGCGCAGCGATCCGGGCTTCCCCCAGCGTTACACCAAGAACATCACGGATCAGCGTCGGATCGGGAACACCGTCAGCCGTCGGGTTCATCAGGAGGACGATGGCGCGAGCCCGGGTGAGAAAGCCATTCCCTGTAGTCTTCGCGGGGATCGGCAGCACGTACAATGCGAGCGGCCGGCTGGCATGCTGGCGATGAACCAGGATCGGCTTGGTTTCCTGCGACAGGATAATGCGATTGCCGTCGAGCGCATTCCGGATCGCGGCAACCGCCTCCCCGCTCGCCGCCGGATTTGCCAGCACGAGACGATCGTTCACGATGTTCAAGCCGTCACCCAGCAGCGCCTGCGACGCCGCGTTGGACGACACCACACGACCCATCGAATCCAGCGCGAAAACGCCGATGCCGATACGGGCCATCGCCGTGCCCATCCCGGAATTCATGGCCTGCGCGTCCATCAAATGAATACTCAGGCGCAGCGACGTCTCCACGTGCGGAGCAAGCTGCTCCAGCATCTTCAACTCGTCGTCCGAATACTCGGGACGGCCAATCGCGCGCTGAACGCTCAGGGCCACTTCGATGTGAGGGTCTGGAGAGACAGTCGCCGCCGCGAAGTATTTCAAGCCATGCCGCCGCAGGAAATCGCTGTAAAACGGGTCGGCCTCCATTTCCTCGGGCGTCAGGAGATCGCGGTCGGTAATGACGTCTCGCTTGAAGAAATAGCCCCGCTCGCGGGCTCGGATCGCGCGGATGTCACGATCGCTCCAGTGCCGCGCGTACTCGGCACTAACCTCTCTGATCGACGGGGATTCGATGACGCCGAAGCTGCCGTCATCCCTTCCGTAAATGAGGATTGCCCCGACATCGTCGAAGCACTTCGTGACGGCTTCGAGGGCTACCGGCCAACACGATGGATCGGCCGCGGCGGCATATATCGCTTCAATCGCCGCGATGAGGCGCTCGTACTGTGGCAAAGGACCCTCGCGATATCGCGAAATAACAAATCGAAAACTTCGAAGTATCCAGACCCGGCGAAAAGCCGGGAGACAGTCACACTATGGTAGACACGCGACGCGCTGAAAAAGTTCCTCACCATAACAAAAAGGCCGCCCCAGGGGCGGCCTTTAATTTCATGGCTGACACGCCAACTGGCGTGAAACTACTCCGCAGGCGGCAAAGCCAGCGGTTCCGCTTCCGGAGCAGCCGGCGTGATCGCCGCCTGCTTCTCGCGCTCGTCGAGGATCAGCTTGTCGCGCTTGGTTGCGACTTCGCGGATCTTCGCCATCGAGGCGCCGGTACCGGCCGGGATCAGGCGGCCGACGATAACGTTTTCCTTGAGGCCTTCGAGCGGGTCCACCTTGCCGTTGACGGCAGCTTCGGTGAGCACGCGCGTGGTCTCCTGGAACGACGCTGCCGAGAAGAACGACCGCGTCTGCAGGCTCGCCTTGGTGATGCCGAGCAGCACCGGGTTTCCGGTCGCGGGCTTCTTGCCCTCGTCCTTCGCCTTGGCGTTGATCTGGTCGAACTCGATCTTGTCGACCTGTTCGCCCGAGATCATGTCGGTCTCACCCTGATCAGTGACCTCAACCTTCTGCAGCATCTGACGGACAATCACTTCGATGTGCTTGTCGTTGATGAGCACGCCCTGGAGCCGGTAAACTTCCTGGATTTCGTTGACCAGGTAGGCAGCGAGTTCCTCGATGCCCTTGATCGCCAGGATGTCGTGCGGTGCCGGGTTGCCTTCGACGATGAAATCGCCCTTTTCGACGATGTCGCCGTCCTGCAGATGGATGTGCTTGCCCTTCGGAATGAGGTACTCGCGAGTCTCCTCGTTCTTGTCGACAGGCTCGATCGAAATGCGGCGCTTGTTCTTGTAGTCGCGGCCGAAGCGGATCGTGCCGGCGATTTCCGCGATGATCGCGGCATCCTTCGGCTTGCGGGCTTCGAACAGTTCCGCGACGCGCGGCAGACCGCCGGTGATGTCGCGGGTCTTGGCGCTTTCCGTCGAGACACGGGCGAGAATGTCGCCGGCCTTGACCTTGGCACCCACGTCCACCGACAGAATGGCATCGACCGAAAGCATGTAGCGGGCGTCACCGCCACGCGCGAGCTTCAGCACCTTGCCGTCCTTGCCCTTGACGACGATGGCAGGACGCAGATCAGCGCCACGGCCGGTCGTGCGCCAGTCGATAACCACGCGTTTTGCGATACCGGTGGATTCGTCGAGCGTTTCCGAGATCGACTGACCTTCGACCAGATCCTCGAATCCGATCGTGCCCTCGACTTCGGTAAGAATGGGACGTGAATACGGATCCCACTCCGCGATGCGCTGGCCGCGCTTGATCATATCGCCGTCGTCGACGCGCATGCGCGCGCCGTACTGAATGCGATGCGTCGCACGCTCGGTACCGTCGGCATCGACAACCGCGACGACCATGTTGCGAACCATCGCAGCGTTGAAGCCTTCGCTGTTGGTCGCGATCGCCTTGTTCTTGATGACGATCTTGCCGTCGAAGTTCGACTCGATGAACGACTGCTCGTTGATCTGCGCCGCACCGCCGATGTGGAAGGTACGCATGGTGAGCTGCGTGCCCGGCTCGCCGATCGACTGCGCGGCGATAACGCCGACAGCCTCGCCGTGGTTGACGGGCGTACCGCGGGCGAGATCGCGCCCGTAGCACTTGCCGCAGATGCCGTTGACCAGTTCGCAGGTCAGCGCCGAGCGGATCTTCACTTCCTGGATGCCGGCCTGCTGGATGGCGTCGACGTGGGTCTCCTCCATCAGCGTGCCGCGCTTGACCACCACCTTGTTGGTGGCGGCATCACGCAGATCCTCGCCCGCGGTGCGGCCGAGAATACGCGACGCCAGCGATGCCACGACCGTACCTGCGTCGATGATGGCGCGCATCTTGATGCCGAGCTTGGTGCCGCAATCGTCCTGCGTGATGATGCAGTCCTGCGCCACGTCCACCAGACGACGGGTGAGATAGCCCGAGTTCGCGGTCTTCAACGCCGTATCCGCGAGGCCCTTACGGGCGCCGTGGGTGGAGTTGAAGTACTCCATAACCGTGAGGCCTTCCTTGAAGTTCGACACGATCGGCGTTTCGATGATCGAGCCGTCCGGCTTGGCCATCAGGCCGCGTATGCCGGCAAGCTGACGCATCTGGGCCGGCGAACCGCGCGCGCCCGAGTGAGCCATCATGTAGATCGAGTTGATCTGGGAATCTTCGCCCTTCGCGTTCTTCTTGACGGACGAAATTTCCTTCATCATCTGCTCGGCGATCTTCTCCGAGGCTTTCGCCCAGGCGTCGACCACCTTGTTGTACTTCTCGCCCTGCGTGATCAGGCCGTCGTTGTACTGCTGCTCGAAGTCCTTCGCCATCGTGCGGGTGTCATCGACGATCTTCCACTTGCCGTTGGGCACGACCATGTCGTCCTTGCCGAACGAAATGCCCGCCTTGAAGGCGTTGTAGAAGCCGAGCGCCATGATGCGATCGCAGAAGATCACAGTCTCCTTCTGACCGCAGTGACGGTACACCTGATCGATCACGCCGGAGATTTCGCGCTTCGTCATCAGCTTGTTGATGGTGTCGAAGGGCACCTTGCCGTGCTTCGGCAGAACCTGCCCAAGCATGACACGGCCGGCGGTGGTGTCGTAAATCTTCGAGATCGCCTTGCCTTCCTCGTCGATGCCGGTCCACCGATACTTGATCTTGGTATGCAGGTGGATGACCTTCGAGAACAGCGCGTGCTCGATCTCCGCCATGTCGCGGTAGACCTTGCCTTCGCCCTGCAGGCCTTCGCGCAGGATCGAGAGATAGTAGAGACCCAGCACGATATCCTGCGACGGCACAATGATCGGCTGACCGTTCGCGGGATGCAGGATGTTGTTGGTCGACATCATCAGGACGCGCGCTTCCAGCTGCGCTTCGAGCGACAGCGGAACGTGCACGGCCATCTGGTCGCCGTCGAAGTCGGCGTTGAACGCCGCGCAGACCAGCGGGTGAAGCTGGATCGCCTTGCCTTCGATCAGCACGGGCTCGAACGCCTGAATGCCGAGACGATGCAGGGTCGGCGCGCGGTTCAGCAGCACCGGATGCTCGCGAATGACCTCGTCGAGAATATCCCAGACTTCGGGACGTTCTTTTTCAACGAGCTTCTTCGCCTGCTTGACGGTGGTGGACAGACCCTTGGCGTCGAGCCGCGAGTAGATGAACGGCTTGAACAGTTCGAGCGCCATCTTCTTCGGCAGGCCGCACTGATGCAGACGCAGCTCCGGGCCGACCACGATGACCGAACGGCCCGAGTAATCGACGCGCTTGCCGAGCAGGTTCTGACGGAACCGGCCCTGCTTGCCCTTGAGCATGTCGGCGAGCGACTTCAGCGGACGCTTGTTGGCGCCGGTGATGACGCGGCCGCGGCGGCCGTTGTCGAACAGTGCGTCGACGGCCTCCTGCAACATGCGCTTTTCGTTGCGGATGATGATGTCCGGCGCGCGCAGCTCCATCAGCCGCTTCAAGCGGTTGTTGCGGTTGATGACGCGGCGATACAGGTCGTTCAGGTCGGAGGTCGCGAAGCGGCCGCCGTCGAGCGGCACCAGCGGACGCAGGTCCGGCGGAATCACCGGAACCACCGTCATGATCATCCACTCCGGCTTGTTGCCGGACACGCGGAACGCTTCGACGATCTTCAGGCGCTTGGCGAGCTTCTTGTGCTTGATGTCGGATTCAGTTTCCTGCATCTCGACGCGCAGCTGCGCCTCGAGCTTCTCGAGCTCGAGACCTTTCAACAGTTCGCGGATCGCTTCCGCGCCGATCATGGCGGTGAAGCTGTCCTGGCCGTATTCGTCCTGCGCGCGGAGATACTCTTCTTCCGACAGCAGCTGACGGTCCTTGAGCGCGGTCAGACCCGGCTCGAGAACGACGTAGTATTCGAAATAGAGAATCCGCTCGAGATCCTTCAGCGTCATATCGAGCAGCAGGCCGATACGCGAAGGCAGCGACTTCAGGAACCAGATGTGCGCAACGGGCGCAGCCAGTTCGATATGGCCCATGCGCTCGCGCCGGACGCGCGACAATGTCACTTCGACCGAGCACTTCTCGCAGATAATGCCCTTGTACTTCATGCGCTTGTACTTGCCGCAAAGACATTCGTAGTCCTTGATCGGCCCGAAGATGCGCGCACAGAACAGGCCGTCACGCTCCGGCTTGAACGTGCGGTAGTTGATGGTTTCCGGCTTCTTGATCTCGCCGTAGGACCACGACAGAATCTTCTCAGGCGATGCGATCGAAATCCGGATCTGGTCGAAGACCTGGGCCGGAGTCGTCGGATTGAAGAGATTCATAATTTCTTGGTTCATCGTGTTCTCCTCGCGTGCCGATCGTCACCGGCAGCAAATTCGAAATTCTTATCGCGTCTCGCGCCCTGCCCGACGTTCAGTAAGGCGCGGATGCCCGGCCTGAAGGCCGGGCATGAAATCTTGACTACTCGGCCGCCTCGGACGTGGTCGTCGGACCCAGCTTGGAATTGTGCAGGTCGACGTTAAGGCCGAGCGAGCGCATTTCCTTGACCAGCACGTTGAACGATTCCGGAATACCGGCTTCGAACGTGTCGTCGCCGCGCACGATAGCCTCGTACACCTTGGTACGGCCGGCCACGTCGTCCGACTTCACGGTCAGCATTTCCTGGAGCGTGTACGCCGCGCCGTAAGCCTCGAGCGCCCACACTTCCATTTCGCCGAAACGCTGTCCGCCGAACTGCGCCTTGCCGCCCAGCGGCTGCTGGGTGACGAGCGAGTAAGGACCGATCGAACGCGCGTGGATCTTGTCGTCCACGAGGTGGTGCAGCTTGAGCATATAGATGTAGCCCACCGTCACGTTACGATCGAACTGGTCACCCGTTCGTCCGTCATAGACCGTCGACTGACCCGACTTGTTCATGCCGGCCAGTTCGAGCATCTGCTCGATGTCGGCCTCCTTGGCGCCGTCGAACACCGGAGTCGCGATCGGAACGCCAGCGCGCAGGTTGCGGCCAAGCTCCATCAACTCGGTATCGTTCAGCGTCTTGATGACCTCATCGTCGCCGTAGACCTTCTTCAAAGTCTCCTTGAGCGGCT
>Ga0233443_1001044_pt1 | contig 26003 bp, 25 predicted proteins | sample SI_123_September_2_FD_182784 | JGI IMG/M metagenome (GOLD analysis project Ga0233443, IMG submission 182784) | Seawater microbial communities from Saanich Inlet, British Columbia, Canada - SI_123_September2016_200_MG | ecosystem: Environmental > Aquatic > Marine > Inlet | place: Canada: British...
TTAGTATATAATTATATTATGCAATACAGGGTATTGTCATAAATATTTTTTATTAAAAATTAATAAAATTAGGTTAAATTGCTTTGCAATTTAACAGAGTATCTAAGCAACTCGCAACAAATAAACGAGCCATATTGCATGCACCTTTATTTAGGCATTTTCATCGCAATGAATGTGGGGCGACCTTTGCGTTGAATAAAAACTCTAATATATTTCTCTGCAGGTAGTTTTTCTAAGAGCTCACTAAAATGTTCAACACCTTTGATGGCAATTCCATTTATTTTCAAAATCACATCACCAGATTCAATTCCCGCCATTCCAGCAATACTATCTTTTGATAATTTTGAGACAACAACACCGTTTTTAACAGCAATACCTAATTTTTCACGTTCTTCATTACTGGGGTTAGTGACCATCATCCCCAATCGACTATTATTTTTCACTTCTGGTGTGGTTTTACCCATTTTCAATTCTTTTTCACTGGGCAATACTCCTATCAGCACATTAACCACTTGATATTTACCATCTCTTAGCACTTTAACGGGAACAACACTGTCAACGGGTGTAATTCCAACCAAAGGTGGTAGCATGGAAGAATTTTTAACTGGATTATTATTATAACTCACAATAACATCTTCCACTTTTAGACCTGCTTTAGCTGCTGGGCTATTCTCCATAACCTTAGCAATCACTGCACCATTGGGTTGAGACAAACCATAAGTCACAGCCAATTCTCGGGTTACATCTTGAATCAACACACCCAACCAGCCACGAGTCACATGACCTTGAGTTTTTAGTTGCTTAACAACATCCATAGCAACATCAATGGGTATTGCAAAAGATAACCCCATATAACCACCACCGCCAATTTTGCTGTAGATTTGAGCATTAACACCCACCACTTCACCGTCCAAATTAAATAACGGGCCACCAGAGTTACCTGGGTTAATTGCAACATCTGTTTGAATAAAAGGAACATAATTATCAGACGGTAAACTTCTACCTTTAGCACTGACAATGCCTGCCGTCACTGAATGATCAAAACCGAAAGGTGAACCGATTGCTAAAACCCATTCCCCAACTTCTAAATCTTTACTACTTCCCAGCTTAATAATAGGCAGCCCCTTCGCTTCTATTTTTAACAGAGCAATATCACTGCGTTTATCAAAACCAATTACTTTTGCCTCAAATTCACCACGATCAGTAAAACGCACAATGATTTCATCGGCATCATTCACCACATGATAGTTGGTAATAATGTAGCCATCGTCAGAAATAACAAAACCTGAACCCAATGATTTTTGCGGGCGACGATTAGGAGATCCTTGCTTTCCTGGTTCACCATGAAAAAAGTGTTTGAATAAATCACCCAATGGAGAATCTTTTGGAAATTCAGGAATATCCATGCCTTGCGGTAATTTAAATTGTGTTTTTGATTTTTTTTTATGCTGTTTGGTACTGATATTAACCACTGCTGCCCCATGCTTTTTAACCACCGAAGTGAAATCAGGTAAACTACCTGCCTGGCCTGACTGAAAGGGTAAGATCATCACACTACATACAATAAAGCAGTTCATGACACGAGTTAGAATTTTCATATTGTCTCCTGATTGAGTAAATATTAAATGGAAATAAGACGATCATTTGAATCGTATAAAGAGTATTCAAGACGCTGAATATTTAGTGCATTGGACGCTCGCAGTAGATTCAACGGATTTATTTATTGCGTGCTACCTAACCTGACGCAAAATAATTGGGCGAAAATTATTGTTATGAGCTATTTTTTTATTTTTGTAAAAGGCGAAGACAAATCCCATGACTAAACCAACAATTGATAATAATGAACTGACAGAACCTTCACCCATTGCCCAGTATTGTTCTATTATTAAGCCAAGGAAACCTAAAAATACCATAGTGATAATAGGCAAAGCATAAACAACCAAAGCACTCATTAACAACATTCCTTCAGGTATAGCCACAATCACCTGATCCCCCTTACTCGCATTGATTTGATTATCTGCCTGCAAATAATTTAAGCGTTTTTTACTTAACTTAGGCAACCAGTTCATACCACATTGCTGGCTTTTCTGGCAACCACCACAACCAGCTGATTTAACATCCAGCCACGCAATATCATCAAAGACCTTTATGATGGTTGCTTGTTCTTCTATCATTATTTATTCATTGCTTTATCTGGAACTACAATGGCATCACCGATTGATCTCAAAGTAACATTGGACGCTTCTCCAACCACCGTAATCTTAAACCCATTCAGTTGCTTACTAAAAACATTATTAATATGTTGGTTATTATTTTTATCAACATAAACCGTTACAGGTTTAATGCCGTTACTGATGATCATCATTTCGGAAGTTCCCTGACTATTTTTAGACAACTGATCATACCAACTTAACTGATAACCTTTTGGAACAACCTGACGATTAATATTAATGGTATTTGAAACAAATTGAACAATAGATTGATTCCCTGAATTCAGTTGCTCAAGATCATAATCGCCTTTGTTGGCACCATTATTTGAAAAGTTAGCAAGTGTTGAATCAACACCTGTCGTCATATTTCCAGGAATAAAGTTGACCCCCACCATGGCTAAAATAACCACTGATGCCGCAATTGCCAACCCTGGCATGGGTCGTAAAAAATCTTTTTTAAAAAATTGTTTTGGTTTGATCACCACCGATTCATTTTTTAATTGCAGAGAAACCCGTTGACTGATATCTGGCAAACGATAATCAGCAACTTGCTCTTTCATCACATCACCAATCAAATGGTAACGATTCCAACATGCTTGTTTTGCAGGATCTTTTTTTAATTGATCAATTAAAAAATCTCTCTCTTTGCCATGTAATTCATCATCAACTAAACTGGAAAGTTGTTCATCTAATGTTTGCTTCATGATCACACCTTGTAACTGACATTTTCTAACAATGGTTTTAATACTTTGTCGACCGCTTCTCGTGCTCTAAATATGCGAGATCGAACGGTACCGATAGGACATTCCAAAACATTTGCAATTTCTTCATAACTCAGGCCATCAATTTCACGCAAAACCAGGGTCGTTTTTAATTCTTCGGGTAACCGATTAATCGCAGAATTTACCGTTTCAGCAATTTCATCCCTTAAACTATAGTTTTCAGGTGTTGCGGTATCTTTTAGTAAATGTTCCGAATATGAGTCTTCTGAATCATCATCTAAAATATCCACTTCTTTTCGACGATTTCTCGATGATAAAAAGTTTTTTGCGGTATTGACTGCAATTCGATATAACCAAGTATAAAAAGCACTGTCCTGACGAAATTTTGATAAAGCTCTATAAGCATTAATAAAAGCTTCCTGAGCAACATCACAAGCATCATTAAAATCTTTCACATACCTCATGATGAGATTGATTATTTTTTGCTGATATTTTTGCACCAATAAATCAAATGCTTTTTTATCCCCCTGCAACGTTCTGTTGACCAAATCTAGGTCAATGGCGCTTTGCCCCATTAGGGCTTCTCCTATTCGTTAATAATGTTATGTTATAAAGACAGATGACTTTTGCTAAAGTTCCGATATATTTTTATTTTACTGGGTTAATTATTGTTTTTTTAAAAACAACTCCATCATCAGTCGTCCAATTTCGGTACTGTGATGCATTCCATCAAACTGTTTAATGACTTTATCTGGCTGACCATAGGCAATCACTGGCACAGGTGTTGAGGTATGCGTTCCAGTCCCCCAAACAACCGATTGCTGAGGAGAAATAGCTCTGGCAATGGCAGCAGCAAAGGCATTAACACTATAAGGATAAAAATATTGCGTCACATTCGAGATTAATAATCCTGTTGTTTGATTCACTCTTTGTTGGTCTTGTTGAATGAGTTGAACTGCCTGCTGACGGGTAATTTTGAATGCTAAATTAGCATTAACCAAATGCATTAATTGACTGGCTGTTTGCTTATTTCTCGGTAATTTTTTAAATTTTCTAACCAGATTATGTAGACTCATTTTCTGTCGATAAATTTTAAATAAAATATTGGGAGACGCAAAATTATAATTGGCTTTAAATGACCTGTTCCTGAATTGACTTCCTGTTAAAGAGGTCGCTTTCGGCACTTCAAAAGATGAATAAGTAAAACCAAATGATCCCGTTTCATGATCTGCCGTTACCACCAATAAAGTATCATCTCGACCATCAACCCATTGCATCACCGCTTGTAATGCTTGATTAAATCGCAACATTTCATGTAATAAAGTTCCAACATCATTGGCATGCCCAGCCCAATCAATCTGACCTGCCTCAATCATCAAAAAAAAACCTTGTGGATTTTTTGCCAGTCGATTAATTGCAACCTGTGACATTTCTGACAAACTGGGTATGCTTCGTTTATTTTGAACGGCTTTGATTGCATCAGGCATTGCCGACGATGTAAATAATCCCAATAATTTTTTATGGGGATTATAGGTCGTCTCTAACAACTGATTTCGATTAAAAACCAAATCATAATTTTGTTGTTTTGCCCGTAGAATCAGGTTCTTATTATCTTTTCGTTTTGACTTTAGAGACAGTCTGGGCGGAATTAACTGACGTAATTTGTCAGTCGTCGTTTTATTCATGGTATTCGGTAAAAAATATCGAAGTCCTCCTGACAAAAGAACATCAACTTGAGCTTCTAATAATTGTTCTGCAATTTCATTTTCCTGATGTCGATGAGCGACATGAGTAGCAAAGGATGCAGGTGTTGCATGAGTTATTCGAGTATCCGACACCAACCCCACACTTTTACCTTGCAACTTGGCTTTTTCCAAAATGGTTGGCAATGGATTACCCTCTTTATCCAAAGCAATCATTTCAGAACGTGAATATTGCCCTGTTGCCAGTTGCGAAGCAGAACAAGCAGAATCTACCACCAATTTTTGATAAGGTTGTGTCATCATCAAACCAACTTCTCCTTGTTGCATGATTCTTTGTAATGCCAGCATCGGAATTTGCGAGTCACGTTGAGATTGAACCTGTTGATACAGTAATGCCAAAGCCACTTGTTGAGGCCCCATACCATCACCAATCATCAGAATAACATTTTTGATTTGGCAATAAGCATTTTGAACAGGTAGAAACAACATCGGGCACAAACATATTGTTATCCGCAATTGTAAAAAAATTCTTTTCAGTAAAGTCATTATTGTGCTCAGAGATAATATTTTCATGAAAAACCAGTGTATAATTAGAATAAATCAGTTTACTCCAATCTTAAATATCTGACTAATGAATATTCAATCTACCATACCCACCAAATTCTGGCATGCCATTGATGACAATCGTATTCAGTGTGATGTTTGTCCTCGTGAATGTAAGCTTCGTGAGGGTCAATCTGGCATGTGTTTTGTCCGAGCAAGACACAATGATCAAGTGGTATTGACCACCTATGGACGCTCCAGTGGGTTTTGCATTGATCCAATTGAAAAAAAACCATTGAATCAGTTTTATCCTGGCAGTGCAATTTTATCTTTTGGTACGGCGGGTTGTAACTTGGCCTGTAAATTTTGTCAGAACTGGAGCATGAGTAAATCCAAAGAAAAAGACATTTTAGCCTCAGAAGCTTCACCCGAAGCCATCACCCAAATGGCATTACGACACCAGTGCAAAAGCATTGCTTACACCTATAATGATCCCGTTATCTTTTTAGAATACGCCATTGATACCGCACAAGCAGCCCACGCTAATAACATTTACTCCGTGGCAGTGACCGCAGGTTACATTCAAAATGACGCACAGCAAGCATTTTTTCAACACATGGATGCAGCCAATGTTGATCTCAAAGCATTTACTGAAAAATTTTACTGGAAAGTTACAGGAGGGCATTTACAACCCGTACTTGAGACACTGAAATACCTCAAACATGAAACCAATGTCTGGTTTGAAATTACCACCTTACTCATTCCAGGAGAAAACGACTCTGAGGAAGAACTCAACAATATGACACAATGGATTGCAGAAAACTTAGGTTTTGATGTACCCATTCATTTCACCGCTTTCCATCCTGACTGGAAAATGCAAAACAAACCCAGAACCTCCATACTGACATTACAAAAAGCTCGCCAAATTGCGAAACTTAACGGCTTAAATTTTGTCTATACTGGCAATGTACAAGATACTGAGGGTGGTTCAACCTACTGCTCTAATTGTGGTCATTTATTGATTGAAAGAATGGGTTACACCCTTGGTCGATGGCAATTAACCAACATCAATCAATGCCCTAATTGCCACACAACGTGTGCAGGACATTTTAATCATCAAGCAGAAAATTGGGGAGCCAGGCGTTTACCTATCAAATGAAATTGACTCAAATCATTCATTCTTTTATCAACCCTAGGAGGCTGTCCGAGAATGCAGATTTTCTTCAGAACAAGGCAAAATCTGGCGAAAAAGCGCAGTTTACTGGTGTAAATGAGCATTTTGAGCCGAATTTTAACGTAGTTCTGGCGGAAAGATGCGTTTTCGGACAGCCTCCTAGATGGCAAATATCACGAAACTTGCTGAAGAGACCGCTTATTATCGGCTTAATTGTTTTATCTGGCTGTACCACTGGCAGTCTTTTCAAATCCTATCCTGAACAAATCAGGCCTCTCATTGACCAAATAAATCAACCGAAAACCACCTCATCTTTTGCCCTCCCCCTCACAGGAGCAGATAAATTACTGCGCCACATGGAAGCCGCTAGAATTGCCCAAATTCAACAAAACCATTCAGAAAGTTTGCGACAATTTAATAATGCCATTGAAATATTTAAAACGCAGGAACAACAGGCAGTTATTCGATTAAGTGAAGCTGGCCGACAAGGCAATGCCTTGTTAATCAATGATAATGCATTACCTTATCAAGGTGACAGCTACGAAAAAATATTGGTTCACACCTTTCAGGCCATGAACTATTTATTCCAAAAAGACCTTGAGGGTGCGGCTGTAGAAATCAGACGGATTAATAGCATTCAAAAACAAGCATTATCAAACCATGAAAAGGAATTGGATAAAGCCAAACAAAAATCAAAAAATTCATTATTATCACAATCGGTTAATCAGTCATCTTTATCTGATTCGTTCCTTCAAATTGATGAACAAACCTCAACATTAAAAAATTCATTGGTTAATGGATATGCCTATTATCTATCAGGACTGATTTATGAATTACGTAAAGAATGGAATGATGCTTATATTGACTATAAAAAAGCTTTAGAACTCAACCCTGGCAACCATTATTTACAAGCAGATGTAAAACGTCTTGGTTATAAAACAGGATTATCAAAATCTTTTCCTACCAATAATTATCTCAACAAACCTCAACTAATTATTTTATACGAACAAGGTCTGGTGGCAAAAAAACGTGAAATATCATTGCCCTTTTATACTTTTTCAGGAGATTTATTAGCGATCTCATTTCCAACTTATCGCTCATTGAATCACGCTCCCTACAAACTCAAACTTTACTTAAATCAGCAAAGCAAACAATCTAAAATGGTATCAAACATTAATTTATTAGCAGCCAAATCACTACAGGAAAAACGTCTATCAATGATTATCAGACAAATAGGCAGAGCGGTGACCAAACATCAAATCACCAAAAACTCAGAACAACATGCAGGAGCCATCGGTGGCTTTATTTCAACTGTTTACAATATCATCAGTGAAAGAGCTGATTTAAGAAGTTGGCTGACATTACCCTCAACCACTCAAATTATTCGTACATTTATTGAACCAGAAAAACAGACAATCCGTTTAAAAAGTCAATATTCAAATTTAACTAAAAATATTCAGATTAATGCTGAAACTCAACATATGATTATCATCAAGGTGATTGATACGGGTAGGCAGATATATCTACAAAAGGTGGGATTTTAGAATTATCGGGGCAAAAATCAACCCCGATAAATTACAGAGTAGCTTGATTAATCTGATTCAGATCCCATTAAAGCACTTTCAAATACTTTCAACATTTCTACCGTTGGTTTTTTTGACCCCCAACCTTTAACAAATTTAGAAAAATCGTTTCCATAGTCCTCAATAAAATTTTTCATTTCATTTTCCATGGTTGTGATTTTTGCACTGGCATCTTGTTCTTTTGCATTAGAGTCTTGATATTTATTGGTCATGTCATCCAGATTATCTTGTAATTCTTGTTTGGAGGATGTCAGATCATCAGCTTGTTGATTGGAAGATGTAATTTGCCCATTAAGGTCAGAAAGTTTTGATTCCTGACTCTCTATTTGGCTTAATTGATCACCACTTAATTTTGTCAATGAATCTACTTCTAATTTAAGGGCTGCTGCCAAACTTTCAGCTTGAGACAATTTTTCTTGTAACTCTTGATTGAGTTTTTTATTATCATCAACCGAAGTTTGTAAGCTTGCTAAATTTTGGCTTTGTGTTGAATTTTCCTCTTTTAGTTGACCGTTATTAAGCTTCAACTCATCCAGCTGAACCTTGGTTAAACCAATTTCTTTAAAAATAGCTGTTCGATCCAGATCAGGGCCTAATACATTTTTATATTTATCAACCTGCTCACCCAAGTTTCGTAATTGGTTATTGACTTCTGTTTGCGAATGTACGGCAATCACTTTCTGGAAAAAACGGGTAAAATCACTTTGCAAACGAATGGTAGCAATGGGTGAATTATCTGAATGTGAGGCACAATAATAGCCCAATTTTTTATTACCCCTAATAACACATTTCAATACAATTTCAAAAAGGTCAGCAAGGTCTAATGCTTTAAAAGCGTCTAACACAGGCTTTAAATCTTTATTTTCCGTCAACTCGGCAGCTGTTTGTGAGCCAACTACAATACGTTTACAATGATCAGAAAAAACTCTCAGTGCATTGGGACCAATCATTTTTCCAACCACCGTTTCAACGATTACAATACCCAGTGCAAAAAAATCAGCAGGAATACCTTGTTGGTAACTGACGTATAAAATATCGTCATATTCCCATTGATGCCCCTCCTGACAACCCTCTAAATATTCTTCTGACGGCACTTTTCTTAAAGTAAAATGCTCATAATCAGGTTGGTAAATATTTTCTGTACCTAAAATAATTTTCTCATCAGACACTTGTTTAATCACAAAACCTGAAATGGAATTATATAAAACATCACCTTTTCTAAACATCATACCGATACGGCGACCTTTATTGATGACATCCGATTCACCATCAGGATTAATGGTTAATTCACCCAACCATTCATCAGAATCTTTTAGATGATCAAATTCCCAAATAGGCTCTAAAACTAAATCTCCTTGACTGTAAGTAATTCGATATCTTTCAAAAGGCAGGCGTTCAGACATTGCAGCCACTTCATTGGCGGCATAAGTCACTCTATTATTGACTTCTCTGACTGGTAAACCGACAGGAATTTGATCTCGACTTTCCATGTCACCTTTAACCACTCGACCCAAATCAATCAAAACAGTTTGTAGTTCATAAAGATATTTTGGCAAAATACCATGCTCTTTAACTTCACTGGCCAATTCTTTATTAATGTGTGAAGACAATTTCAACATAATATTGTCAGGACACAGATCACCGTGAGTGATGCCAACCGTATGAATTTGTTTGATTGATTTTATTAATTCGAGGATTAATTCCAGTTTTTCATCTGAAGGTAAATTAGGCTGCTGCACCAACAAACGACTTAATGTTGTCTGATATTTTTTAGTCACCAGAAATCTCTGCCCATTTAATATTTGGACATTTCTAACGTCTGATTTATTAGATTTTCTAACCAATTTACGCAGTTGAGTTCGCTTTTCGTATAACTCTTCATTCCAGTCATAATCTTCAATATCATCCACTGGTTTGGTTTTGATATAACTGTTTAAATCATCTAATGCCGACCTAACATCAGCACCAATAATGTCTGCTGATAAGTTTTTAACATCATAAGCAGTCACACCTGTTGATGAACTTAACAAAATCAAATCATCAGAACTTAATAATTCATCATCCAGATATTCTAATAAAAATGACTCATTAATTAATGATTTGGTTTTAATCACTTCACGGTCAAAAAAACGCTCTCTCGCTTCAACTTCACTCAGCGGAGAAGTACCTTTATACATTTGTACAAATTTAATCGCCACTTCTGCATTGGATTTGGTATCAACACCATCTAATACGATAGCACTGGCTCCCACACCCAATCGAGGCACATTATTTTCTTTAGGGTTTAGACGAAAACAATAACGTGAATCCAATAAACAGAGTCGATCATTATTAGCTTCTTGGTTTGGTTCTTGAGATTGGGATTCAGCTTCATTCGTCATATTAAATTCTCCAGACATCGATTGGTTGTAAAGGTGGTCACTACAAGCGGCCTGGAAAGACAGGAGGATTCTTAATTATTTGTGTTAAAAATGACAAATATTTTCATTGTTTTATGTCATTACTTGGTTTAATTTAATCCTGATTTCCAGCACATCATTACATATGATGTACTAAATATTTAATAATTTATACTCTATTTACACATATTTTTTAACGGTATTTGAGATGCAAAATAAAAGCCAAAACAAGGAATGAGCACGAAATATTTTTATGCAAAAATAATCCAAGTGGTTGCAATATACTTCACACCTTGCTCCAAAGTAACTCCCTGATGTTCATGTGTCCAAAACGGTGGGAAAATCACCATTTTACCCGCAGACGGCTTAACTTTAACATTCTGAAATAAAAACTCTGTTTCACCACCAGGTCCTGCAACATCATTTAAATACCAAACAATCACCAATTGTCTTTGGGAAAACTCATGACTGCCACCATCAATATGCCAATGATAGCCTTCACCAGGTCGAGTACGCTGTATCGCATACCCCATATCTTTGAAAGCCCCCCGAAAAAACGCATAAGACTCTCTAAATTCTTCCAGCACCATAGTGGCTGAACGAAATAAAAAACCTTCTATATCTTGCCAATCAGATTTACCACTGACCACTAAATCTGTCGATCGCTTAATATCTCGATTCATATTTTGCTGCTGACCTAATCGACCAAAATATTGTTGAGATGGGTTATTTTCAAAACGGCTGATCATTTCTGCACAAATTTCTTTAGGCAATGCATTTTCTATTTCAAAAATAAATGAATTGGGAGTAACTTCTTTGATTAAATCACTGCTAATTTGACTTGAAAGTGATTGCATACATTAATCTCCATTCCGCCCCCCCCCTAATGGGCAAGTTTAAATTATTATTAATATAAGGGGCAATTCAAAAATAACCTTTACAATTTGCGAAAGGTAACACGCAATAAATTGAATTAACGATGAAACGCATGAAGATAATGAAGAAAAAACTCATGCCTCATACACTTCATGGTAAAAATTAAAATTTTAGAAACTTCATTTTTCTGATGCTTTTAAATAAGTTGCAAACATATATTCAAGTTCTTCTAATTTTTCATCAATAACAAACGGCATTGCTTTGGCGTAAAGATCAAGTGACACCAAGGCATTAACACCCGAATCTGTTTTACTGGCATCTCTCAAGCGTTTGGCAATAGAAGCATTAACAATTTGCATTTCTTTATAGATATCGGTTAACCCCTTGAAACTACAGTCCATTGCTGGCCCTGACTTACTGACAAAATATTGAGCCAATAAATACATCGAGGTTGCACGATAAATGGTTTCTTCTTCACTGGAAAAAGGTAAATGAAAGTTAGCCATGGGCCTGAAAAATTGAGAATTAGGGCAACCACTGACAGCAACAATCAATCCCATCAATGAGCTGATTGCTCGTTGCAAAGTTGTCTCTTTTAAAACCGTTCTCTCATTAGTCACCACTTTCATACTGACATTATCAAATGACACATAAGGCTCAAATGATTCCGTAATTGATAACAAATTAACCGCCAATGGACAATAAGTTATAGAGGAATCTAATGGACAATTAGGACATTGATGGTTTTTAAGTAACGTCCATTCAGGCAGATTATTTGAAGGTGGGTTGCTGATTTCTAGTGACTTTGAGTCCAATTCCAAACTTAAATTGACATCCGTTTCTGTCGCAGAAAAACTAAAGAAATATTCAATATTAACTGTATTCATGACTTTTTCTCTGAATATTTTACTGGATTAAGGGGTCACGCAATGACTATCCAAATTGCGCAGATTTTTGTTCGCCTTTAAGGCAAAAAAAGTTCATGCCCCTTGGGTACAAATAAGCTGGATATTTATTTTTTGCGTGACCTCTAACTGAACAATGTTTTCATTCCGCCCATGTAAGGTTGCAAAACATCAGGAACTCTTATGTTACCAGTGTCTGTTTGGTAGTTTTCCATGACAGCCACTAAAGTCCGCCCAACAGCTAAACCAGAACCGTTAACGGTATGAATTAACTGAGGTTTTTTGGCATCTGGATTTCTCCACCGCGCTTTCAATCTCCTCGCCTGAAAATCTTCAAAATTACTACATGAAGAAATTTCTCTAAAAGCATCTTGACCAGGCAACCAAACTTCTAAATCGTACGTTTTTGCGGATGAAAAACCCAGGTCTCCTGTACACAATGTCACCACACGATAAGGCAGATCCAGTTTTTGCAAAATAGCCTCAGCATGCCCTGTTAATTCTTCCAGTGCTTGATAAGAATTTTCAGGTTTTATCATTTGTACCAACTCAACTTTTTCAAATTGATGCTGACGAATCATACCACGAGTATCTTTGCCATATGCCCCTGCCTCACTTCTAAAACAGGGCGTATGAGCAACAAATTTACAAGGAAAATCATCTGCTTTGAGAATTTTTCCACGCACCATATTGGTGACAGGAACTTCTGCTGTTGGAATTAAATAGAACGGAACATCCCCTTCAATTTTATATAATTCTTCGGCAAATTTAGGTAATTGCCCCGTTCCTTTCAAGCTGTCTTCGTTAACCAAATAAGGAACATAAACCTCTTGATAACCATGGTCCATTGTATGTGTATCTAACATCAATTGAATCAATGCACGATGCATTCTTGCTAAAGCACCATTCAATGAAACAAATCGAGACCCCGTAATGGTTACTGCAACCTCAAAATCCATCGAGGTTGATTGTTCGCCTAAATCCACATGGTCTTTCACATCAAAATCAAAACTTTTTGGTTCACTCCATCGTCTAACTTCTAAATTATCTTCTTCTGTTTTACCCACAGGAACACTTTCATGAGAAATATTAGGAATACCCACAAAAATCTGGTTCAATTGATCTAAAATCTCATCCTGGCTTGATTCAGCCTGAGTCAACTTTTCTCCCAAATCAGACACTTCATTCAACAATGGTTGAATATCTTCACCTTTGGCTTTGGCTTTACCGATTGATTTCGACTTAATATTACGCTCATTTTGCAAGTTCTGAGTCAATACCTGAGTTTCTTTACGTCGAGTTTCTAATGACTTTATCAACTCAACATCAAGCTCAACGAATCGTTTTTTGAGTAATGTTGCGGTTGCATCCAACTCATTACGGAATAGATTTGGGTCTAACATGATGACTACCTTTATTCTTTGAAATTTAATATTATCCCGCAAAGGGACAAGTTATCATTGAAGCGGGCAAGCCGCTTAATTCAGCTTTAAAATTGTCGTCCTAAAAAAGTCCCCGCCCAAACCGCCAGCAAACACATAAAAAGACTGAGAGTGATATTGAGCATAGCTTTAACCAAAGCACCATTTTGCAGTAAAACAAAAGTTTCAAAAGAAAAGGTTGAAAAAGTAGTAAAAGCACCTAAAAACCCAACCAAAATAGCAGTACGCAACTCAACAGAAATGGTTAACTTTTCAAGCAAGTAAATATAAGTAAAACCAATCAGAAACGAACCAACAACATTAATAAATAATGTTCCATACGGAAAACTTTTCCCTAACAAATGATCAATGCCCGTAGCCAGCCAATATCTAAACAATGCACCTAATGCACCACCAACAGCAATATATATGGGATTTACCATGAATAGCCTGAAAAAATTATACGCAAAAAAAATGCCCGTAAATTACGGGCATTTTAAGTTGGATAACACAAGTATTCAAGATTAATATAATAAAAATCAATACAATCGAATTCCATCACTCACAACAACAGAATCACGAGTAATTTCACCTTTACTCATTTTAACCACTTTACGAACTTGAAAAAAGACAGTTTTCATTCCTTTTCCACTACTCAAAGTATATGAGGGTGTCGCACTATAATCTTCCCATTTGGCATCACTAAAATCTCTTTTCTCACTGGCTCTATACTGAGTCGGAGAGCCACTGGAGATATGATTCAATGATACTGACTGAGATCGTGTACTGGAAGCACTGCGATTTATTTTCAATGAACTCAGCTGTAAAAAACGGCTGGTTTGTTGTTTTGTACGAGAGCCAGAATTATCTTGTTTGACCACTGCCTGTGTACATGTTGCGCCACCTCCGCCTTGGCGCAACGGCACATAAACAGAAGATCCCTGACCCTTGTTAAAACTTCTTGAATGTCCTCGATATCCATCTTTTGAAACTGTCACCAATAATTTACCATTGGGAACATCGGCAAAAGTGGCTCGACCTTTCTTATTAGACAGTCTTGCCCCATAAATTGTTGGACTGGCGTTAGTACCAAGACAAACGGATGCATTTGCAAGACCTTGTCCATAATTTTCGGTTGCCACATCTATCGACAAATTACCCGCTTGAATCAAACTAACTGGAGTGGCTAACAGCACAGCAAAACCAATTCCTGTTATCGCATTAAATTTTAAATTTCCCAAAAAACTTGAGATATTGATTGAGTTCATAGACAGACTACCTTTATTGTTGTTTTCAAATAAATAATAAACATAGCTCCATTTATTACAAATGGCATAATAATATCACCTTAACGGCAATATGTTTATTATGAATGGACACTTCATTATCGCAAAATAATTAAAATAGCCATTAATATATTTATTATAGAATAGACCATCTACTCAAAATGTGAATGTAATTTTAAGCAAATTGTTTTTCAATATAATGAATAATATCGGAAGACTCATACATCCAATAATCATCTTTATTGCCTGTAATTTTTAAACAAGGTACCTGACTATTTCCACCACCTCGAACCAACTCATCTTCATACTGTTGATTTTTCATGGTATCCCTCATTTCTAACTGAAGTTTTTTATTCTTAATAACCTTCAAAACTCGAACACAAAAAGGGCATGATTCAAAAAGATACAAGGTTAATTTTTTAGCTTTACCATCAGGACCATCAATAGTAACCTCAACCGCTTGTTGTTTTTGCTGCTTGTTAGGTGTCATTAATTTTGAAAAAAAACTCACTGTAATTCTCCTGCTTATACTTAATATATAATTTAATTTTTGCCTTTATCGTTAAAGACAAAAAAATTATACTCAAAGAAAAAATGCAAAACACTTCGGTAAAATACTAGATCATTTAGGAAAAATACGAGTCTGCACAAGGTTAACCTGAAAACACGCTATTCAAAATACTGAGTTTGAGTTTATACTTAGGGAAGATTTGTCAATTTCTAATTTATTGCGAGTTGCCTAACCATGCATCACTTTATTTTTTTATTACTTTTTTCCTCGTTAGCGTCAGCAACGTCAAAGCCAAGCTTATTGGTTAATGCAGCTATTGAACGCACCACTCACCAAGTCACCTATGACGGCAGATATATTAGACTCAAATACCCCATGGGAGATGTACCCAACAATATTGGAGTTTGTTCAGATGTTGTCATTCGTAGCTATCGCGCCATCGGCATTGATTTACAGAAACGACTCCATGAAGACATGAAACGGGCATTTAACAAGTATCCTAATCACTGGGGACTAAAAAAAACAGATTCCAACATTGATCATCGGCGTGTGCCTAATTTGAGGGTATTTTTTACTCGGAAAAATGCCTCTATTCCCATCTCAAATAATGCGAATAACTTTATTCCTGGAGATTTAGTCAGTTGGAAATTAAATGGTCGCTTACCCCATATTGGAATTGTCATCAATAAAAAATCAACCGATAAAAAACGCTATTTAATCGTCCATAATATTGGCACAGGGCCACAAATTGAAGATGTATTGTTTGAATATAAAATGACAGGACATTATCGTTATTTTGGAGATTAAAAATAACCAAGGAACGAGAACAAAAACAGGTGCATAGTCGAACGAAGCAACTGTTTGAGTAACACAGCCTGTGGGCAAAAATGAGATGTGATTTATCGAATCTTATGCGTTAGTTCGAGCAAATGTAAAAGTTAATTTTGAATCTTCCCTAACTTACCGCTTTAACATAAACACCTCATTTTCAAACATCATGACCACTCCTTTTGGTATGATTTCTTTGATCAAAACGCTACCTTCCAGCAAATCCCCCTCTTCATAACGAGACATATTGATCATCACAAATCGGTCTTGAGGAACTTGGTCATACATATGCACATTGATAGACATTTTGGGTAATTTTTTTTGAAATGCATAGGATTTGTGTTTTAGCTGAATAATACTACTCTTCATTTCATTTTTATTTTTTTTAAGGCCCATCACAGGATCTAATTTAGCCACATTGATCGCTTGATTTAAAATATTCAATGGTTTTTCTTCTATTTGATGACTTTTTACCTTTTGTATTTTTACAGGTTGCAGTAAGACTTTTTTAACAACCCTTTTTTCAGGTATTTTTTTCTTTGGCAAAACCTGAACAGTTACTTTTTTTACGGCTTTTTTGCTTTTAATAACTTGCTCAGCTTTTCTACTGACAACAACTGTTGATTTTTCAATATTTTTTGGCTGACTGACGGTTATTTTCACTTCAGTGTTCACTTTTTTATTTTTAGACTCACTTGCATTTCGTTGAGTTACCAGCAAACCACTAGAACCAACCTTTACATGCTTATTGTTATCTAAAACAGACTGTTTTATGACAGTTTTTGTACTAACTTGATGAACATTTGTTTTTTCAGATGATGCTCTGACAGAATTACTTTTGACTTCACTCAGTTGAGTAGTAATTGGTTTTTTTAATGATTTACTAATGGCTTTTGAATGAGTTTGTATCGTTGAAGGAGTCACAATTTCATTTTTTGGTGGATTTATATTTTTTTCAATTTGAGAATTTCGATAAACAACAGAATCATTAGAATGATAAATTTGAGGTAAAAAAATCATTAAACCAGCACAAAATAAAACAGCAACAACAACCATTAATAACCAGCGAGAACGGTGAAAATTGTTAGCAATATTATTGGCTGAATAAACACTCTTCTTATGAACTTCTGCTGGAGCAACCTCTTGCACACAACTTCTTTCACTTTCTGATTTTTTTAATGCATCTAATATATAAGACATTTAAATCCAAACGTTATCAACAAATTAAGTTAAATCCAAAAATCCTTAAGGTTTAATGACTTATTCATTAAAGTTGCTATTATTTATTAAGGAACACCCATAAACATGGCTAAAACAGCTACTGACCATACTTCATGCCCACTACAACCACTAAAGACGGTAGCATCATGCCTATAAATATAATTAAAAATAAACTAATTTCCATCCTCTTTTTATCATTTATTTTCAATACCATTAATGCAGAAACAAGCAATTCATTAGAAACAGTCCCTAAATTACTCGCCTGGAATCACCATAACCAACCTCAATCAGACAAAAAATTTGACTATAAATTTGAAGACAACCAAAAATATAACTCAAAACACACCAAGCCAAAATCAACAACTTATAAATTTGGTGATGAAAATCAAAAATATAATCATCCTTATCGATTTGAAAAAAATACCAATAACGATAGATATCAATATGGACAAAAAAGTAATCCTTATAAATTTGAAAGACAGTCTAATAACCATAACAAAACCAACAATTACAAATTTGAAAACAATAAAAAAACCAGAGAACCCTGGCTAAAAGGCAATGGAGAGCGCCCCTGGGGCAAACAACAAGAACAAAAAAACTGGTATAAATTTAAAGATAAGAAAAATAATTTTAAGGACTGGACTCGCGACAAAGAAATGATCAACCGTCCTTGGGGGAAAGTTGATTAATTTATTGCGTGCTACCTTAGGGACGATTCAAAAATAACCTTTACAATTTGTGAAGATATTTTGTTCACTGGCAAGACATAAATTGTCAAAAAACCGAAATTCACGCGTTTAAATGAGCATTTGAAGGGCATTTTTAAACGCAGAGTTAGCGAAAACTCAAATTTAGTTCATATCGACACATTACCAGCATCAATATAAATATTATTGATACCCAATAATAAAAAAAATATATCCATTTCTAATATAGCGTCTATATTGATGTATTGAGAATGGAATAAATTACTGTTTTCACAAACACATTTAAAATAATAACTTTGGAGTGATGGAATGAAAAGAATTTCTAAAATGCTTGCAACTATTGCAGTCGTTGGATTAACAACATTATCAATGAGTTCTGCAAGTGCTGGCTGGAATGGACCATGGAATAATGGTCCATGGAACAATGGTGGCTGGAACAATGGACCTTGGAACAATGGCCCATGGAATGGCGGAAACTGGGGACCATTGGGTAATAACAACAGTGGAAATGGCTGGGGTGATGGATCAGGCAATGGCGCTGGTAATGGTAACGGTAATGGTTCTGGAGACTTCAGCATGAATTTCAGTGGTCGTGGAGCGGGTAATGGAAATGGCTCTGGAAATAGTAACGGTAACGGCTACTATAATAATGGCTATCGTGGTGGCAATAACTATGGCCAACCTTGGGGTGGATATCCTCAGCCTCAACCAGTTCCTCCTGCAAAAACTAAGTAATAAATAGATGGCCATAATTATGTTAAAATAATTATGTTCACCTACTATTCTTAAAAAGATGAGTGGTTCAAGGTAACTTTACCACTCATTACTTTTATCCTTTCATCAAAAAATCATTGGAGAGACCACCATGATTACAGTCATTGGAAGTCTTAAAGGCGGATCAGGCAAAAGTACGATGACTTTTAATATGGCTGTTTGGTTAGCAATGGCCGAACAAAAAATCACCGTACTTGATCTTGATCCTCAAGCAACATTAACGGATGTCACCGAAGTAAGGTATGAGGAAGCATACCAACCTATTATTGAAGTGTTAGATAAATCAGTTTTAAGTGGCAATTTAAAACGTCGCAAAGGCCACATTTTAATTGATGTAGGAACAGCCGACATGGAATCAATGAAACAAGCCATTGCTTTAGCCAATCGCATCATTGTTCCCGTACAGCCAAGCCAGGCAGATGTCTGGTCTACTCAACGTTTTTTACAAATTATCGACAATATTTTTGGTAAAAAGAAAAAACCAGAAATTTTGGCATTTATTAATCGTGCAGACACTCATCATGCCGTCAGAGAATCTGATGAAACGGCTGCTGCATTGGTTGCATTACCCTCTATTAAATTAATCAAAAGACGATTACACCAAAGAACAGCTTATCGTCGATCATTCAGTGAAGGCAGAGCTGTTTTTGAATTGGATCAAAGAAGTAAAGCGTCCCAAGAATTTATTGCCCTGGCTGCGGTACTTTATCCATCATTGTTAAAAAATTTAATTAAATAGAAATATAGATGTTAAGATGATGAGTGTTTTTTTGTTAGAATCTGGACACCCCAAACATTACCCCTAAATTAATGGAGATTTCATGAAGTCAGTTATTTTATTCATCGCTTACAGCCTTTTCAGTCAATCCTTATTTGCCAGTGATTCCAGCAAACAACCCATTGTCATCCAGATTGGCGGGCAAACCTCCTCGTCTGACAGATTATCACAACGAGTTTTATTGCTGGAAAAAGCAGTCATACAATTACAAAATAGTCTCGCCAAACTTGAAAAAGAAGCCAATTCAGCTCAGTCATCATCGGCATCGGACTGGGCTTGTGTACTGAAAACCAACTTTAGCGGAACTTTTACAGCCACCTCATCGAAAAAAATTCTTGCCGTTGCCAATGTCATAAAAAAATGCAGTAAAGAAGGAAATTCAATGGATTGTAGAGAGAAAAAGGTTGTCTGTAGCAACCAATAACCTCATAAATCATTTCAACATTTCCTCATTTCAAGATATGATTGGTTTTTCAACCTCTAACTCGAAAAACCAATCGTGCCTTATAATAAAAAAATTGCAATAATCAATGGTCACTTAATTGACCCAAAAAATAATATTGATGAACCCAAAAACCTATATATTGCTGACCAGCAAATTGTAGGTATTGGTAACCCGCCTGATGGCTTTAATGCAGACAAAACCATTGATGCCAACAACCTAATTATTTGCCCAGGGTTTATTGACTTAAGTGTTCGCTTACAACAACCCAACATTGAATACCGATCAACTCAGATGGAAGAAGTTAAAGCCTCAACAGCCTCTGGGATTACCACACTTTGTTGTCCGCCAGATACTTCCAACACCATCGACTCACCTGCCATTGTTGATATGATGAAACGTTGCTCTACAGAATCTGGAGGAACTAAAATCTTGCCCATCGGCGCACTGACTACGGAACTAGATGGTCGACATTTAACCGAAATGGCCACTTTGAAAAAAGCTGGATGTATTGCAGTTAGCAATGGCATTCATCCGATGAGCAACACCTTAATACAACGTCGAGCAATGGAGTATGCTTCAACTCATAACTTGACTGTTTTTATTCACGCCGAAGATCCACATCTAAAAAATCAAGGCTGTGTTCATGAAGGCATGATCAGCACTCGCTTAGGTCTACCAGGTATTCCAGCCACTGCAGAAATAGTTGCCGTAGCAACAGACCTAGCTTTAGCAGAAGAGGTTCAAGTAAAAATTCATTTTTGTCGAATCAGTTCTGCAAAATCTGTGGAAATGATTTCACATGCACGAGCAAACGGACTCAATGTAACTACGGATGTCAGCATCAACCATCTACACCTAACCGAATATGACATCATAGATTTTAATACCAATTGCCATACCATACCGCCATTACGAACCCAAAGAGATAAAGATCAACTCAAACAATACTTGAAAAATGGTGACATCCAGGCCATTTGCTCTAATCATTCTCCATTGAGTGAAGATGCAAAATTAGCACCATTTCCTGAAACTGTACCTGGAATTTCTGGACTTGACAGCTATTTACCATTGGCATTAAAACTGGTAGAAAATAATTCACTCGACCTTTTCACATTAATTAATCGATTAAGTTACAACCCTGCTCAGATACTACAAATACCCACAGGACACCTTTCAATCAATGCACCTGCTGATATCTGTATTTTTGATCCCGAAATGATTTGGCAATTAACCCCTGAAACCATGAATAGCGTAGGTCATAACACCCCCTACATGAATTGGGAATTAAAGGGAAAAGTTATCTGGACTTTAGTCAATGGACAGATTGCTTATCAATATAAAACACAATAATAAATGGGTACCAAACAACCTCCTGTTCTTGGTTTTAGCTTTATGTTAGATTTAAACGATCTGATTGAGAAAAATTGACGATGTAGTCGTTCTACATCAAGATTTTGTGATTGAAGATCGTTTAAAGATGGCATGAAGATAGAAGTAAGAACCGTAAGTTATTTCGTGCCCGTTCTAACTCATGGAGTGTTAACTTGACAACAAACCCCAGTATTTTTGTAGAATCCAGCACCGTTATTTCAAATAAGAAATTCAAGGGCAATCAGCACATCTTAAGATTACTGGCACCCAAATGTGCAACAAGTGCCAAGCCAGGCCAATTTGTTCAGATACAGTGTGGATCTCAGCATTTACTAAAAAGACCATTGTCATTGCAACTCGTTTCTAAAAGCTCAGGTTGGATTGAAATTTTATTTAGAATTGTTGGTTCAGGTACCACCCATTTAGCAACATTGAAAACAAATGATACTGTTGAGGTAATGGGTCCCATTGGCAAAGAATTTCAACTGCAACCACAAATCAGAAAGTATTTATTAATTGGAGGTGGGGTTGGTATTCCTCCGATGATTTTTGCGGCCCATAACATTACAAAAGAAACCAACCACCTTTCACCATTTGTCATCATGGGTTCAGAAACACCTTTTCCATTTAACCCAAAACCATCACAATTTTTACTTGATGGCATACCAAACGATGTCATTGCTGCAATGCCATTACTTGAATCCTGGGGCGTTCCGAGTCGCCTGACAAGCCTGACAGATATGGCAGGTTGTCATCAAGGTTATGTGACGGATCTGGCTCGTCTTTGGCTGACAGAGTGTTCAACAGCGACATTAAAACAAATAATCATCCTTTCCTGTGGACCAACACCCATGTTAAAAGCGGTAGCCAGTTTAGCCCGCGAATTTAATGTTGACTGTCAAGTTTCTCTTGAAGAATACATGGCATGTGCCGTTGGCGGATGCGCAGGTTGCGTGGTTCCAATAAAAACGACACTAGGCATCAGCATGAAGAGAGTTTGTGTTGATGGCCCAGTATTTAATGCAAATGATGTGTTTTTTGAGTAAAAAAAAGGCAACTGAATGTAAGTTGCCTTAGGGTACTACTGGAGTTTTACAAGGGAAAAATCTATTTACAACAAAGAGACTCGAAGCAATATCTCCTCCGCAACAATACCGCTTTAATCTACCAATACAATATTTTATATGCGCATAAATATTTTTGATTAATAAAATTATAGTCACTATCATCCATCTTTTTGTGACGCCCGTCACATTTTTAATAAATGACCAACAAAAAACCTAAAAATCAAACATCATCCACCAATTCAGCCCACAAATCATATTCCCCTGCCTCTATCACTTTAACTCTGACAGTGTCACCAGGTTTTAAACCATCGTTTTCGACATCTTCTAAATAAACCAAACCATCAATATCAGGGGCATCACCCTGACTTCTAGCAATCACCATATCATCATCTTCACGTATTTCATCAACCATGACAGTGATGACTGAATCCACTTTTTCAGCCAGTTTTTCCTGACTGATACAATTTTGTAATTCCATTAAGCGTTCAAAACGCTCTTGTTTGACTTCTTCATCAACATGATTTGGCAAGTCATTGGCTTTTGCACCATCGACAGCTGAATATTTAAAACACCCCACTCGATCAAGTTGTGCATCTTCCAGAAATTCTAATAACATATCAAAATCATCATCGGTCTCACCAGGAAAACCAACAATAAAGGTGCTTCTCAAGGTAATTTCAGGGCATATATTACGCCATAATTGAATCCTGTTTAAAACTTTTTGACTCAATGCAGGGCGTTTCATTTTTTTCAGAATAGAGGGACTGGCATGTTGAAAGGGAATATCAAGATAAGGCAAAATCAGTCCATCGGACATCAACGGTATAATTTCATCCACATGCGGATAAGGATAAACGTAATGTAAACGCACCCAAATACCCAAACGACTTAATTGCTCAACCATTTCACACATACGTCGCTTAACGGGCTGACCATTCCAAAAATCAGTGGGGTATCGTGCATCAACACCATAAGCACTGGTATCCTGAGAAATAACCAATAACTCTTTAACACCTGAATCGACCAGACGTTGCGCTTCTTCCATCACGTCATGGAGTGGACGACTCACCAAATTTCCTCGTAAATCTGGAATAATACAAAAAGTACATTGATGACTACAGCCTTCTGAAATTTTAAGATAAGCATAATGCTTAGGTGTCAACTTAATACCTTGGGGTGGCACTAAATCAATCAATGGAGAATGTACTGGCGGTAAATGTTGATGCACTGCATTCATGACTTCTTCATAAGCATGAGCACCTGAAACAGCCAATACATTTGGATATTCTTTTAAAATTGAATTATCACGAGAACCTAAACAACCAGTAACAATAACCTTGCCATTTTCTGCCATGGCATCACCAATGGTAGCCATTGATTCTTCCACCGCGTCATTGATAAATCCACAGGTATTAATCACCACCACATCTGCTTCATCATAAGTTGTCACCAAATCGTAACCTTCTGTTTTCAATTGGGTCAATATTCTTTCAGAATCGACCAATGCTTTGGGACAACCCAAACTTACAAAACCTACTTTTGGTTGTTTAGTATCATTCATTATCATTTTCCATAAAAATTTCAGTATTAACGGTATTAATTATTTTTTGATTAATTTAACCTATGGATGTTCAAATCTAAGACTAGGAGACAAATACACCATGAATCAATTAACACACTTCAATCAGTCAGGTGATGCCCACATGGTCAATGTGGGAGATAAAAACTTATCACATCGAATGGCAATTGCACAAGGAACAATTACCATGCAATCTGATACTTTACAGTTAATTCAATCAGGTAGTCATAAAAAAGGAGATGTGCTTGGTATCGCTAGAATTGCGGGCATCATGGCCAGTAAAAAAACCTCTGAATTAATTCCTTTATGCCACCCTATCTCACTGACTCATGTTGAAATTCATTTTGAAATTGAAACCGATAAAAATACCATTCATTGTGCGTCAACCACAGAATGTATTGGGCAAACAGGAGTTGAGATGGAAGCTTTAAATTCTGTTCAGGTGGCATTGCTAACTATTTATGATATGTGTAAAGCCGTAGATCGTGGCATGATTATTCAAGATGTTCAGCTACTGGAAAAATCTGGCGGCAAATCGGGTCATTGGAAACGTTAATCATTAGTATTAAATGTATTACACACGTCTTCATCCCATGGTTCATTCTGATGACCTTATTATTCATAATGAACCAGGATATTTTTGACCTATTAAAGTACCAACAAAAAATTTTCAGCTCTCATGAATATTGGCGTATACTGACGGCACATTTCATTCACATAAATACCAGCCATTTTACTGCAAATATGCTCGGTTTTTTATTATTTACTTTAATAAATAACCAAACCATGACCACCACAAACATTCATAGCCATATTATTTTACTCAGTTGCTTTATTAGCCTTTGCTTTACTCTATTCAATCCTCAAATTCATTGGTATGCAGGATTTTCAGGTATTCTCTATGGTTTATATACGCTGGGCTTTATTCGCCAATGGATAGTTTCAAAAAACATTGGATTTTTAATTCTTTTAATCGGACTCATTGGCAAAATAATATCAGACCAAATCAATCACAGTCAAAACATCAAATTCAATTCACTGCTAGAGATCCCTGTTGTGGTTGACAGTCATTTTTATGGAATGATTTATGGGATTTTAATTGGGGCATTTCATATAGCAAGAAATTTTTCTAAAGAATAACCACTCAATACCGATAACCTAAGTAACAGAAACAAAACAAATTAAAAAATACTTAGGGGATCGGCCATGTTATCAATCAACACAAACGTACATTCATTATTCGCACAAAGAAGTTTAAGTAACTCACAAGGCACATTGGGAACTTCATTGGAAAGATTATCAACTGGCCTTAGAATCAACAGCGCCAAAGATGATGCGGCTGGACTTTTTATCTCACAAAAACAAACTTCAGACATTCGTGGTATTGACCAGTCAATCAGAAATGCTGGAGATGGTATCTCATTAGCACAAACTGCTGAAGGGGCATTAGGCCAAGTATCTAATAACGTTCAAAGATTACGAGAAATTGCTGTTCAAGCCTCTAACGGAACAGTTGAAGATCGAACAGGTTTACAAAAAGAAGCGGATCAGTTGACTCAAGAAATTTCAAGAATCATCCAAACAACCACTTTTAATGGAACCAGCTTATTTGATGTTAACGGCACATCCAGTTTGACTTTTCAGGTTGGGCAAGATGGAACGGCCAGCAACCAGGTTTCTTTAACTTTAAGTGGCATGACAGGTGGTTTAATCTCTGCATTTGCCTCTTCACTGACTGCAACAGGTACCGTTAATGTGAGTTCAGCAGCAACCGCAAGCGCAGCATTGGTTTCTCTTGAAACAGACATTGATGATATTTCAAAGCAACGAGCTACTTTTGGTGCATTACAAAATCGCTTTGAATCCGTCATCAGTAACTTACAAAATTACTCAGAAAACT
>Ga0233443_1001051_pt1 | contig 25850 bp, 23 predicted proteins | sample SI_123_September_2_FD_182784 | JGI IMG/M metagenome (GOLD analysis project Ga0233443, IMG submission 182784) | Seawater microbial communities from Saanich Inlet, British Columbia, Canada - SI_123_September2016_200_MG | ecosystem: Environmental > Aquatic > Marine > Inlet | place: Canada: British...
AAGGGATTACAACATTTATTGAAGTAATTCTTAACCAAGAACTGGGAGAGCCTTTCAGAAGAGATGCTATGAAAAGACCAGTTAAAGTTGCAGGGATCAAAAAAGAAGACATGATCAAGCAACCTTCGCTAGTTTCATAAATTGTTTTAATATCAAATAAAATACCATAATATTCTATTATGGTTAGTTATGATGCTATAATAATTGGTGCAGGCTTTTCAGGTATTTATCAATTACATAGCTTAAGAGATAAATTAAAACTTAACACTCTAGTAATTGAGTCAGGTAAGGACTTAGGTGGTACTTGGTATTGGAATAGATATCCAGGGGCCAGATGTGACTCAGAAAGTCATACTTACAACTTTACATTTTCAAAAGAGATATTTGAAAATTGGTCATGGCCAGAAAGATATTCAAAGCAAGACATCATATTAGAATATTTAAATTATGTTGTTGAAAAATTAAGTTTAAAAAAAGATATGCTTTTTGATAATAAAGTTATTAAAGCACATTTCGATGAAAAAAGTAATTTATGGAACATCAAAACCAATAAAGACAAAACTTTTTTATGCAAATATTTAATTAGTGCTGTTGGCTGTTTATCAGCAGCAAACATTCCAAAAATAAATGGTTTAAGAAAATTTAAAGGTAAATGGTACCATACAGGAAAATGGCCTCATACTGGTGTAGATTTTAAAAATAAAAGAGTTGCACAAATTGGTGTTGGTTCTACTGGAATACAGTTGGCACCCGAGATAGCTAAATCAGCAAAGAAGCTTTCAATTTTTCAGAGATCACCAAATTTTAGTATTCCAGCAAGAAATGAAATTGTTAATGATAAATATAAGAAAAAGATAAAAGATAATTATCAAGAAATTAGAGATTTAATTAAGTCAACACCAACTGGTCACGCTTTTCATTTTTCAAGTCAGTCCACTTTTGATGTCAGTAATGAAGATAGAAAAAAAATTTATGAAAACGGGTGGCAAAAGGGTGGGTTGGGTTTTCGCGGTCTTTTTAAAGATATAACAACAAATTTGGATGCTAATAAAACAATTGTTAATTTTATTAAAGAAAAGGTAGAGACAACAATGCTAAATAAACATTATGCTAAAGTTGTGACAGATTTTAAATATCCATTTGCAACTAGAAGACCAACTTTAAATACTGATTATTATGAAACTTTTAATAAAGATAATGTCGAATTAATTGATATCTCGAAAGACTCAATAAAAGAAATTACTGAAACTGGAATCAGCACCATAGAAAATAACTATGAATTTGATATAATTGTATTTGCAACAGGGTATGACGCTATTACAGGTGCACTATTATCAATTGATATGGTGGGTAAAAATAATATCAAACTAAGTGAATTATGGAAAAATGGTCCATTAACTTATTTAGGTCTACAGATACCTGGATTTCCTAATTTTTTTACCATTACCGGACCTGGAAGTCCCTCAGTATTAACAAATGTTCCAATGGCTATAGAGCAACATGTCGAGTTTATAACTGATTGTATTTCACATATGGAAAAAAATAAATATTCAACAATTGAAACTAATAATGATTACTCTTTAAAGTGGAGAGGGGTAATTGATAAAGCTGTAGAAGAAACATTAATACCAGAGTCTAAAAGCTCATGGTTGTATGGTGGTAATATTGAAGGAAAACCCAAAGTTTTTATGCCTTACCCATCTGGACTTCCAAAGTATAAAAAGATTTGTGAAGACATTGTTTTAAAAAACTATGAAGGTTTTAATTTTGATAAGCATTAAAATTATTTAATAATTATGAATAAAATTGATTTAAAAAATAAAATTGCAGTAGTAACTGGAGGAGCTCAAGGTTTTGGATTGGCTATTTCAAAACGCTTTATAGAATCTGGTGCAACTGTTGTAATTTGGGATATAGATTCAATAGCTACTAAAGACGCAATAAAAATTATAAATTCAAAGAAATGTTATGCTTTTCCAATTGATATAACAAATTATAAAAAAGTTAAAGAAGGCATCAAACAAGTTTTAAAGATTTGTAATAAGATAGATATTTTTGTTAACAACGCTGGATACCATGGGATAAATGCAAATACATGGGATTACCCAATTGATGAATGGGAAAAGATTTTAAAAATTAATTTAACAGCAACATACTACTGCTGTAAGGCTGTTGTTCCTCACATGATTAAAAATAATTATGGAAGAATTGTTAACATTTCATCAAATGCTGGAAAAGAAGGAAACCCAACTGCAGCATGTTACAGTTCTGCTAAAGCTGGAACTATCGCTTTAACTAAATCTTTAGGAAAAGAATTAGCTGATAAAAATATTTCTGTTAATTGTGTTACACCTGCAGCTGCAAAAACAAGAATTTTTGATGAAATGGAACCTGAATTTATAGACTATATGCTTTCAAAAATTCCTAGAAAAAGATTTGCTAAAGTTGAAGAGTTAGCCTCTTTAGTTTCCTGGCTTTCTAGTGAAGAAAATTCTTTTGCTACTGGTGCCGTTTATGATCTTACGGGCGGAAGAGCAACATACTAAAAATATGAGGATAGTAAACGACTTAGGCTGTAGCTGGATTAGTGACCTTGATAGAAGATCTAATATAAAAAATTTAGATAAAGATAAATCTTGTGACTGGTTAATAGTAGGTGCTGGTTATACAGGTTTGTCTGCTGCTAGAAAATTATCAGAACTTCATCCAGATCAAAAAATTATTGTTGTAGATGCCCAATTAGCAGGTGAGGGTGCAAGTGGAAGGAACTCTGGTTATTTAGTTGATACTACACTTAATGATGGTTTCACGTCTAACAAAGAACTTTCTAAATATAGAAAGAAAACAGACATTTATAAATTGGGAATTGATGTTGTAAAAAAGTTTATTAAAGAACATCAGGTAGATTGTGATTGGAATGAAAGTGGAAAATATTTTGCCTCATCAAATCAAAAAGATAGAAAGATATTAGAAAATTTTAGTAAAACTTTGTCAAAATTAAACTTCGGACATAATATTTTAGAAAAAGATGATTTAAGTAAAAGATTAGGTACAAATTTTTATAACCTTGCCCTTTATACCAAAGGTGGAGTGTTATTGCATCCGGGAAAATTAGTCAGAGCTATGATTGATACCTTACCTGATAATGTTGAGTTGCTTGAGAATTCTCAGCTAAATGAATGGGCAAAAAATACTGATAGAATTATTTGTAAATTTAATAAGCATCAAATAATTACTAAAAAGATTATTTTTTGTACTAATGGTTTTTTAAAATCACTTGGTGTAAAAAAAAATTATAATTTTCCCTTAACTTTAACTGCAAGCATGACAAGACCATTAACTGATAGAGAATTTAAGTCTATTGGTGAGCCTAGAGAGTGGGGTGTGCTACCTATTAGACCAATGGGCGCAACCATTAGAATGACAAAAGATAAAAGAATTTTAATTAGAAACACTGCTGAAGTTCATAGTCCTTTTAAAATGTCTAAAACAGAGTTGGATGAAAGATCTTTAACTCAAAAACTTGGAATAAAAAAAAGATTTCCAAGTTTAGCAGATAATATTATTGAATCTAGTTGGTCTGGGGTTGTATCTAGAACTAGAAATAGTTCACAAATTTTTGAAAAAGTAGAAGACAATGTTTTTGTGGCAGGCTGCTATAACGGTTCTGGTATTGGAGTTGGAACTTTATTTGGTGAACAGATAGCAATTAAAGCAAGTAATGAAAATAGTGATGAAATTAATATAATAGAATCTAGAACTAAACCTACTTGGCTTCCACCTCAGCCTTTTTTAAATATTGGGGTTAAAACAAGATTGATGTTTGAGAGGTTTAGATCTCGATCTGATGTGTAGTTATTGATTTCTTATAAGTGGATAAACTTTAGGGCTTAAATACTTAAAATTAGTAATCATAATTAAGATTAATGTTGCAAGCCCAATTCCAATAGTTACCTGTAAAAATATTGCTAAATCAAACTTCCAAGTGATTTGAAAAATATTTTCAATGATAAATTGTGAACCTATGACCGCAAAAAAGAGAGCTATTAGAATTATGGATGTGAATATTATAAAAAACTCAATAATTGAAGAAAGTATAACCTCAACTTTGGAAAAACCTAAAATTTTGAATATTAAATTTTGAAATTCTTTAATTTTACCCTGAACTATAATTGCACTTGAAATGACAATTAAACCAATGACTATAGTTATTGCAGAGATAACGGTTACAGCAATAAACACTTTGTTTAAAAGATCTGTTACTTTCTCCAAGTAATCAGTAATTTTTATAATAGAAAGACTAGGCATTTTATCTAGTAAAGCAGTTTCGTTAAAATTCTCTAAACTTTTAAACTTTGAAGTAGCCAAATATTCGTGAGGTATATTTTTTGCAAATTGAGGATTTAATAACATTGCAAAGTTAATAGTAAAATCTCTGTAGTCTACTAATCTAAAATTTACTATTTCACCTTCAATTTCACGTCCATAAATATTAAGAGTAAAAATATCACCAATTTTAATATCAAAATCTTTAGCAATTTTACTATCAAGTGAAATTTGAAGTTTATCAGGTCTATCTAGATCCCACCATTTGCCTTCTACAATTGGGTTATCTTTTAAAACTTTATCAGCCCAAGAAGACCTTCTGTCATTTCTGATCACCCAGTGGCTATCATTACTTGAATCGATATAAGTATTTGGATCTATTCCATTTATTTTTACAATACCTGTTGAAACCATTGGAACAATTTCAAGGTTAGCTTCTTTATCCATGTCAAAAATTAAATCTTCAAATATTTGTCTTTCATCACTTTGAATACCAATGAAAAAATAATCAGGCGCAAGTTCTGGTATAGATTTAGCAATTTCTCTTTTAAAATTTGAACCTACAAAAGCTAAAGTTAATAGTAAAGTGACCCCCAAACCTAAAGACATAATAGTTATAGGGGTAATACTTTTAGTTTGAGTAATATTTTTAACTGATACTTTAATTGAAATATTTGGATGCTCTTTAAGTCCTTTAAACAATTTAATGATTAAGTTTGATAATAAGTAGAAGACTAATAAACAAACAAAGAAAGCTCCAAAATAACCCAAACTATAAACAGGTCGAGCAGAACCGATGGTAAATAAAGAAATTAAAATTGATAATAGTAACAGACTTAAAAGAATTGATTTTTTTGAATAATAAAATTGAAGGTTTTGAAATACATTTCTAAATAAGTTTGATGCCTTAACTTGATCAATTGCATTAATGGTTGGTATAGAAAATATGATTAATACTAATAACCCTACTAAAAAAACTTTGAAATAATTAAGAATAGAAAAACTACCTTCAATATTTAATCCAAGACCAGCTGACAGATAAACATCAACAATAGGGACTAGAAAGAAACTAAAAGAGTAGGCGGCAGTTGATATTATGAATAGTAGAATGAGCAATTGTAAATAGTAGACTATCTTTATATCCTTTGAGAAAAAGCCTAAAGACTTCTTAACTGCAATAGACATATTATTCTGATTAATGAATGAAAGTAGAGTGTTAGCAATTCCAATTCCTGCAATTAACATTGCACTGATTGATACAAGAGATAAGAATTGAGAGAAATTATCAATTATTCTCTTTAAAGGACCGTCAGATTTTTCGTGATATCTAATTCTAACCTTCTTTTCATTTTTGAATAACTGCTCAATTTTTTTAGATAAAGTATTTGGATTATCTCCCTCATTAAATTTTACTTTATACTCATAATTTAAAAAGCTCCCTAGATTATTAAGTTTTAATAATTCTAATGTTTGTTTGCCAGCTAAAGCAAAATCACCAAATACAAAAGCACCCCCAATATCAGGTACTGATTTTACGATACCAATTACAGTAAACAACTGATCTTGAACTTTGATTTTATCATTAATTTTTAAATTGAGATTTTTGAAAATGTTTTCATTAACAAGGATTGTATTCTCTATAGTTTGTAATTTTTCAAATGCACCACTTGGTTCATAACCTACCTTGCCAAATAATGGGTAATTTTGATCTACTGTTTTAATTCTAGAAAATATTGATTTATTTTTAGATTGGTTGGTAGTTGAGATCATGGTGCTAAACTCAACCATTTGTGAAACAGTAGCAAATTCTTTAACTTGGTTAATTAATTCTAAGTTGCCAACATTACGATTATAGTCAATTTCAATATCTCCACCTAAAAGTGCTCTTGAATTATTATTTAATTCTTTATTCAAACTATCTTCAATGGTGAAAATTGAACTTAAAATAAATAGGCTGATAAAAAGTGTTAGAATAATACTAGAAATTTTTTTATAATTTCTACTCAAGTCTCTTAAGGCATATATCAAAGTTAACTTGTACTCTGAAAGCTTAGACAATTTTTCCATCTTTGATTTTAATTTTTCTTTTTGCTTTATTTGCAAGTTTTGGGTCATGGGTGACCATAATTAAAGATGATTTTTCTTCTTTAATATATTTGAATAAAATATCTGCAATCATTTGTGAATTTTCACTATCTAAATTTCCCGTAGGTTCATCTGCCAAAATTAGCTTAGGTTTCATGGCTATAGCTCTAGCAATTGCTACACGTTGTTGTTCACCACCTGAAAGTTGACTAGGTAAATTATTAAATCTATTTTTTAGTCCAAATCGATCCAACAACTCTTTGGCTCGTTCAGTAGGGTTTTTTAAATTATTTAACTCTAAGGTTAGAGCAACATTTTCAACAGCAGTATAATTTGGAATAAGATAGAAAGATTGAAAAACAATACCAATATTTTTTCTTCTAATTTTAGAAACTTCATCTTCACTCATTTTAGATATTTCTTGATCTTCAAAAAATATCTTACCAGAGGTTGCTTTCTCTAGTCCACCAGCAAGCATGATTAAGCTAGTTTTTCCAGATCCACTTTCACCCACTATTGAAATAGACTCATTTTTTTTAGTTTCTAAATTAACATTCTTTAAAACCTTAATAGTATCATTACCAGTTTGGTATTTAAGATTAACGTTTTTTAGCTTAAGAAGACTATCCATGATTAAAAGATTTATTATTAAAATTATTGCCGTCTGTCTAGTGAGCATAAACGTCAATGCTCTAGAAAACGTTATCTTATTTGGTGATAGCTTAATGGCAGGCTATGGTCTTCCACAGGAAAAACATTTAGCCATTGTCCTTCAAAATAACCTTAATGATAGTGGTTATGATCTTGGAATTATTGATGGAAGTGTATCTGGAAGCACATCTGCTGGAGGATTAAATCGAGTTGAATGGTCTTTATCTCAACCGAATATTGACTTAATGATCTTAGGATTGGGTGCTAATGACATGTTAAGAGGAATAAGCCCAATCGAGACTGAAAAAAATTTAGAAAAAATTATTCAAACAGCAAAATTAAAAAATATAGAAATAATTTTAGCAGGAATGATTGCACCAACAACTCATGGAATTAGTTATAAAAAAAAATTTGATAATATTTATCCAAGTTTAGCTCAAAAATATGAGTTAAATTTAATTCCTTTTTTATTAGAGGGAGTTGCTTTAAAACCTGAACTTAATCAAGAAGACGGTATGCACCCAAATGAAAAAGGAACTATAATTATAAGTGATACACTTACAAAAAGTATCATCAATTTTATAAAAAAATAGTATATCGTGATCAAATGTTTTTAAATACTAAACTACAATCCAGAAAAAAACCGATAAAAGTTGCATTCATTGGCTGTGGAAAATTTGTAAGCATGTTTCTTGCTCAATACAATCAATTACAAAAAATTACTATTGATACTATCGTTGATATTAATATTGATAACGCCAAAAAAAACTGTCTTAAGAGCGGTTTAACTACAGAGACAGTTAATAAAATAAATTTTGTAACTACTTTAGATGAGGCAATTGATAGAGATGTTGAAGTTTTTATAGAAGCCACTGGAAATCCAATTATAGGAACAGTTCATGCTGTAAAGATTATTAAAAACAAAAAACACATCATATTAGTAAATGTTGAAGCTGATGTTACTTGTGGGAAATACCTTGCTGATCTTGCAAAAGAAAACAATGTTATTTGTTCAATGGCATATGGTGATCAACCTTCATTAATTATGGAACAGATTGAATGGGCTAAGTTAAACGGTTTTTCTGTAGTTTGTGCAGGAAAAGGAACGAAGTACCACCCAGATTTTGAATATTCAACACCAGACACGGTTTGGGGTCACTACGGTTTAAGTAAAGAACGTGCTGAAATTGAATCTGGTATGAATCCTAAAATGTTTAATAGTTTTTTATGTGGAGATAAATCTGCAATTGAAATGTGTGCAGTCAGTAATGCATCAAATTTAAAATGTCCAAGTAATGGATTAACTTTTCCACCTGTTGGGGTTTATGACATTGCTAAAAAATTAATTCCAAAAGTGGAAGGAGGATTAATTGATTATGAAGGTCAAGTAGAGGTGATATCTAGCATTGATTTAAATCAAAAAGATATTCCAAATGATCTTAGATGGGGTGTTTACATAGTAATTAAAGCTCAAAATCAATATGTCAAAAATTGCTTTAAAGATTATGGAATGGTGACCGATTTGTCTGGCAGTTATTCAGCTATATGGAGGCCATATCATTATATTGGTTTAGAACTTGCTCAATCGATATATGCAATTGCACTTGATCAAAAAGCAACAGGTCAAACTATAAATTATAATGCAGATGTTGCAGCTTATGCTAAAAAAGATTTAAAAATTGGTGAGCGATTAGACGGTGAGGGTGGTTTTTGTGCTAGAGGGAAATTAATTACTTCTAAAAAATCAAAAGATGAAAAAATTTTACCTCTTGGTTTAACTGATGGAGCAATTGTTAAGAAAGATATTAATAAAGATCAATCTATAAGATTAGATGATGTGGAGTTAGATCTTCCAGAAGATGTTGTTAAAGCTAGACAGTATCAATATGATTTAATTTAAAGAACAACCAAATCCAACTTTTGCTTACCTAATCTCTCATTACCATTCTCTGTCACTAAATAGGTCTCACCTAAATTCATAGCAAGTTTACTATCTGAATCCATCAATATCATGTGCATGAAGAAGACATTACCAGGAGTTATTACATAAGGATTACCCGTGTATAACATTGGCCAGTCCATCCAATTGGGTGAGAAGGTTGTCCCTAATGAATAGCCACAAGCATTCATTCTTGATTTATTGTACCCAAGATCATCAAAAGTTTTAGCATGTATATCAAATACATCTCCTGCGGTTTTTCCTGGTATTAGAGTTTTTGCACAATTAGTTAAAGCCTCAAGACAAGCCTCATGCATCTTAATATGCTTTGGATCAGCTTTACCAATAGGAATAGTTCTAAACATTGCAGAGTGATAATGTTTATAAGTACCAGCCCATTCAATAGTTAACTGATCAGTATCTGATAAAATTCTTTTCTCGGATTGATATCTGCATAATAATGCATTGTGTCCAGAGCCTATAATATATTCATTTGCTGGATAATCACCGCCACCTTCTAAAACAACTCTTTGCATTTCAGCTAAAATTTTTGCTTCACTAGCACCAGCTTTTGCATATTTCCAAGCCTCATCAAGCGCTTGATCTGCAAGTTCTGCAGCTTTTTTTACATAAACAATTTCTTCAGTAGATTTAACAACCCTATGTTTGGTGATTAATTCTGATTGATCTTCTACCTCACAATAACCTTCTAGCGATTTATTAAGTCTTAAAGCATTACGACCTGTCATACCGTAAGCTTCGTATTCAACTCCGATTTTTTTATCTTTTAGATTTAATTCATTTAAAATTATTTTAAGATTATCTGTAGGGTTAGACTGGTCTTTATCTACCCAAATTCTTATGTCTTCAATGTTTGATGTATTTTGTGCTTGTCTTAAATCTGGAGCCCTTGTTAAAAGAATAATATCTCCTTTATTGTCCAATATTAATGTTTGAAAGAAAACATAACCAAAGGTATCGTAGCCTGTAAGCCAAAACATAGATTCTTGACGAAACATTAAAAGAGCATCAAGATTATGCTCTTTCATTGATTTTAATGTAGCCAGTTTTCTTTTCTCAAATTCTTGTTTGCTAAAATGAAGTGCCATAATAAAAACTATAACTTTTAAAAATATTAAGCACAAGTAGCCTTAAATTAAGATTTTTTTTAGTAAAACGAACCCAAATTATTGTTAATTATTAAGGTTTTTTAAATGATAATCTAAAATTAATGAATAATAGCTTTAGCTGAACCTAGTTGATCAACTTTTCCAGTATAAAGACCTTTACCTAGGATTGGAACAACACCAACAGTCGATCCTGTAAATACATAAAAATCTTTATCAAGAGTGACTTTATCTTTTTTTAACTCATTCAAAACAAATCTAAGTGAGTTTAATGGGTTTATATAAACGGTATTTGTATTTCCATTAACGCTTTGTCCAATTTTTTTATTAGCAATATTTGTCTTTAAATTTCCAATATTAATTTTTTTATATTTTTTCTTTTGCCCAATTAAAAACTTAACATTAGCACCAAAGTCACTACATAAATCTCCAAAACTAGTAATGCCTTTTTTCTTTTGCCTGTAACCAATAACCTCAATACAAGCTGCCATGTGAGAAATATGTTTTGTTATATTTTTCGTTGTAATTAATCCTTTTGATGAGAAAAAGTTTTTCTTAATTAGGTAACAAACCTCAAGTTCTATCCCTAAAGTTGATTTATTAATTTTTACTTTTTTTCCACTTTTTATAAAATTCTTTTTAAAGATTGCAGCATAGAAAGGTTTTTTTTCTTTAAGTTTTTTCATGACAGGTATACCTGTCCCTGCAGCTTTAAATCCTATTATTGGATCTTTAACTTTACTCTCACATAATTTTCTTAGCTTTTGAGCTTCACTTAATGTTTTTGTAAATTTTATTGGAAGTGGTGCAATTATTTTATTGTTAACAAAAGCATTAACTAATTTATCTGCTGTTTTTTCTAATATGGTTTTTTTCATTATTGAATGTTTAATATAGTTGCAGGATCTAGTCTAGTACCAAACCAATTAAGTCTTACATCAAGATGTGGTCCAGTTGACCTACCAGAGGAACCAACTGTAGCAATGATATCTCCTTTTTTAACATGATCACCTACATTTACAAAAATTTCATCCATATGCATGTAGAGAGTTGAAACACCATGACCATGGTCAAATATTAAAGTTGCACCTGTATAAAATAAGTCTTTTTCAGCCAGAGTAACAACACCGTTATTCATTGCTTTAACAGGTGTGCCTTTTTTTTGAGCAAAATCTAAACCGTAATGAGGCCATTTGGGTATGCCATTTAAAATTCTTTGACTACCATAAACACCAGTAATTATTGCATCATCAACTGGGATAATAAACTTTTCTTTAAAAAACTGTAAGTCACTTTCAATTTCTCTTGCATCAGCTATTAATTTGTTTTCCTTTTTTATTCTTGCATAAAATTCTTCAGGTGGTGTAACTTTTTTTTTAGGTAAGCCTTCAATTTTTTGAATATTATATTTTCTTTTTTTAATTTTTTTTATAATTTTGTTATTATTTTCAGTAATTGTAATGTCAAATTTTCTATCTTTTTCAATTCCAAATGCAAAATAACCATCTTTTGTGACTTTAACTTTTTTTTTATCTACAAAAATTGATGAACCAGGCTCAGTTTTTCCAATAATGTAATGTCCTTGAATGAATTTTCCCTGAAACTCTACTGCAAAAGATTGAGTTGAAAAAAATAACGCTACTAATGAAAGTAATCTATATATTACTTTGCTGTCCATCCACCGTCTACTAGGATTGATGTGGCTGTAATCATCGATGAAGCGGATGAAGCTAAAAAACAAACGCTTGTTGCAACATCACTTTCTGTTGCTAATTTTCCCATAGGAATATTCCCTAAAGCTAGTTTTTTAAATTCTTTATTTTTAAAAAATCTTTTAACCATTGGTGTTGCTACAAAAGTAGGGGCCACCGTATTTACTCTAATATTGTTTTTTGCAAGCTCAACACCCATACCCTTAGTCAAACCTTCAATACCAAATTTTGTCATATTATAAACATTTCTACCAGACATTCCAACATGACCAAGTTGAGATGACATATTAATAATAGATCCACCTCTTTTTTTATTCTTTAACATTTTTTTAACAACTAATTGAGCAACATTAAAAGCAGCTTTAAGGTTTAAATCTACTAAGTAGTTCATGTTTTCTTGTTTAATTTTTTCAAAAGGTTCTGGAATATTTGTCCCAGCATTATTAACTAAAATATCTATAATCTTAATCTTATCTAGTTTTTCTTTAAGATCTTCATAATTCATTACATCACAATTAACTTTGATAACTTTACCTTTTATCTTTTTTATTTCTTTTTCAAGTTTATCAAGATCTGATTGAGTTCTACTTAAAGCAATGATTGTAGCTCCAGCTTCAGCAAGAGCAATTGAGCAAGCTCTTCCCAATCCTTTACCTGCACCTGTAACTAATGCATATTTGTTTTTAAGATTTATTTTTTGTAAGTACATTTAAATAAATAACTTTAAATCAGTATAAATTAATTCGATAGCAACAACCAGTATAGCAATTAAACCAATCCAGGCTATCCATTTATATTCATTAATCCATCTTGATATTACAGTAGCAGCTGTTGCCATAAGAATTATTGATAAAGCTAAACCAAATATTAATAATACATAGTGATCACCAGCAGCACCAGCTACACCTAAAACATTATCCAAACTCATCGTAAAATCAGCAAGTAAAACTGTCCATATAGCCTTCATAAAGCTTGAATTATCTACTTTAATATCTTCATCACCTGACTGACCTTTGATTACATCTGTATAGAGTTTGTAGACTATATAAAGAAGAAGCAATCCTCCTATTAATCTTAATCCTGTTATTTGTAATAAATAAGCAGTTAACATGGTTAAGATAATTCTTAAAATTACTGCACCACCTATCCCCCAAAAAATTACTTTTTTTCTTTGTTCGGGTGGAAATTTAGAGGCAACCATTCCAATAATAATGGCATTATCACCAGCTAATACTAAATCGATAAATATAATTTGGCCTAAAATTATAAGTTGTTCAGGCCCGAATAATTCTGCAAACATCAGCTGCTTAGTATCATATCAGCACCTTTTTCTGCAATCATTATTGTGGGTGCGTTAGTGTTTCCAGAGGTGATATTGGGCATTATTGATGCATCTATTACTCTTAAATTTTTAATTCCATGAACTTTTAGCTGATCATCAACAACGGCCATATCATCTTGACCCATTTTACATGTTCCAACAGGATGAAAAATAGTTTGAGCATAATCTGCTGCTGCTTTTAAAATATCTTCATCTTCTGTTAAATGAATTCCAGGTCGGTATTCTTCTGGGCTAAATTTTTTAAATGTCTCAGATTCTAAAACAATTTTTCTTGTTAATTTAAGACCAGCTGCTGCAATTTTTCTATCTTCATCTGTCGACAAATAATTCATTTTTATTTTTGCGTAAGTTCGTGAGTCTTTATCTGTTATACTAATATGACCTCTACTAGTTGGTCTAATTTGTGAAACTGTTGGAGTAAAACCATGAAAATCATGGTTTTTGGTAGCTCCCAATGTATCCATACTCATTGGCTGAACATGCCATTGTAAATCAGGCAGCTCTAATGAAGGATCACTTTTTGCAAACATACACATTTGACTTGCACCCATAGTCATGGGCCCACTTCTATTAAAGATATATTCCAATCCAATTAACAAGTTACCAAATAAACTATTAATTTTTTTATTAAGAGATTTTATATTTTGTATTTTATATATTGGTCTAAACATTAAATGGTCTTGTAAATTTTCACCTACACCCTTTAATTCATGCACCATTTCAATTCCTAGTTCCTTTAATTTATCTGAATTTCCAACTCCAGATACTTGTAATAATTGTGGAGAACCTATTGCTCCTGAAGATAAGACAATTTCTTTATTTGCACTTACAGTGAATATTTCATTTTCAATCCAATACTCAACTTCTTTAGCAACTTTGTTTTCAAAATTAATCTTTTTAACATGAGCTTTTGTAACTATTTTTAAATTAGGTCTTTTCTTAGCTGGGTTTAAATAACCAACAGCAGTACTACATCTAAAGCCATCCTTTTCTGTTACTTGAAAATAACCACAGCCATGATTGTCTCCTGTATTAAAATCTTTAGTTTTTGGAATTCCAAATTCCTCAGCCGCTTTTTGAAACTGATTTAATAAAGGCAATTGTATTCGTTGGTCAGAAACAGACAAAGGACCTCCTACACCATGAAATTCACTTTCTCCTCGTTCTTGATTTTCAGCTTTGATGAAATAAGGTAATACATCTTCCCAACTCCAGCCTTTATTTCCTAGCTGCCTCCAAACATCGTAGTCTCTGTGTTGACCCCTAACATAAAGTAGACCATTTATTGATGAGCTACCTCCAAGAGTTTTTCCTCTAGGATACCTTATGGACCTATTGTTCATAGTTTCATCCGGTTCTGTATTATAACACCAATCAACATTGGGGTTATGCATAGTTTTGAAATATCCTACTGGTATATGAATCCATGGGTAATTATCTTTACCACCAGCCTCAATTAAAAGGACTTTGTTTTTTGGATTTTCAGATAATCTATTTGCAAGAACACAACCTGCTGATCCAGCTCCAATAATAATGTAGTCAAAATTATCCATATATATTTTTATAAATTAATTTTTATTAATAATCTAATAATATATAGAAAAGCATATTTATTTCTGATATTTGAACAACTACAAAATAATGAAAAAAATATTAATATTTATATGTACAATTTTTTTATCTTTATCATTTCACGTTCAGTCTGTTGAAATTGAAATTATTAATGATAAGCCTGGTACGGGAAAAAAGATTATAAAGCATTCTTGGGTTCAGCTTGAATACACAGGCTCATTTGAAAATGGAAAAGTTTTTGATACAAATATTGGTAAAGATAGACCTTTAGTAGTACAAATGAGTATGAAAGAGGTAATTCCTGGTTTTGAACAAGGAATAATGGGAACTACCAAAGGAACTAAAAGAAAAATTAAAATTCCAGCTGAATTAGCCTATGGAAAAAAGGGTGGTGGAGATATTATACCACCTAATACAGATCTAATATTTGAATTTGAAGTAATTGACGTTTTAGATCCTAGTTATAAATCAGTTTCATCAGATGAGTTAATAGACATGATTGAAAATAATGCCGTGGCACTTGATATTAGAACAGAAGAAGAGTGGGATAAAACAGGTGTTATCAAAGGTTCATTCCCAGAAACAGCTTTTGATAAAAATGGTAAATTTCAAGTGTATGTTATGGATAAAATTAGAGCACTAGCTGCTTCTCAATCTCAAGATGTTAATTTGATTTTTATAAGTCATGATGGAGAAACGGCATCAATGTTGGCTAATTCATTTTCTGAAGACTTGGGCTTTACTAATGTTTCGGTTTTAAAAGGTGGAATTAAAGCTTGGCAGAGTGAAAATAAAAAACTTGGCCCTCATAAGTAATATCATTCTATCGATAAAAGTTTTTTCTTTGTAAGTTTTTAAATCTAATTTCATCATTTAATAAATCAATTGCTCTTTCCTGGTCTTTTCCAATAACGCTTGACATTTTCCTTTTATTAATACTTCCCCATTTAATTAAAGCTCTAATTATTGGTAAGCTAGAGCTGCCAAATTGTGTTAAAGAATATTCAACAGTTATTGGGTTTGATTTAATAACCTTTCTTTTTACTAGAGTGTCATTCTCCATTTCTTTTAATTGTTTAGACAACATTTGAGCAGTTATCGTATTTAAATCTTTCTTAAGTTTACCAAATCTTATTGGTTTATTAATTAACTTTTCAAGTATCTTAATTTTCCACTTTCCACTAATTAATTTTAAAGCATTATTTAATGGATCTTTATTTATTTCTAATTTATTTACCATGGTATGTTTAATATACTAGTTTAGTTTTAATACCAAAAAAATTTTATATTTAATAATTCTTTTGATTAATATTTTAAAAAGTAATAACTTAATTAAAATTAAAAATTTTTATAACAGGATTTCAATGAAACTAAAAGATAGAATAGCAATAGTCACAGGTGGTGGAAAAGGAATTGGTGCAGAGATTTGTGTAAGACTAGCAAGTGAGGGAGCAAAAATTGTTATAGCTGAAATGGATATTGAAAATGGTGAAAAAATTTCTAAAAAAATTCAAGGTAATAATGGTGAAGCAATTGTTGTAGAAACAAATGTTGCCGAAGAAGATAGTGCAAATAACATGGCTGATGTTGCTATTAAAAAATTTGGTAAGATTGATATTCTTGTTAATAATGCTGGTATAAGACATATTAACAATATTCTAGATCATACAAAACAGCAATGGGATGACATGATATCGGTAAACTTAACCGGACCATATCTATGCTGTAAGTCTGTTATTCCTCATATGATAAAAAATGGTAAAGGAAAAATTATTAATTTTGGATCTATTGCAAGTTTTATGGGTAGACCTGATAGAGTAGCCTATGTTGCTGCAAAATCTGGTATACTAGGTTTAACGAGAGCCTTAGCGGTCGATTTAACTGGGAAAAATATTAACGTAAATACTATTTGTCCTGGGTTAATTTCAACACCTTTCAATCAAAAATTTGCTGAAGATCCTACTCACGGTAAAGCTTGGGGCAAAGAAACTATAGTTGGACGTTGGGGTTTGCCATCTGATATATCTGGTGCAGCTGTTTTTCTATCTAGCGATGATGCAGATTTTATAAATGGATCTGAAATAAAAATTGATGGTGGATGGTTAGCAGCAAAAACTAGAAAAGGTGAAATAAGTAATTAATGAGTGATGATTTTAAAAATAATTTAGAACTAGCACTAGGTAATGCAAAAAGATTATCTAATAAAATTTTAATTAATGGAAAATTGTCACCTGCTAAAGCTGAAGCTAAAATTAGCGTATTAAATCCAAGTACAGGTGAAAATATTGGTGAAGCTCCACAGTGCAATAAGGTTGATGTGAATATAGCGGTTGATGCAGCAGAAGCTGCATTTCAAAAATGGAAAAAAGTACCTGCGAGAGAACGTGGTAAAATAATGACGGCTGCTGCTAGAAAATTAGAAGATAGAAAAAATGAAATTGAAACATTATTAGCTTTAGATACTGGTAACGCACTTAGAACTCAAGCCATACCGGAGACAGCAGCATCAATTGAATTAACTCATATGTTTGCTGGACTTGCAGGAGAAATAAAAGGTGAAAATTATCCACCAAACATTCCAAATACAATTCATTACACAACCAAAGATCCAATTGGAGTTGTTTGTGCAATTATTCCTTGGAATGCTCCTTTATTTTTGACTGTTGCAAAAATTGCACCAGCTATTGTAGCGGGAAATACTGTAGTGTTAAAAACTGCTGAGCAAGCACCACTTTGTGCTTTACTCTTATGTGAAATATTACAACAAGAACTTCCTCCTGGAGTTTTAAATGTAATTTCAGGCTATGGAGAAGAGTGTGGTGAACCATTAATTGATCATCCTAAAGTTAGAAAGGTTACTTTTACAGGATCGTTTTCTGTTGGAAAAATTATTGCAATAAAAGCTGCTCCAAAATTATGTCCAGTTACATTAGAATTAGGTGGAAAAAATCCAAATATTATAATGAGTGATGCTGACTTAGATATAGCAATACCAGGCGTAATTGATGGTATGAGGTATACTCGTCAAGGACAGGCTTGCACCGCAGGATCAAGAGTTTATATACACGAAAAAATTTATGATAAAGTTTTAGAAGGTGTAGTTTCTAAATTAAGTAAACTTAAGATGGGAAATGCACTTGATAGTAAATCTGATATTGGCGCAATAATATCTAATGAACAACTCAAAAGAACCTTACATTATATGGACATTGCTAAAAAAACATCATCTGCAAAGGTTTTACATGGTGGCAATCAACCTAAAGGAGGAGATTATAAGGAAGGTTTCTTTTATGAACCAACCTTATTGTCAGGCGTTCCTGTAGAATCTCCTGTATGTCAAGAAGAGGTATTTGGCCCTGTTGCTTGCGCAATTCCGTTTAAGAGTTTTGATGAAGTTATGAAAAGCGCTAACGACACACCTTTTGGTTTATCAGCCGTTTTATGGACTCAAAACTTATCTAGAGCATTGCAATTTGTAGATGAAATTGAAGCTGGCTTTGTTCAGGTAAATCAATGCGTTGCTCCAAGAGCCAATGTTTCTTATGGAGGAATTAAAATGAGTGGTTTAGGTAAAGAATATGCTTTTGATAGTATGATTAACCACTTTACACAAAGTAAAACAGTTTTAATTAATAGAGGTAAATCAAATTTAGATGACTAATCACATTGCATTTATAGGTGTTGGAAATATGGGAAACCCTATGGCTGATCAATTAGTAAAAGCTGGCAAAGAAGTAAAAGCTTTTGATGTTTCACCAGAGGTAATAAAAATTGCAAAAGAGTCAGGTTTAAACGTTGTATCCACTATTGATGAATTATTAGATGGCGCTAGTACTGTTATATCTATGCTACCAGAGGGAAAGCATGTTCGATCTCTTTATTTAGGAGACAAAGGAATATTAAATAAAATTCCAAAAGAATGTTTGATAATTGATTGCTCAACAATTGATATTGAGACTTCTCTAGAGCTAGGTAATGAATCAAAAAAACTTGGAATTAAAATGATAGATGCACCAGTTACTGGTGGTGTGATGGGAGCAAGAATTGGAAAATTAAATTTTTTAGTTGGTGGAAGTGATGAAGCTGTAGCATTAGCAAAACCTTTATTTGATATTATGGGACAAAAAATTTTACATGCAGGTGTTCAAGGAAGTGGAGTAGGTGTAAAAATTTGCAACAATATGTCTTTAGGAATTTCTATGATAGCAGCATCTGAATCTTTAATGTTAGCTAAAAGATTAAAAATGGATATTAAAAAGGTTCATGAAATAATAAAAGCAGCTTCAGGAAATAATTGGGCTATGACTAATTATACACCTTTACCAAATCTTACTGATGGAGTTCCTTCAAATAATAAATACCGACCAGGTTTTACAGCATCAATGATGAGAAAGGATTTAAGGCTAGCCATGGATGCCGCTCAGTCTGTAGATGCCTCTACACCATTAGGTAAAGCTGCTTTAGAAATTTTTTCAAAATTCTGTGATGAGGGTGATAGTGACACTGACTATTCAGGTATATCTAAAATGATTGGTGGTGATGCTTGGAATTATCCATTTGATCCAAAAGGAAATAAATAAAAAACAATATTTGTAAATTTACTTAACAGTATTAAAAGTATACCAAACAATTCAATTGATTGTAGTATATTATAGGTTGTATCGTCTATATTTAACTTATTTTAAGTTTACTTTTCTCCTACAATAATGTTTATTTCAAATTTATTAAGACTAAATAAAAAAACAGAGAGGGATAAACATGAAAAAAATCACATCATTGATTTTAAGTTTAGTATTTGCAGTATCTATTATTGCTTCTGCTTCTGCTAAAACTTTAAAAATACAAATGACCTTTCCAAAAACTTCTTATGATGCGCAAATCGTAGGAATGTGGGCTGAAAGAGTTACTGGCCTTACTGGTGGTTCATTAAAATTTGAACTTCTAGGAGCTGGAGAAGTTGTAGGTGTTAAAGAAACATTAGAAGCTGTTGACAAGGGTCTTGTTGATGGTGGTGCTGCTTGGACTCATTACTGGTCTAACTATCACCCTGCTGCAATGTTATTTGGTTCGCCAGTTGCAGGTGGTGGTATTGGTTTAAGTACTAAATCTTGGTTAGCTTGGTATTTTGATAACGGTGGAAAAGCTTTATACGATCAACTATGGGATGAAATGGGTATGAACGTAAAAGGTTTCATCATGGCATCTTCTGGTCCAGAGGCTTTAGGTTGGTTCAAAGAGCCGATCAACAGTATGGCTGATTTCAGAAAATACAGATTTAGAACTCCTCCGGGAATTCCTGGTCAAACATACAAAGACATTGGTGTTGCATCAGTTTCAATGGGTGGTGGAGATATTCTACCAGCACTTGAAAAAGGAACAATCGATGCTGCTGAATGGTGTTGTCCAAAACCAGATCTAGTATTTGGTTTCCAAAAGGTATTGAAAAATTACTACCTTCAAGGCTTACACCAAAACGTTGTAAATGGAGATGTGTTCTTTAACAAGGATGTTTATAATAAGTTAACTGACCAAGAGAAATATGCAATGGAAATTGCTTCTGAAGCGATGATAACTAGAAACATCACTAACAGAGCTGTTGAAAATGGAAAAGCGTTAATTGAATTAACATCTAAGCATGGTGTTATCCTTCATGATACACCAGCTGATTACTTTGTTGAGTATATGGCTGCTGCTAAAGCTACTATTCAAAAGAACTCAAAAGAAAATAAGTTCTTTGATGAAGTTTACCAGCACATGACTGCTCACGCAAAAATCGTAGTACCTTTTATTGCTCAAATGGAAACATCTGATGCATCAATTGGAACTGCATTTGCAAAAGCGCAAAAGTAAATAAATAATTTAAACGGGGACTTAATATTTTTAAGTTCCCGTTTTTTTAAAATAGAAAAAATTTTAATCGACATTACCAATCAATAAAATGGTCAAAAAAAAATCACATTCTGCTGGTGTTAAAGAAACTCTAGATATTACTGATGAGTTAATAGCAGAACGTCGAACTAGTTTAAAAATGCCTAAGGATATGGTTCCTTGGATGGCAAAAACTATAGAGTTTATCGACCTTAACATGTTGAGAATTGGTAAAGTAATTTGCTGGATGGTAATTCCTTTAATTTTTGCAATGACTTTTGAAGTTATTGGTAGACATTTTTTTAATAGACCAACTCTTTGGGCTTATGATGTAACCAGAATGATTGCAGGAGCATTTTTTATGTTGGGTGCTGGTTACGCATTATCAAAAGGTATTCATATAAGAGCTGATTTTTTATATAGAAATTGGAATGTTAAAACTCAAGCAAAAGTAGATCTATTCTTATATTTATTATTCTTCTTTCCAGGTTTCATAGTCTTCTTTTGGGTAAGTTTTGATTATGCTTATACTTCTATATGTGGGAGATCTATTTTAGCAGAATGCTTAGATGGAAAAGTTAGAATTCAAAGAGCAATGGATACTACTTGGATGCCAGTAATGTGGCCATTAAAAAGCTGCATGCCAATTGGAGCTTTTTTGTTATTAATTCAAGGGATATCAGAATTATTTAAAACATATTATGCGTTTGTGAAAGGTAGATGGCCGTAATGGAAATTTTTTCACAAGAATTAATTGGAGCAATAATGATAGGAGTAATGCTATTTGCTATCTTTATTGGTTTTCCTATTTCATTTACATTAATATTTTTAGGTCTTGTGTTTGGTTATTGGGGTTTTGGAAAGTTAGTTTTTTATTTAATGACCCTACAGTTTAATATGATTATGACGGAAAGTACGCTGGTTGCCGTCCCACTCTTTATATTTATGGGCATATTAATGGAATCTGCAGGTCTTATGGAAAGACTATTTTCAGCCATACAATTAATGCTATCTAGAACAAGGGGTGCATTATTTTATGCAGTTATGTTTGTGTCTACAATTTTTGCTGCTGCAACAGGAATAGTTGGGGCATCAGTAACAATCCTTGGAATCATGGCAGGTAAAACTATGATTAAATCTGGATACGATACTAGATTATCTGCAGGCTTAATATGTGCCGGAGGAACTCTTGGAATTTTAATTCCACCAAGCATTATGTTAGTGGTAATGGGGCCTGTTTTAGAAATCCCAGTAACAGATTTATTTGCTGCAGCAATAATTCCAGGAATAATGTTGGCAGTTCTTTATGCTCTTTACACCACTGTTAGATGTTATTTTGATCCAAAACTTGGTCCAATTTTACCAAAAAGTATGCAACCAAAAAGTATGGGTAAAGTTTGGGTAGAATTCTTTTTAGGGTTAGTACCGCCTGCGGGATTAGTATTTTTTGCTCTAGGTAGCATATTATTTGGTTTAGCAACACCTACTGAAGGTGCCGGTATTGGAGCTATTGGATCTTTGTTACTTGCTTTAGCATATAAAAAATTAACTTTAAAAACTTTAAAAAATTCTTTAATTAAAACTTTAGAGATTACTGCATTGATAATGTTTTTAGTTGCTGCATCGAATTTCTTTGGAGCAGTTTTTTCAAAATTAGGAACACCATCTTTATTAACTGAATTTTTATTAAACTTAGAAGTTAACAGATATGTTATTTTAGCTATACTAATGGCAGTAATTTTCTTGTTAGGTTGGCCTTTAGAGTGGGTACCAATAGTTCTTATTGTATTACCAATATTTGTTCCATTGATTAAAGAATTAGACTTCAACTTGACTTGGTTTGCAATACTTGTAGCTGTGAATTTACAGACCGCCTGGTTATCTCCACCTGTAGCTCTATCTGCGTATTTTTTAAAAGGTGTTGTGCCAGAATGGGAACTTAAAGATATTTATCTTGGTATGATGCAGTTTATGGGAATACAGCTTTTAGGTTTAATTTTGATCATCGCATTTCCTCAAATTGCACTTTGGTTACCTAGTGTAATGTACCCTTAAGAGTTTATTTTTTATTTATATAAGGAATTACAGTTCCAACTAAAATAATTCCCAATGAAATAAATATCTTTAAAGTAATTTCTGCATCAATTACTACCCAGGCAGATAAAGCTCCTATGGGCCCTGTTAAAGGATACATAAGACTAATTCTTCCTATTGGAACCCTTCTCAAGGCATAATTATAAAATAAATAAGAACCAAAAGTTATAAAAGATAAAGTGATTGCAGCTATTACTGATGGTGTAAATTCTAAATGAAATGAATATCCAAAGGTAGAGTTAGGCCAAATAATAAATAATATTAAAAATGATAAAATGAAACCAGTAAAATATTGGTAAGTATTTACACCTAGCTGGTTAACATTAGTTTGCATTTTTTTTCTACCAATAACTTCATTAATTGAAGCCAAAGTCATTCCTGCAAAAATAATAAAGTCCCCAATATAATTTCCCTGACCAATAATAGTTTGACTTGATAAGAGGATATAAGTTCCAATAATTGTTATAAAAGCTCCTATTAAAACCTTTATCTCAATTTTTTCATTTAAAAATATTTTAGCAACAAAAGGTTGCATGATTGGCATTGTACTTATAATAGCAACACCATTAATAGGCGACGTAAGCATTAAACCTACATGGAATGCTAATGTTACAAGAAAAGGGTTTAGTAAACCCATCAAGAAAGGTGCTAGACCTATTTTTTTAATTGACAAGTCAACTCTCATTATTAAAGCAAAAGTTAACATAAGCAAAAAAGCAATTGCAAACCTTACAGCTAGTAAATCAACAATTTGAAATTCTTCTAGAGCAAGTTTTACAAACGGAGGACCTGAGCCAAAACCAATTACAGCAAGAAACATTGCCAAGTAACCAATATTTTTTTTAAGAAAGAGCATTAGATCCAAAATACTATTACAAATGAAAAAAAAAGATATTCCATTTTAACTTATTAGTTTATTATTTATTAGTGATTCAGCGTAAAAATAAAATTAATCTTATTAACTGGGAATTAGTGTCAGTTAACCCAAATGATAAAACTTGGAATTGGAAGGATATTTTTTGCTTTTGGGGCATTAATATACAAAGTGTTATTGCTTTTTCCTTAATAGCATCATTGTATCTTGTTTATGACTTAAACATTGCAGTTGTTTTTTTAGGAAGTTTAATTGGTTCTCTTCTAGTTTATTTTTTAGCTAACTTGATAGGAAAACCCTCTCAAAAATATGGTCTTCCATTTCCCGTTATCTTAAGGACTTCATTGGGTGTGTTTGGGGCAAAATATTTTTCTTTAATAAGAGGTCTTGTTGGTATCTTCATGTTTGGAATTCAAACATATTTTTTATCAAAAGCATTTAGTTATTTAATTCGAATATTTTTCTTTTCTGTTGATAATACTTTCCTTCAGCATGATATTTTTTTAATTTTTGTTTCAGGTCTTAACATTATTGATTGGGCTGCTTTTTTAATAGCAATTCTATTACAATCTTTTTTATTCAGTAAAAGTCATAAATTTAATAAGCTAATTATTAATTATTCAGCAATAACAGTTTACACAGGGATGCTATTATTTTTTTTTGTTGTACTTCTCTTAGATGTTAAGGAGGTTTCAAGATCATTTGCTGACATTTTTACTTATAGCAATATATTTCTTAAGAGTAATATTGCTCCCTTGATTACTGTAGTTGGAATAGTATTTGCTTACTTTTCAATTATTCTTGTAAATTTTGGAGACTTTGCCCGTTACGTTAAAGATGAAGAGGAATTAAAAAAAGGTAATTTGAGTTTATTTTTAAATCTTATTATATTTTCATTTTTTGCTGTATTTATAGTTGTCGGGGCTGATGTAATTTTTCATCAGAAACTTGAGGAAATTGGAAAGATACTTACAAATCCTACAGATATTATAGGAACTTTAGATAACACTATTTTAACTGTAATAGTTTTATTTTTTATTATTGTAGCTTCAGCATCTACTAATCTAATTGCAAATTATGTGCCTGCTCAAAATTCTTTGTTAAATTTTTTTCCAAGTAAACTTAATCTAAAAACTTCCTCTTATATAATTATTATTTTTGGATTTATAATTGGTATTTTTTGGTTACCATTATTAAGTCAGATAGGAATTTTATCTTTTGTCGATACATTTGCTGCATTTTTTGGACCTCTTTTTGGTGTTATAATCATAGATTATTATTTAGTTAAAAAATCAAACTTAAATAATAAGGATATATTTTCAGCAGAACCTGATGGAGTTTACTTTTACACTAATGGATGGCATATAAAAGCCGTATACTCTATAACCCTAGGTTTTATTTTTGCTGCTTCAACAATTTGGAATGAAAGTTTAATGAATTTTAATTCTTACTCTTGGTTAATTGGTGCTTTTATCTCTTCATTGACATACAATTTATTAACAAGTAAATAATTTCATGCATCAGTTTGATTTAAAAAATAAAACAGCAATTATCACAGGTGGAGCACAAGGTTTTGGTTTAGATATTGCTAAAAGGTTTTTAAAGTCAGGAACAAAAGCTATTATCTGGGACATCGATGAAGAAGAATTAAAAAAAGCTGTTAAAGCTGTGAATGATCCAAATCTTTCATATAATGTTGTTGATGTATCTGTTTTCAAAAATGTTAAAGATACAGTTGATGAAATAGCAAAATCTTCAAATATTGATATTTTAATTAATAATGCGGGTATTACTGGGTCTACGTCTTCACTTTGGGATTACGATGTAGCTGAATGGAATAAAATAATAGAAATTAACTTAATGGGTACATTTAACTGTTGTAAATGTGTGGTGCCTTACATGATTAAAAATGATTATGGTAGAATAGTTAATGTTGCTTCGGTTGCCGGAAAAGATGGTAATGCAAATGCAAGCGCTTATAGCTCAGCAAAAGCGGGTGTTATTGGTTTAACAAAATCGTTAGGAAAAGAATTGGCTGATAAGAATATAGCTGTAAATGCTGTCACTCCAGCAGGAGCTAAAACAAGAATATTAGACCAAATGTCAAAAGAACATGTTGCCAGAATGCTTTCCAAGGTTCCTAGAGGTAGATTTTTAGAGATAGAAGAGTTTACTTCATTAATTTGTTGGCTAGCTTCAGAAGAAAACTCATTTTCAACAGCAGCTGTTTTTGATATTAGTGGTGGTCGTTCTACTTACT
>Ga0233443_1001054_pt1 | contig 25756 bp, 24 predicted proteins | sample SI_123_September_2_FD_182784 | JGI IMG/M metagenome (GOLD analysis project Ga0233443, IMG submission 182784) | Seawater microbial communities from Saanich Inlet, British Columbia, Canada - SI_123_September2016_200_MG | ecosystem: Environmental > Aquatic > Marine > Inlet | place: Canada: British...
TATATCTTTCCTGAATAATCAGGTAGGATTTAGCACCTTACAATTGTAGGTTGCTGGAATGTTTTATAACGAGCCTATTCTCTAACATTCACTCTTGATATTTCTGTTTATGTCTAATTGCATTATAAAGATTAATCTTATTTTGCAAGTTTCATATAATTTTCCCTATCTATTGAATATCTATCATTTAATAAACAACTTCATGGAAAATTATAAAATTTTGGGTCAGTATTTTCTAATACTTTTATTTTATCATCCTTTAAAATCTTATGAAAAATAATATATCTTTTACAATTTTCAATATAGTTCAAAGCAACATTATAGTAAATATTATAATGATACATGTAATATCATCATAATTGCTCTTTTAACCTTATTATTAATTCTAATATAAGATATTCTCTTTCTGATACTTTAAAGTTGGTATATTTATTAATAAAGGTAAATCAACTTAAATAAATTGAATCAACTTTATATAATCTATAATTTTTAAATACATATTCTAAAACTTTTAATAATTCTTTCTTATCCTTATATCTAATTTTATCAATATCTATATTATCTAACATCATTATAAAACCAGATAAATCATCTTTTTTAGAATAATCTTCATAAAATTTATACACACTATAATATCTAGAAGCTCTTAGCTTCTGAAAATTCTTTACATTTCACATAAAAACAAAAAATACAAAAATAAAACTACGTTTATAAGTTTATCATTTTTGTATTCTTTTTGTCAAAATTTTACTATTGACTATTAATTTATAGGTTTTATACTATCTTTATAAGAGTATAAATATGGCTTTCACTTTGGTTTTCATTTATCAGGTCAAGAAGAATAAGTTTTTTGAGAATATTTAACTCTAACCTTAAATTTTGTTCATTCAGGGTATTGCTTTCTTATATCTTTTGAAAACATAACTACTAAACTATTATCATCTATATTTATAGGTCTAACAGATAACCAAGGTCTTCAATCATTAAATGTTTCAACTATAATTTCATCAATATCATCATTAATATTGTAATTTTTTAAATTTATCATTATTTTAATATTTCATTTAATAAATTATCATAATTATCAATTACTCAATATTTAACATTAGAATAAGCAAGAGATTCAAAATGTTTTTTTGCATATTCAATTTTTAGTGATTCACTAGATTTTAAATCCATACTACTCATACTTCATTTAGTTTCAGCAATGAAATATATGTACTTTATATTTTCTTTATCAAATACAATAGCCCAATCTGGATTATAATTTCATACTGGTGTAGATATTTTAAATTTAGTAGGAAGTTTAGCATATACTGATATTTCTCAGTTTTCTAAATCTTCTGCAAATTGTCTTTCTATTTTTGAATCAGTTTTTACATAATCATAAATATGTTTTTTAACTTTTAATATATTTTGATTTAATGACCCTTTAAAGTTATTAATAGTAAATATATCGCTTTCATAAGTTTTATCTATTTTTGAATATATAATATTATTAATTAATGTAGATGATTTTTGTTCATTAATTAATTTAATAACTTTATTAATAAAACTTTCAGGATTACCTTTAAATTGATTAAATTTATGTATATTTATTCATTTTAATATACTTACAATGGTTTTTCTAGTAAGATTAGTTCATTTTGCTAATTCTTCAATTAAATCATACTTTATTGTTCATAAAATAGCTTCTGTTTTTTCAATTTGAGTATCAATTTTAACTATACTTTTTCATGATTTTAAACTTTCTTCATCTATAATATTGTTTTGTTCTCACTCTGTTATATTAACTATTACTTTTTTAATTTCTAAACTCTCATCAATTCCTTCAATACTTTTTGCTATTAGTTCATTACTATCAAAATTAACTTCATAAGTAGTTTGAACTTTTAACTTATTCCACAACTCTTGAAATTCTTTTTTTGCAAAATTATCATTTGGTTTTAATATATCTTCTTTTATATTATCTTCTTTTTCATTAGTAGAAGCCTTAAAGTTATCAGTTAAGTGAATTTTTAATAATTTATTTGCTAAATCTTCCTTAAATTCTTCTAATATATCCAAAACTTCAAAATTATTAGTTTCTATATCATTAACTAATTTATCAGTTATTTTTAAATCTTCATCAATATATCATTTTATTGTAAATTTTGTTATCAGCTTAGTTGCAGAAGAATTATCAAAAGTAAATTTATTTCAATCATTATTTTTTAGGATAAAACCATTAATAACATCCAGAGTTAATTCAACTGGCCTTCAAGATAATGATTCAAGTATTTCATTTTGTAATTGTTTAGCAAATTCTTCATAAGATTCAGATGCAATAACAGTAAGTGTATTATAATCAAAAAATTCATTATCTAATATATTTTTATCCATTCTTTCTCCATCTTTATCTACACATATTCTCAATCACCTTCAAATTTCTTGTCTTTTATTATTATAAGATTGACTGTGCTTTAATGTACAAATTTGAAATATATTAGGATTATCCCATCATTCTCTTAATGCTGAATGTGAAAATATAAACCTAGTAGGTTCAGAAAAACTAAGAAGTTGTTCTTTTTTTCTCATTATTAAATCATAAGCATCTTTATCATTACTTAATCCTTCTTTTTTATCTCATTTTGTATCAGAATTAATAAATCTTTTATTCTTATCAATTGAAAAATATCATTTATGTAATTCATTTATACTAGATTTTTTTAAATAAGAATTATATTCATTATCAAATAATCATAACTGAGCTACTGCTTCTTCATACTCTTCTTCAAATATTTTTTCATATTCTCATTTAATTTGATTTCAATTTTCATCATATACTCTATATTTAGAAACCTCATCTATAAAAAATAAACTTAGAACTTTAATTCATTTTTTATACATTAATTTTTCTTTTTCAAGATGTGATTTTATTGTTTCTCTAATTTGTATTCTTCTTACATGTTTTTCATCTACTTCTCATATTTGTTGTCCAGCTTTGATTTCAATTCAATTAATAAATATAACTTTATTTGTTAATCAATTAATTTCTTTAACTATAAATCAGTCTTTATATTGTTTTAATTCATTAGATAAATCAAAAAGATTATCTCATTCTTTAATTTTTTTTATGACTTTTTTAATCGTAGTTTTTTGTTTTATCTCTAATTCTAAATTAGCAGTAGGAAATGACTTAGTACTAATATTAATTTTATCTAAAAATAAATAACTATTAGTTCAACTATTTCAAAGAACCTCAATTGCTTTTACATTTATTTTTTTAACTAATTTTTGATTAAAGGCATCAATTGCATCTAATCTATATACCTTATTTTTAAATATTTCATTACCTTTTTTATCTCTTTTATGAGTAGCAGAATATCTTAGAATAAAAGAAGGTTCAAATTCTTTTAATGTAGCCTCAGCTTTATCTCAAAATCTTTGAGGTTCATCAATAATAAGTATTGGTCTAGCTCTTTTTATAATATCAATTGGTTTTTGTGATTGTAATACATCAAGTTTTTGATAGATTTTTCTTGATTCTTTACTTGTAGTAGCAAATGCTTGATAGTTCATAATAATTACTTCTATATTTGAAGTATTAGCAAAATTTTTAATATTTATAAGATTAGATTTATTCTTAGTATCATAAATAGTAAACCTTATTTTTTTACCATATATTTCCTGAAAATGTTCTTGTGTTATTTCAAGTGATTTATGTACTCACTCTCTAATTGCAACTGATGGAACCATTATAATAAATTTACTCCAACCATATTTTTTATTTAATTCAAACATAGTTTTAGTATAAACATAGGTTTTACCAGTTCATGTTTCCATCTCTACTATAAAATTCAAAGAATCTAATGTTTTACTTGGTGTAATTCATTGTTCTTTTTGTAATTCTTTTACATTTTGTAGAATATCATTTTCAGTAATTTCTAATTTTTTATTAGAAAAAATTTCATGAACATTTAATTTTTCTAATAAAGTTCATTTATCTTCTATTTTTCTACTAACTATATCTTTTCTATGTCATTTTGTTTGACCAGAAAAAATATTAACAACTGCATTTGTTGCATCTGCTTGATATCAATGTTGTTTAAATTTTAATTTCATATTTTATATTTATTAATTGAAAATATTATGTATTTAGTTCTAGAATATGTAAAGCTCTCTTATATAATTCGTCAAATGTAATAATTGTAATATTTTTACTATTCATTCTATATCTTTGAAAAGTATCCCTTTTCAAAATAACATCTGGATTAGTTGATTCTTTTGATATTTCTTCATTTCAATTTCATATAATAAATATACATTCTGAGTCCAATGTTCTAATTTTATTTTGGTCTAATATTTTATTTTCTCAATCAGAACTTTTTTTGATTAAATCTATTTGTTTATGATTTTTATCCCATTCTGTTTTTTGAGCCAAACATTGACTTATTCAATCAATAAAATCATTAGAAAAACTCCAAGTTTGAGCTCTACTTGTAGTTCATCTTGTATTAGTGAATATTTTTTTATTAGCAGTTTTCAATTCAACTAATATTGTGTAATCAGAAATTCAAATAATATCTACATTTGGACTTCAAGTTCAAGCAGTATTAGTAATTCATACATTTCATTCTGATTCAAAATCTTCAATAAATTTTAAATTTAAATTCAATCACAAAATCCACTGATTATCTTTCAAAAAATGATGCCATGCAATTTCTTCTCATTGTTTTATTAAATTATTTATAGTTTTATATTCAGTAATGAATTGTACTCAACTTTCATTTTCTTCATTTTTTAATAATTTTTCAAAAATTTCTAATGATTGCTTTCTTTTATTATACACTATATTATTTGATAATGTTTCTATTTCTAATGTTGATAATTCAGATGAATCAATAATTTTATTTATATCAATAACTTTATCTGCAATATCTTTATCCTTAAATCAAACAATAAAATCATCAGCTGATATTATACTAAATTGATTATTAAATTCTCATAAATCTACTAAGTCCTTAAATCAATTAAGAAATCAAATCATTTTCCAAAACTCATTATATCAGTCTTCTGACCTTTCAAATTTTATTATCTTAAATTCATTATTTCTTTCAACTAATTTATTTAGTAAATTTTCATTTGTTTTTCTAAAAGTTAATCTTGGTTTATATTTTGAATCATCAGACTTATGAAAACTAATATCACAAATAGTATATGATTTTCAATTTGGAGATATTGATAAAATAAATCACTTAAAAGAATCTCATTGATTATTTTTTAAAATACAATCAAATTGATTTTCTTCTATGACTTTTAATTCTGATAAATCATCATTTATTAGATTAAAATAGTTTTCCATATAATATTTTTATTAAATTAAGAATACTCTCACCAATCTCTTTCTATAAACCAATTTATAGGACTCCACGTTATATAAGTTCAAGGTTCAAATAAATTATCTGTAATTTCTATTTCTAGTAATTGTTCAGGAATAATTGAAAGGTTATGTTTATTTTCTGGACTATCTAAATCATAAAAATGAAATCTATCAGGATTAACTTTTAAGTTTCTTTTAGAAGGTCAAAAATCAAATGGAATACAATGTCTTTCAATTACTCATTTTTCGTATGTATCTACTTTTACTTTAACAATTTTTTTATCATTAATTGCTTGTAAAAAAATATCTTTATTACTCATATTTTTAAATATTAAAAACTAAAATTATATAATTCTAATATCACTCTCTCAACTCAATTTTTTAAATTTATTTTCAAAATTTATTCTATCACTATCAGTTTTAAAACAATTATCTCTAAATACAACTCTTAAAGGTTCTTCTTTTGCTATTTCATCAACTATTCAAAAATCAATATTTTCATCAAAACAAGCAACTAAACTATTTCAAGCTACAAAATAAACTGTATTTCATAAAATAGTTTTCTTTTCAATTGGCATATCAAGAGTAAGTCCTAAATCAAGAATTACTTGTGTTAATAAATCTTCACTACTTCTATCTTCTTTTATATTACTAACTACATCTAATAAATTTGTTTGCTCTAATTCACTTGGATGATAAAATACATCTTTCATATTACTTGAATCAGTTTTATAAACTCTAAATCAAGTATCAAGTGGAGTTTCTCTTTTTTCTAATTCTTCTTTATTTTCCTCAATTATTTTTTTTCAAGCTCTTCTAATCCTTTCTTTTCAAATTTCAGTTAATAAACTCTTTTTATTAATTCAATTTAATAACTGAATAGTTTCTCTAATTAATTTTTTTTCTTTTTCATTTTTTGCATTTTTTTCATTAATTTGTTCTGCTATTTGAACTAATATACATTTTATATTTACTTTATTTTTTAAGTTATGGTTAAATATAGCACTTCAAGTAGTTCAACTTCAAGAAAAGAAATCCAAAACAATATCATTATCATCAACTAATATCTCTAATAATCTTTCAATTAGACTACTTGGCTTAGGATATGAGAATACTTTTAATCAAAAAAGTTTTTTTATTTCTATTCATCAAGCCTTTGTAGTTCATATTTTTTGTTCAAATAGTGTGCTTGGTTTAGTTCAGGTTTTTTCATCAGATAAAAATGACTTTATATATGGAACTCATTTTTTTCAAACAAAAACCTTTCATTTTGATATATATTCATCTAATGTATTTTGAGGGCAATATCATTCCCATTCTAATATATCTCAATTAATTAATTTTATTTTCAAGTTATAATCTTTTTGCTTACTTAAATTAACTAATTGGAATAATTCTCATTCTTTATATGTATTAATAATTCAATCAACTAAATTATTTTCAAGTAATTTAGTTATGTGCCTTGAAGTATCTTTTGAATCTAATTTTATTGAAATTTTAGACTTTTCACTTTTTCAATACATTAAAATATATTCATGATGTTCTCACATTCAATTATTATCATTTCATCATTCTTTTCATTTCATCCAAATTACTTGTGAAATAAAATTTTCTTCTCAAAAAATTTCATCAGCAATTTTTCTTAAATTATGGACTTCATTATCATCAATACTCATGAAAATCACTCAATCATCTTTTAGTAAATCTCTTGCTACTGTAAGTCTTTCATACATCATAGAAAGCCAGTCTGAATGAAATCTACCATTTGTATCAGTATTTTTGAAAAGTTTTCATCCTTCTTCATCTTCTATTCATAAATCTTCTTCATAATTTTCTTTTGAAACTTTGAAATTATCTCTATATACAAAATCCTTACCAGTGTTATATGGTGGGTCAATATAAATCATTTTTACTTTTCATAAATATGATTCTTGTAAAATTTTTAATACTTCAAAATTATCTCATTCTAGGTATAAGTTTTCAGTTGTATCAAAATCTACACTATCTTCTCTACAAGGTCTTAAAGTCTTATTTATTGGTGTATTAGCTTTTAATAAACTGGCTTTCTTTCAAGGCCAGTTAAGAGTGTATCTTTCTTCATTATCTTCTACTAACTCTTTTGATAATTGTTGTTTTAATATATCAAAATCAATAGCTTTTATTATTTTACCATTTTCTTCTTTTTCTGTTATTACATTTGGAAAAAGTTTAGCTATATTTTCTATATTCATAGAAGTAATATCAGGAGTTTGCATATCAAGATTTTGCATAGTTTTTTATTTTTTATGATATAAATTAAGTTAATTGTTCTAACTTACTCTTTTGTTCAAGTAATAGTTTATTCAGTTCTACTTTTTTGTTAAATTGTTTTTCTTTCTTTATTTTATTTTTTAGTTTTTCTATATCTTTTTCTAAGAATATTCTAGCATTATCTGTTTCAATTATTTCATCAAATTTTTTATCATCAGTATCAATATTTTTTAAAAATTTTTTAATAATATCCTCAAAAACTCTTTCTATATCTATTCAATTAAATTCAAATTCAATATTTTCATTCCAATCTGAAAAATAATAATTTCATATTTTTTCTCATTTTAATGTTATTCAATAGGAGTAATCATCTTCATAAATAAATATATATAGAATTGGATAAGGTATAGATTTATCAATTACTTTTAATACATTCTTTGGTATTATTTTTTCTTTTAAATTTATTTCAAATATTTCTATTTCTTGTATTTTATCAGTTTTATTAATTCATAATGTTTCTTCTGATATTTTATACTTCCAAGTAATCTTTTGTATTTTATCAGTAAACTCAGCTTTTAACTTTGAATTAACTACTGAGTTTTTAAAAAAAATATTTTTTGGAATAAATTTATTTAATAATGTAGATTTAGGTAAATCAATATTCATATTATTTAATTATTATAAAAGCAATTAATTCAAAATCATTTAATCATTTTATATCATTTACTAAGGCAGAAGTTCATCATGTAGTAAATAGACTTTCAATATCGGTTTCATCTTTTACATTTAATATTGAATCAATAGATTGATTTAATAAATCAGAATATTTATCCATATGTTTTCAATCAGAAGTTTCTTCATTAAATAAATCATATACATATTTAATTGGTTCATCTTCTCATTTTGCAATTGACCTTAATATATCTAATGTGTTTTTTACATTCAGATGATTAGATAGAACTTCTCAATTTTCTTTAATATATACTAAATAAAATGGATGTAATTGATTGGTATTTTCTATATTAATATCATTGTTAATATTTTTTAATACAAATATAACTCACTGTTCAATTCACTTTTTTGGATTACTTTTACATACTGCATGCATTCAATTAGATACATCATCAAGAGGTCATTTTTCTTTTGTATAATTAACTAAATCCATTCTAAAATCATTTAGTCATAAATCCATAATTGATACTCCACTTTCCATATCCTCTATATCTACAACTTCATCTTTAAGTTTTTCTAATTGTTTTTTTCTGAAAGTTAGGTCAGAAGATTTATTTGTTAATACATTATCTTCACCAGTAGCAGACATATCAAGCATATGCATCCTACTTTCAACTCTATTTTTTAAATTAATATAATCATCAAGTGATAATTGAGGCCAGAAATTAATAAGTTGTATATCTTTATTTTTTGAACCTATTCTATCAACTCTTCAAAACCTTTGAATAATTCTTACAGGATTCCAATGTATATCATAATTAATTAAGGTATCACAATCTTGTAGATTTTGTCATTCTGAAATACAATCAGTAGCAATTAATATATCAATTTCTTTATTATTTGCATGAATTTGTTTTCTTCATTTAGATATAGGAGAAAAATTTATAAGCAGATTATTAAATTGATTATCTATTTTTAATGTACATTCATTTTTAGCTGAACCAGTAATTTTAGCAAATTCTAATCATAAATTATCTTTACAAGTAGTACTTAGATTTGTATATAAATAATTTACCGTATCTGCAAAGGCAGAGAATATTATTATTTTTTTATTATTTGAGTTTATAGGATTATTAACTTTATTCCTAATAATTTCTAATAAATCTTGTAGTTTTTGGTCTTTTTCAGGAACAACTTTTTCCATTTCTGCTAATAAATCTTTTGCAATACTTAAATCTCTACTTAAATCTTCTTTCCATCAAGTAGTATTCATATCTTCAAGATTTATTTTTACCTTATCTCATATACTAAATTCTTCACTTAACCAATCATCACTTTCTGAATCTAGGTTAATATCATCAACTTGCGTAAATTCAGTTTCAAAACTAACTCAATCTTTTTCAAATCTTTCTATGTTTTTTATTATAATATCGATTTTTATTATAAATTTATTTAATGTAATTCTAAATGAATCCACTGAACTTTCTAGTCTTTTTAAAAGATTAATTTTCATTAATTTTTGTAAACTTTTTTCTCTTGTAGATTGTTTTAAACTAACATTTTCTGCAATATTTGTATCATATAATTCATTATAAAAACCTCTTTTATCTGGAAAAATATAATCAAAAGGAGAATAAATAGACATATTTAATCTTGAAAGTTCTTCATATATATCTTTTATTTCCATAAAATCTTTTATACTTGTAATTTCAGATTCTTTTGTAATTGGAGGTAATCTATTTGGGAATTTACCTATTTTTTCTGTATCATAATATTTTTCTATATGTTTTCTGCTTCTTGCAATAGTTATTGAATCAAGTAATTTAAAAAAATCAAAATTAGTATTTAATCTTTTTAATAACTCTGGTCAAGTTCTTTCATCTATATCTAATTTAGACCAATCATTAAATGTTTTTTGAGCATTTTTAAGAATAGTATCAATAGATTTACTTGTATCCATTTTTTCATCTACTTCATCAGTATGTCATTCATAAGCAAGTGCTATTTGATTTTTTAGGTCTGTAAATTTATTATTAACAGGAGTTGCTGAAAGCATTAAAACTTTTGTTTTAACTCAGGCTTTCATAACATTATTTAGAAGTTTTTGATATCTAGTTATTTTATCTTTTCTTGGTGCATTATTTCTAAAATTATGAGATTCATCAATAACAACCAAATCATAATTTCACCAATTAATTCTTGATAAATCAATCCCATTTGAATCTCATTTTTCTCTTGATAAATCTGTATGATATAAAACATGATAATTAAATCTATCTTTAACTAATGGATTATCTTCATAATTATGTAAAAAAGTCTGCCAATTATCTCAAAGTTTTTTTGGACATAAAACTAAAACACTCTTATTTCTTTCTTGATAATATTTTATAACTCAAAGAGCAGAAAAAGTTTTACCTAATCAAACACTATCAGCTAAAATACAACCATTGTATCTTTCTAATTTATTTATTATTCATAAAGTTGCATCTTTTTGAAAATCATACATTTTATCCCGAATAACTGACTCTTTAAATCAAGTTTTTTCATTTGCAAGTTCATCTTCACTTATATCTTCTAAAAATTCATCAAATATATTATAAAGTGTTAAATAATATATATATTCAGGAGAATTTTCTTTATATAAATCAGAAATATAATTAACAACTTCTTCTGTAATATCTTTTAGTGTATTTTCATCATTCCATACTTCATCAAAATTTTTAATAAATTCTTTTGTAGTTGGAATTTCATCAGTTTTCATAACATAACTTAGTATTGCATTATCATTTTCATATCATAAACCAGCACTACTAAATTCATTCATTCCCATATAAATAGATTCAGCATCAGCATTTTTTAATATTACTTGTGGTGCAACATGTCTATTAGTTATATTAGATTTAAAACTTACTTTTTTTTCAATCCATTCTCTACATTCTTTTGCAATTGCTTTTCATTTTAATTTATTTTTTAGGTTAATTTCAAAATTTGTTCAACCTATTGATTTTTTGATATTATTTGAAGTTATTTCAAACATTTTTTGTTCTCTTGATTTTTTATCAAATTCTACAAAAGTTGGGTCAGTAAAAATAAATCTTAATTTATCAATATTATTAAGTTCTTTTTTCAAACTTTCATAACCATAAATAGAAAAGATTGCTGCTGCAATATCCAATTTACTACCTTTTGTAATTGACTTTTTTAAGTCATCTCATACCTTTTCAGATTTATTATTGAAATTTTTAATCATATTTAAAAAATTAATTTAAAAAAATTAGTGTTTAATATAGTTAAAAAAGTAAAAAAGTCCAATTTAAATACTACCTTTTATATGTATAAAATGGGTATATATAATATAAATCTATTTATTATAATGATATGATATTAACACAGTATTAAATTTTTTAGTAATAAAAACTACTATTGTAAAAATCAGTTTTTTAGATATACTAAGCCTTAACTTTAAAATTAATCAACCACTCAAAAATATGCTAATATCAAAATCACTATTTGTAGATTATAAAGAATTTCCAAAAATTGCTTGGTTTAAACAAAATAATCTAGATAAATACAAATGGATTAAATGAATAGAAGATGAAGAAACTTCTGAAAATCTAATAGAATTATGACAAAAAGTAGAAGATTTAATTTGAGAATATTTTCTTAAAAAAGAATGATTAATAAAATTAGATGTATTTGAAGATAATTCTGCCAAAAATCCTAATGATGAAGAAGATGAAGATATTTATTTGATTCAAGATAATTATAAATTAAAAAGAGAAGCTAATTTGAAAAATACAATAGAGGCTATTAAAAACAAAGAACCTCTAATTTATCAACCTTGATTCATGATAGATTGATTATTTGTAAGATGAGATTATCTAAGATTAAATAAAGCAACTTGAAATTATGATTTAATTGAGGTAAAAGCTAAAACATGAGTTAGAAAAGATAAAACTTTTCAAAGTGTAAAGAATAAATGAAAATGAAACCTAGAAAATAAGTTTTTATCTGATATATCTTTTCAAAAATATGTAATTAATAAAGTTCTAAAACAAGAATGATTATGAGAATTAGATAAATTCTATTATGCATACCTAAATCATGAATTTAAAAAAGATTGAGATATAAATGTTAGAAAAATAGTAGTTTTAGATGAGGTAAATATTGAAAAACTATTTATATTAAAATCAGAAGATGATGAAAAAGATATAAAAATTAGTGATTTTTTGCTTACTGATTTAGTAATTGAAGAAACTATTAAAAAAATTAAGAAAGAATTAATATTAACAGAAGAAGAATTTAATAAAATACATTTTTTTACTTGAAGTAAATATATTGAATATACAGGATTAGATAGAGAGTTTTGAACTATATATTGAAAATGATTAACTTCTGCAAAAGCTGTTAAAGAATTACATTACAATTGAAATACAAAACTTGATGATTTAAGTATAGAAGAGCAAGAATTATTTAATAAATCTAATTGAGATGTTTGAAGTGCAAGGCAATATATAATAAATTATTTAGAATCTAAAAAACAGTGAAAAGATTTAATAGATACTGAAAGTATAAAACTTGAACTTGATGATATAAAATATCCAATTTGTTTTTATGATTATGAAAGTTGTAGTGTTCCAATTCCATTTTTAGATAATGTCTGACCATATCAACATGCAGTGGTTCAATATAGTCTTCATAAAGTGTATGAAGATTGAAAAATAGAGCATTTTTGAGGAGTATTAACTTGAACATGAGAAAAAACTGTAAATAAAATTCAAATTGAGAACAATAAAAATGAAGTAGATTCAGAAAGTGAAAAAATAATTACTTGATGATATAAAGATTTACTAGATGAATTTATAAAAGATATTTGAGATGATTTAGACAAGACTTTTATAGTTTGGTATAAACCTTTTGAGAATACTAGAAATAAGGAAATTACTGAAACTTTTCCAGAATTATCTGATGCTTTTTTAGAAATAAATAGCAATACTTATGATTTAATGGATATTTTCAAAAAATGATATTTTTATTCACTTGATTTTAAAGGCTCTAACTCAATTAAATATGTATTACCAGCATTGGTACCTAATATGAGTTATGATTGAATGGAAGTTCCAAATTGACTAGCTGCCATGCAAGTTTTGAATAATGTAATTGAATGAAATATAGTTTGAGAGGAAAAAGAGAAACAAATTATAAATTTATTAAAATATTGTGGTCAAGATAGTTTGGCTATGTATGAGATTTATAAAGTGATATTGAATAAAATTTAAATTAGAGTATATTTTATAAAATTAATTTTTAACAAAAATAAATATGGAACAAATTCAGGAATTAGAAAATAAAATAAAAAATTTATCAGATATATATGAAAATCAAGATTGATTATTTAAAATTCAATATGATATTTTCAATAAATTATTTGAAAATTTTGCTAAAAAATGAATATATTTTTTAATGAGAAAGAAAAATCATAGCTGAGATAAAAAACAATTTTTATTCGCATGAGCAGATAATTATTTTGAGACTTGATTTTGGGAATTTAATAAAAAAGTAGTTCCTTATAATCAAAATTTTACTATACCTATAAATATAGTATTTTTTAAAAATTGAACATTTTCTATTTGAACAACATTACAATCTCTAAAAAAAGAAGTACAATTTTTTGAAGACAAGATTTTAAAAAAAATTCATGATAAACTTCCTGATTTCAAAGAAACATGAAGAAATTTTGAAACATTAGCAAAAAAAGAAGAATGAAGAATTGCTTATTGAACAGATAAAATGTCAGATTTTTCAAAAATTGAGGAATATATAACTATAATTTCTGATGTATTATCTAAAATTGATTGAGTTGAAAAAGTAAGTAAAGATGAATTTATAAAAATGGCAAATAAAAGATTAGATTATATTTCTGAAAAAAGATTAGAAATAGTAAAAGATAAAGAAGAAATAATAGAAAATATTAATAATTTTCACAATATTTTACTGAATGGAACTGATGAAGATAAGGAATATTTAAACTGACTTATAAGAAGAGGTACTAATTTTATTATGTATCAAAAAAATTGAAAAGAGTATTTTGCTCCAAGTAGATATATTTGATATAAAGATGCAAGTATTGCTAGACATAATAAAGTAATGTGAAATTGATGAGATACAACTATTGCAATAAGTAAAATATTATGAGAATTAGAAGAAAATGAAGAATTTGGAAAAATATATCAAGAATATTGTAATGATAAAACTATTAATTATTGAAAATTTTGGAACTTAGATTCAAATATTATATCTTCATCTATACTAAAAATGCCAAAATCAGATAAAACATCTAAATTACTAAATAGTAAAAAACAAATAATACTATATTGACCTCCTTGAACAGGTAAAACATATAATATTGAAAATATTATAGAAAATCATTCATGAGAAAATTATAGTGATTTAAAAAATGATTGAAGAGTTGAATTTATAACTTTTCATCAAAGTTTTTCATATGAAGAATTTATTGAGTGAATAAAACCTGATTTAAATTGAAATAATGATGAAATTAGCTATAAAATTGAAGATGGTATATTTAAAAAAATTGTTAATAATGCAAAACAAAAAGAAGTTAGAAATTTTAGTGAAGCATATAAAAAATTATTAGAAAAAATTGAAGATACAGATGAGTGAATGCTTATTTTAAATACAAAAAGATGAAAAGATTTTTGAGTATCTATCAATTCAAATGAAAATTTAAATTTACATACATGAAAGGATAAGAAAAAGCAATGAACTTTAACAAAAGAAAATATAAAAGCTGAATTAGAAAGTGATAGTAAAGTATTTGATTATTGGGAAAGTTATTTTGAATGAGTAAAAGAATATTTAGAAAATGATTGCTGATATACAACAATAGAAAAATTAACAACATCAAAAAATTATTATCTAATAATTGATGAAATAAATAGATGAAATATATCTAAAATATTTTGAGAATTAATTACCCTACTTGAATCTGATAAAAGACTTTGAGAAGAAAATGAAGTTATTACAAAATTACCATACTCAAAAGAAGACTTTTGAATTCCTTCAAATCTATTTATAGTAGCAACAATGAATACAAGTGATAAAAGTATTGTTTCACTTGATACAGCACTTAGAAGAAGATTTTGATTCAAAGAAATGCTTCCAGATTATAGTTTAGATTGATTAAATAAAAATATAGAATGAATTAATTTATCTAAATTACTTCAAAAAATAAATAACAGAATTGAGTATTTAATTGATAAAGACCATTTAATCTGACATAGTTATTTTTTAAAAACTAATAATATATCAGATTTAAAACCTGTAATATATAATGAAATATTACCATTATTAGAAGAATATTTTTATTGAGAAGAAGAAAAAATAAGATTAGTATTATGAAGTAAATTATTTGAAAAGAAAAACTTTGATGATAAATTATTTGAAAATAAAGGTGATTTTGAAAATGATGATAATCAATATGAAATTAATGAAAATTTAAGTAATGAAGATTTTATTAATGCTCTAAAAAATATAATTAAATATAATGAAGAAAATTAAAAATATCATTTTAAAAGAATATGAAACAACAGAACCTTGAATACTAAATTCAAAGGATATTTTAGAGATTGAAAAAATTAATAAATTAGCTAAAACAGAAATATTTGAAATACAAGCTAATAATAGAATTAGAGCGAAACAATATGTATGAATAGTAAAAGTAAATAATAAAAATATCCAAGTATTACCAAAAATATTTTGAGATGAGCAAGATTCTATTATGAAAAATCTTCTTTATATGCTTTCTTATACAAAAAAGCTAAATATAAAGGAATCTGATATAGCTAATTTATGAAAGGTTAATGATTTATTTGAAATTTTCATATATATCTATGCAAAAGAATTAATAGAATTACTAAAAAAAGATTTCAAAAAAAATTATAATAATATAGAGGAAAATTCATCATTTTTAAAATGAAAATTATTATTTTCAAGGCATATTAAAAATAATCTATTTAATAAATCTAAATTTTTTATAGGATATGAAAAAATGGATGAAAACTTTTTATTAAATATATTTTTAAATTCTACTTGTAATAAACTATTAAATATTACAAAATCAAAAGTAAATTATAAACTATTGAATAAATGTAGTTTTATACTAAAAGACATAGACATAAAGGTATTTAAAACACCTAAAAGTTTAAATGCTTTAAATTTTAATAAACAAAATAAAGAATACAAAAATGTATTTTCATTATGAAAAATGTTATACTTTTGAAATTCCCCTGATTTTTCAAAGAATCTAGAAAATAATTTTTCTCTACTATTTGATATGAATCTATTATTTGAAGAATTTATAGTTGAATTTATGAAGAAAAACAAAGAAAATATTGATTTAAATATTAATAATGTAGATTCACAAATTTCTAGTAAATATGTATTTAAAAATAATAAATTTAATCTTAAACCTGATATTATAGTAAATTATATTAATGATAATATATTAATAATAGATACTAAATACAAAAAACTCAGTAATTATAAAACTAACTATTGAGTTTCTTCACAAGATATATATCAAATGTTTGTATATTGAATGAGATATTTTTGAGATTATGATAAAGAAAAGAAAAAAAATATTATATTACTTTATCCTAATTATGATTGAGAAAATTATAATACTATACATTCATCAGAAGAAAATATTAATATTTTTATAAAAACTGTTAATATGAATTTTGATTTAAGTTGTAATGACTGAAAGGAAAGATTAATTTGAGAAATTAAAGAGGTTTTAGATATATAAAAAATATTACTTAACATAAACTATTATGACATTATATGAAGTATGAAAAGATACTTATCTTAATCCAGATACTAACGAATTGTTTGTTAAATGATTAGATAAACCAATAATAACTGAAAATGTATCTGATGCTGCACAAGAATGAGCTAATGAATACTGCAAACAATTAGAAGATATTTGAATAGATACACAAGCTAAAATTATAGATAAAAAAACTGAAAAAGAAATATATAAAAAATTTAATAGATAATTTTTTATATATTTAAAAGTAAAAATAAGAAGTAATTTTAAACTACTTCTTATTTTTTTATTTATTCATTCAATCTCTTTCTTTAATTTTCGTTCATTGAGTAGCAATTAATGCATGTTCAAATATTTCTACATTATTATATAATTTTTTAATTTCTTCATCATAAACTTTTTTATCTATAACTTTATTGTTAAAATCATTTGTTATTTTTAATTCTGGTAAAATAGATTCTTTAATAAAATTTAAGAAAGTACCTCTTAAATCTGCAAATAATAAATTCCAACCTAAATATTGAGCATTTCACATATTTTTTGTGATTTCCTCCTTTGTTCCAAATGTTTCAGTCCAATTCCAAAAGTACCAAGCTCATGCCAATAATCATTTAGTATATCTATCTATAAAACTTAAACTATGACTGCCAAAATCAGTATATCCAATTTTTCTTATCCAATTATTTATTTCTTCTTCTGTTAAATTACCTTCTTTTATAAGTGGTAAATATATTTTCGAAATAAAATCATTAGCAATATTTCATGTAGAATACTCTTTATATATATCTTTTATATTTTCATTATTTCTATGATAATATTTTAAAATTTCTACAAATTCTATACTAATTCTATAATCTGTTTTTTTAATATCTCTTGTTCCATTATATGTTAGAAATTTTTCTAAAATATTTTCCCTTGTTAATCAATTCATAATTTTTAAAGTTATATAAATAAAATATTTTTCACAATTCACTATACTTTTTTTTATAAAAAAGTCCATTTAAAATTCCTGATAATTTATTAAATTCTCCTACCTCTATTTTTTACCTTTTCGTCTAAAAATCCAATAAATTCTTTCTGAATTCTTCAAAATAAATCCTCAAATCACATATGTTGAGCATCTCTTAATATTGCTACATTATCAAAATCATCATCAGCTGCATTTACATATTTTCTAAAAGCATAATATGAATCTAAAATAATATCATCATCAATATTAGATAATTCAAGAATATAATCATTTGGTTCATATTCTTGAATTTCTTTAATCCACTCTTCTAATCTTCTATAATTTAATCAATCTTCATAAGTAAGTTGATAATAATTAGCTTCTATAAAATCAAATATTATTTTAGCTCAGTTAAATCAGTATCAATTATTTTTATCATAATAATCTATAATTATTCTATAATCTTTTTTTATTTTAGAAATTAATAATTTATCTTCTAAAAATTCTCAAAGTAAGTTTTCTCTTTTCATATTTGTTAAATTAGGTAAATAAGGTTTATTTATTGGTCTTGAATACATATTATTCTTTCTTAAAAACTCACTTTCTAAAAATTGAGTAAAAAGATAGGTAAAAGTATATAAATAGCTTCTATATCAATAATACTGAGCTTTTTGAAGTATTTTAAACATATCTTCTGGCTTATCTCATTTTTCTATATAAATATATTTTTGAAAACAATAATTATAATCTTGTATATCATCAAAATTTGTATCTATAAAACTATATATAAAATCATCATATAACCATTTTTCACTTTTCTTTTTTATTAAATTAGACCAAGTTTTTATAGTATCTTCTTTAAAATCTGTATTTCATTTTAATTTTAATAATACTTCTATAATAAATTTTCTAATTAATTTAGTCATATCTAAATTTCAAGTTCTTTTAGAATAATGTTTTAATATATTACTTTGATTTATTTGGTATATTAAAGCATTTTTTGTTCTTTCATGATTCAAAAAATCATCTACTACTTTTCATATTTCATTCATTTTTTAATTGTTATTAAGTAAAATTTTTTATTTATTTTTAATTCGTATAATTTTCATCATAAATCCATACTGTTTTTTTATCTGGATTTATTTTTTTATTAGTTATTTCTATTTCATATTTAGCACTTCAATTATCAAATTCTTCTATATTTAAAATATTAAATCTTTTATTTGCTAACCTTTGCATATCATCTTCTTTATATATTTCTAATTTAATACAAATATCTTCTATTAATCTATCTGTTGAACGCCAATAGTATTCTTTTTTACATATTTTGAATTTTAGAAATCAACCATTATAAAATCAATAATTATAGTTAATTCCAATTCATGTAATTTTTCATTTTTTCATTTTTTTTTAATTATTTAATAAAGTGTTCCTCCTTTCTTTTTTGTAATAAATTATTTTAAACTTTTTTTCAAGCTATTTTTATATTTAAAATGATTAGCTATCTAATCATTTTAAATATTCTATAAATTCTTTCCTTATATCTTCAAATAATTCACTATATCATTCAAATTGAGCTCTTCTAATTATATCTGTTATTGTTTCATCTCATTCAATTATTGGTGTATTCATATCAAAATAATTCATTGATTTGATAAAATCTGAATAATAAATATCAACTAATCAATCTATATATTCAAAATTATCATAATTATTTATAATATTAATTAATTCATCTATATCTTTTCATTCTAATTCATTATAAAAACTTTCTTTTATAATGTCTTTTATCATATCACATGTATGAGTTGAACTTGAATATCTTGTATAATAATATTCAATAGTAGAACTATTAGCCATAGCTATTTTTCTAATTATTTCTTCACTTAAAATAAAATCTTCCACTAATGTATCTCTGTTAAAATTGTTCATAATCTTTATAGATTAAATGATAAAATATTTGTAGTTTTTTAAAAGCTACAAATACTAATAAATGATTTCAAACTTTTTTCCAAGCCTTTTTTTAACTTTTTTCATAAAAAAAGAGAAAAAACTTAATTTTTCTCTTTGTATAGCTAAAACTTTTTTAAAAAAAAGTTTATTTTTGAACAAAAAGTATATATATATTAGTAATTTCTATTATTTTTTACTCAAAAAATTCTTTATTTATATTAAATAATTCAATAATAATTTTCTCCTTGTTTTTTTATTCAAAAAAATCTATTAAAAAATATTACTTTTTAATAGATAATAAATGACTAAATATAATATAGAATTATTTCAAATATCAGATAAAACTGAAAGACATCAGCATTTTTTAGTATTTATGATTAGAAAAATTTTCTGATATAATTTTGATTGAACTATTAATAGAAAAGATTTTATTGATACTTGAATAGAAAAGTATTGATACAATAAAAATACTATCAAATGAATTTTTAATAAATGAATAAAAGATAATAAATATATACTAAAAGACTATATAAAAAGATGAAAAAAATATTATGTTTTAAAGTCAAATACTAATAAAAATAAGCATAATATTATAATAAAAATTGATAATGAGGTAATGAATAAAATAACTTCTGTAAATGTATTTTATTCCTTTTGCTTTTTAGTTATTGCAGCTAAACCATTTATATATAAAACTAAAATTGAAGTCTGAGAATTAATGAAAGTAAGATGAAGAACCTTAAATACTATTTGAGAGACTTTTAACAACTTTAAAAAAGATAATGTGTTGTATCATATAAATAACTGAAAAGAGCTATTTAAACCTTATTTTAATGTTATTACAAGGCAAATTCCTTTTTATAAATATACAATACCTATTTCAACTTTATATTTCTTTGATGGAATCACTTATTATAGTGATAAAAAACAAAAAAAATGAGATTATTTATATACAAATGACTTTAATTACTATTTAAAAGATATTGCAGATAAAGAATTATTTTGAAAATATTGAATTGAAGTAAAATATAAAAATTGAATTAGAAATATGAATTTTGTTTTTTGAGAAGATTTAGATTTATGAAAACAATTTTTAGATGATAAATGAAAAATTATATATCATGAATTATATGAAAATTATAAAGAAATTATAGAAAAGGCTATATCTCAATATTAGCCTTTTCTTATACAAAATTAACAAGGTGCTATTTTAAAACTACTATGCTTTAATTCAAGGTATATATATTAGCAAAATGAAGTATATTATTAAGATTTTATTATAATATATATTATATGTTTATATTAATAGAATTTAAATAAATAATAAAAATATACTATTTACTTGAAAAAAAGTTTATATTCCATTATTAGAGATTTATAAGACTATAATAATTGAAATTCTAAATTTATATTCAAGGTAAATCTAACTCTTAGATTTCAGGAAAAATAGATTATTATAGTTTTATATTAAACAAAAAAAAGAGAAAATTAATTCTCTTTAAAATACTATTTAATTTTTTCTTCTACTTTATATTTTATATATTCTAACAATTCCTTATTTTTCTCCGTTTTAGATTTACTAATTAATGTATCTATTTTTTTAATAAGTCATTGATATACTAATTTTACTTTTGATTCTCATTTTTTATCTATTTTAATAAAAATTTTATTTAATAGCTTATCAATTTTTGGATTAGATTTTACTTCGTTTTCAGGATAAAAAAATAGTTTTACATAATCATCAGTTCATTCTGAATATTTATACCAAAATGCTTTATTTGATAAATCAACAATATTTATATAATCAGTATTATAAGGTCAATATTCTTTTCAATCTATATTTAAAGAAGTTGTGAAATTTTCATAATTATTAACTTGTTTATAATGTTGTGATATAGTCCAATTTTCAGCATTATCATAATTCATTTTATTTCATACAAATTCTTCTACTTCTAATAATTCTCAATTTGTATAATTATAATATTTGTATTCATCTTTTCATGCAGATAATACATTTCTTACAGAAAAATATAAAGTGTCATCAATTTGTCAGTCTATATAAACTTGTTTTCAAGTTATTATATGGTTTCAATTTATACTCAAATGAGTTTTATTAGCATATGTTCAAAAAGCATTAGTGCTTGTAATTGATATTATTGTTATAAAAACAATAACTAAAAAACTTATTAATTTATTCATATTTTATTTGATTATTTATATAAAATTAAAATTTCCTTTTTTCAATTTTGAAAATTATCTGGATATAATTTTTTATCATAATTATAGATGTTTTCCATTAATTCAGATTGTTTATACATAAATCAATCTCATTTACTTACTCAGACCTCATTTGTAATAAAATTTTGCTCTGTATATCATTTTATAAGAAGATTATGATAAATGGGTCATCAATCTACAAAAAGTTTATTAGAAAGTCATTTTCAGTATAAAGGAACTATAATTAAATTTCATTTAGTTATATGTTCTTTTATTATTTGAATTGATGGATTTTCTATTATTTCTCAATATATTTTTTGATTATCTTGAAAAGCGATTAATAGCTTTAAAGTATCTTGAATTGAAGTATGTTTATATCATCAATCAAAAATCAAATCCTCAATTTCTTTTAGCTTTAATAAATCATTATTATACTCTTTTAGATTTGGTTCTTTTCAAATTAGATGATAATATCAATTTAATAAAGATGATTCCTCACAGAAATTTTGATAAGGTTCATTATATTTAATTCATGTAGTAATATCTAGTGGAAATTGAGAGTAAAATTTTACATCAATTTCTTTTTTATTTGGTAAAATTAATACTTGTTCTTCTTGTAAGTTATTATCTTTTTTAAATTTTAACTTTTCAATATCACTTCTTAATTTTTTCTCTATAATTTTACTTTTTATATTTCTGACTTTTTCAATTTTAATATTCAGTTCATTTTTCTTTTGAAGTTTTTCTATTTCTATTTTTTGATTAGAAATAGTTTCATTTAGTAATACTATTTCCTTATCTTTATTAGTTTCAAAGGAACATGAAGTTAATAAAAGTAGAATAATTATTGATATTATTTTTTTCATGATTCTTTTTTCTTATAATGAAAATATAAAATTATAGGCATGATTATAATACAAAATATCATTATATAAATAATTTCATTTCAAGGATTAATAAAAACCTCTTTATCCATTCATGCTGCTATAAAATAAAACATTCATCCATAGTAATACCATAAACTTTTATTAAAAGCATGAAAATTATCTTTTACTATTTTTCATTTTTTTCTATTTTGAATCTGCTTTATTTCTTTTATTACCTCTCTAAATCATTTATTAATAGCTAAAACAAAAGGTCAAAGAAAAAAAATACTTAGCATTTTATCTGAAAATTCATATGGATTAGTATAAAAAAAATGAAATAAAAGAATTAGCATAATAAAATAAGTTGATTTAATGTATATTTTATAAATAATATTATCCTGTATAACCTTTAATATATTTTTCATTATATGTTTTTTAAAATTAAGCATTTTTAATAGAAATATACCCAAATCCTATATGTTTATTTTCTCATTCTAGATAAATTTCATAATATTTAGTATCTGTTGTATCTAATCAAGCACCTTCATTGAACTCAGCCTCTAATTTAAGACTATATAAAGTATTATTAACATTTCTTAACTCTGTATCAAAAATAACATCATAAGTAGCAGATGATGAAACATTAGCACCTCATCATACATAATCTTTATCATCAGTATTATATGTATGGTAATAATTTGAAATTAACATAATTTATTAATTAGTATATAAAATAAAATCTATGCTTGTTTATGAAATTTAGAAACATCTCTATATTCCACAGCTCTTTTCTTTAAATAATCATCAAGCCAAGCATTTATACTTGAAGTTATTTTTCTTATTTTTGGTTTTGCTTCTTCTATATTTTCTATATTACAAATATCATCAGTTATAGATTGGTTTTCTATATAAAAATCTATTACCATTTTTTCATATGAATCTTTATTATTCAAAAAGATAATTTGAGCTAATGAAATAGAAAATAATTCATCTAATTTTCAATTATTAGTATTAGCTAATTTAATTATCATCTTAAATTCTTTATCATATTCTTCTTTACTTAAATTAGAGAATATTTGAAAATCCTTAGAACTAATAAATTCATCTTCAATCTCTCTGATTAATAGATTTCTTGATATATTAAAATTAACATTTTTCCTTTCTATTGTAGTGTTTATATCCATAAATAAAAAATAAAAAAATAAGCTAAGAGTTTTATCTCAACTTATTTTGTTATTTTTAAACAAAAAAAGAGAGGCATTTTTAAAACTCTATATTTGTGCTTAAACAAAATATTCTAAGTTGGTAAAAACCAAAATAGAAGGAAGAGCAAAAAAATGCCCCTCTTTTCAACTTCTACCAACACTCGGAATATTTTGTTTAAGCTCGTGTATTGTAGCTATTTTCTTTGAAAAATCAAGTTTTAGTGAATTTAAAGATAACAAAATATACTTTTTACTTGTTTTTTTATTCCTTTTTAATTATTAATAATTATTACTTTATAACTTAATTTTGAAACTATGATTGATATTGATATAGAAACTGCAATATGGTTAGCTATTTGATTCTTTTTATTTGTTAAGATTTGACTTCCTATGATATTTCCACCAGAAAATGAGCATGATAATAGACCTTGAAATGGATGAGATATTGAAAAACAAACTAACCATAATGCTAGTACTTATAAAAAAATAGATAAAGAAAATTTAGCATTAGAGAATTTACATATACAAAAGGAAGAGTTAGAAAATGAAATAGATAGACTAGAAATAGAATCATCTACTGATTTTGAAAAAGAAGCATCAAATAATACTAGAACCAAAAAACTTAGATTAAAAATTAAACATATAGATATAAATATTGAAAATAAATATAATAATATTGATAACCTTAATAGAAACCTACAATGAATATATTAGATGTAATATATTACTCATGATTAAATAAATTTCTTTATACTAATAATGAATTAGTTCAATCTGTATTAGAAATGAATAAATATACTGTTATTCAACTAAATTTAACTATAAAAGAAGTATCGTGTATCAAAAATAGTTTTGAAGATTATATATTAATATTAGAAAATATATTATTTACTTATAATCAAAGCTGAAATAAATATTTTAAGAATATAACATTTAATACTATTAAAAGATGAGATGAAGTTTTCAATAATTGTATATTTTTATATGATTCTAAAAATAATAAAATATGATTTCAAAAAACTAGTAGCTTTATAACAATATGAAATCAAAAAAAAGAAATAATCTGAAAAACTATTTCTGATAAAATTATTGATTTAATCTATCAAAAAGATTTATCTGTTAGAAATTTAATAAAACTTTGAATAATACAAATTAGAGCAAGAGAAGTTTATGATTTTTTAAAAGAAAAAGAAATATTTGTAATATCAGAATATAACAAAAATCAAAAAACATATAATAATGATAATATAAAAAATATTTCAAAAGAAGCCTTAAATATAATTATCTCAGGTGGTGTGTAGAGTGTGTTATTTGAATAATAAGGGATAAACCTAGCAAGTGTGTAAAAACCAAAGTAAAAACTTCAGTTTTTACTTTTTTTGAGTATAGTAGCTTTTAACAAATATTTTATTTAATAACAATATTTTTATGATA
>Ga0233443_1001061_pt1 | contig 25691 bp, 39 predicted proteins | sample SI_123_September_2_FD_182784 | JGI IMG/M metagenome (GOLD analysis project Ga0233443, IMG submission 182784) | Seawater microbial communities from Saanich Inlet, British Columbia, Canada - SI_123_September2016_200_MG | ecosystem: Environmental > Aquatic > Marine > Inlet | place: Canada: British...
GCTAACAGGCTTACTGCGAGCCTGTCTGCGCCAAATCAGCCGTTTTCGGAACCCCAAAGGCCCTTCGCACCCTGCACCACCAGACCGATTTTTGACCTTGCGTTACGAGTGTCCTCTGATTGTCACAAGTAATCAGCGATAGTCAGGAGTGGTCACAGATAGCCACCGAGGGCGGTTTATTTTCGGACTCTATTTTTCAATTCTCCACATAGCGTGCCGTTGGGAAAATCACTGACCGAAATATCACCGTTCTGGTAAGAAATCATTCAAAATAATAACACTACAAATAATGGTCTTTTATGCTCGAAGCCAGTCCGAAATACTGCCGAACCATTAAGTAGGTGATACACAATATGAGGGGTATGGTTGATTACCAACGGGTCAAATCTGCTTATGAGTCCCTGCCTGAGTGGGATAGGCAAGGCATAAGCACAAACGATATGATGCGGCAAAGGTTCATAGAAACTTTCAACCATAACAACCCGCAGCACATTGACCTTTACCTTGAGCATTTGCTTGCCTTAGAGTCCCGTGACCTTGAACGCCTTGAGGCTACAAGGGAAACCCTATGCAATTACCATGAGTTTGAGCATCACATCCTTAACGCCGCCGAAGAGAAGCATCAAATTGAGCAGCAGGTAAGGGCATCCATTGTGCAGAATAAGGTTGTTGAAGGTCTGGACTTCGATGAGGCATTAGCATACAGCCCGACCCGTATTGAGTATGATGAAGCATATCGCTATGTGAGAACGCTTAACAACATACCGTTGAATCGCCATGATGTGCTTCTTCGTGAAATCATGGAAGCCTTAAACAATGCTCCCGCCATATACGGTAAGCCTGATTTAACCAAAACGGAGATTCTTAAGACCATCAAAAAGGATAAAGGAGAATGGAGAGCAGCCGCTAAGGAAGTTCTGCTATACTTGACCACTAAAAAACAGATAGCAAAGGTCGGTCCTCGTTATCATCACACCCTGCACCAACCCCGCATGGTTGAAACGGATTTTACTCGCAAGGTGTTTGAGTGCCTTTACGCTGATGAACTCACCGTTAATGGTATTGTGAAACTTATCGGTTACGATAACTCCTATGGCCGTCGTAAAGTAAAGCGAACACTGGAATTGTTAAAATCAGAAGGATTAGTATCGCACAAAGGTTACATTTGGCATCAAGTATCTTCATAAGGGAGTTTTGGAATATGAGTGATATGAACGACCTTGAAATGATGACGATTTCTGAAGTATCAGAATATCTGTCAGTATCGGTATCAACCGTTAGAAGGCTGATTAGGCAAACTCCTAATCCGTTGCCTCACCTCAAGTTGGGCGAGTTAATCAGAATCCCTCGAAACAAATTGAATCAATGGATTATTGAAAATATGGAGGAATGAATATGGAAAACCAAATTATAGCAATATCATACGGACCCACCGAAGACAAATTGACTCGTAAAAGTATCTTGAATTATTTCAAGGATTTTGGATTTGAAATGATGGATGAAAGTAACAGTTTAATGTCCGACGGCAAGACTAATTTTGTTTGCTCGATATTTGAGAAAACTGGATACCTGATGTTCAAGGAAGTGAACGGTTGCGAATTACCAGAGCCAGTATTCAACTACATATTCAGTCTGAGAGATGATACCACAATAATTTCACTTGGCGTTGAAACTCCTGAATCATGGGAATCAATTCAAACCGATTCGGAGTATTCTCTGAAGCGTTTCAAATCAATTTGGAATGAGGATGTTTAAATGGGTGATTGGTGATATTATGGTTATGCAGAAGTATTGGAAGTGTTTTGCCGAAGATTGTGGAGATGAAGCAACGTATCATCATAAAGGATTGTGTCGTTCATGCACCGATTATTCGGAATCAGGTGAAGTCCTCAATGCTGTTTCGAGAGTCCGAGTGACTGACAAAGGAACGCCTTATGAAAAGCATGAGCCTCACCGTCACAATGTTTCCAAGTCAAACTTTTTGGATGCCCGCCGTCGTAAGATGACCAACAAGGAACGAGATTACATTATTGAACAATATGAGCAAGCCCACGCTATCCCTCATGTGCATGATGAGAATTGTGGTCACGACATTGAACCCGACCCACAAATCATGGAAATTGGTGAATCCTTGACGGATGCCGAACAAACATTCGACACACTGGTTGAAAGCGACTGTTGTGCTACCGATACTTGCTCCCACAAGGGGGCAGCACAGTGAATGAACTCGCAGAAATGTCTTGGCTATTGATTCTCGGTGGATGGGGTCTATTGACCTCATGGTTGATTATCAACAATCGAGAACGCTTGTCATATCTTGAAGGGTTGCTATTTGCAGACGCAGGGCATTACAGATTGCCCGAAGGTCAAACTATTCTCAGCGATTTTACTGAGGAGGAATGAAATATGGATGAAAACTTTGAACTATTTGTTGAAAATGTGATGACTACTTATGAAAAGGCACTGGCAGAAAAGGATGCTAATGCTAAAGACAGAGTTTCGATTACTCAATCGTTGATTGCACGTCTCCAGAATCTAATCCCAAGTGATTCCGATGCCAGTCAGCCCGAATGACCAAGTGTTAATCGCAGCGATACAAGTTCTCCGTAATTGGGACAACAAAAAATACTTGAAAGATTCAATGGAAAATCTTAGAACCGCTTTGAAAGAGTTAATGGAGAAATTGTAATGCCGTATATCGACCCCAATGAAAGACCCAATTATGAATCATTTATCAATGAAATGGTGGAAGACCTTTACCATAGCGGTGAAGCGTGGAGAGGCCATTTGAATTATGCAATCAGTAGTATTATTTCTGCATTGATTAAACGCAACGGTGGACCCCGATACAGCCATATCAATGATATAGTCGGTGTGCTTGAATGTATCAAACTTGAACTTTACCGTCGAGTTGCTGCACCGTATGAAGATTTGAAAGCCGAAGAGAATGGTGATGTGTATTGAGAGCCAAGACTGTAACCCATGTTGAATACGAAGTTCTCAACGCTCTCATGGATGATGAAGTGATTGCTGAAACATTGGAAACTTTGAAGGAAAGTCTTGTTCCAGATACCACAGACAAAGTAGCCGAGCGAAGGTTTAACGATGGTGTCAAAAACGTCGCCAAACTGATTTTGAACATGGCTGAAAGACGACTCCACCGATTGCCCCCAGAACACCCAGAGTATCAATCCAAAGAGGAATGATGCTTAATGGCTAAAAGGCAACCGCCGATACTGCACATTGGTAACAGTGTTTCGCCACCCTTCCTTTGCGATGCAGAACGCACCGAGTCATGGCCTGATAAATATCTCGATGATGCTGTCGCCCGAACCCTTGAAGTTTGTGAGTCATGTCTTGACATTTATGAATCTAATCAAGGGACTGAGGCCAAAGAGAGGATGCTTACACGGCTTTCCGAAACATTTGTCGCACCTCCTGTAACGGACACCACTTCGGTCACCGACCCAGAATCCAGTCCGATACCGAGTCCGACTCCGAAAGTAATGGTTGAGGCTATGACACTTCGACAATACCTTGAATCTTGATGTTTATATGGGTGCTTGTGCTTATTGAGCATGATGTTGCGAACCGTTTGTGAGTATTGCAGTAGTTCAAACATCAGCAAACACGTAGATTCCGTATTTGGTTTCAAAACATTCTCGTATGAATGTCGTGAATCAGTTTGTAATTGGGTATTAGTTGAGGTTGAAGAATGAGTTTCGCATTTACAATTTTGACTTGTTTTGTATTCGTCAATTTCATTTTAGGACTCACAGAGTATTATCTGAAAAAGCAATCTAAAGATGTTTAAATAGGTGGTTTGCATTAGTCTGACTATGAATCGCCAGCCCACCGGCAGTTGCCCTATTTGTCAAACAGTAAGTTTGAAATTACTTCAAAACTCCAACAACGGTATGCGAGAAGCGTGGTATATTCGTTGCAGCCGTGATTGCGGTTATGCTCGAATCGAATACGTTCCAATGGAGGTCATTCCATGAACACTAAACTCTGGTCTGCCGTCATCATTCCAATGTTGTTATTGAGTGGTTGTCTCGGTTCAAGTGCTGAACCCACCCCAACCGTTGAACCAGAAATGGATACTTTCGAGATGATTTGGGGACACCAATTCAACGGAAGTTACCCCACAAGTATCGCCAACCTCACAGATTTCAAATTGAATGAAACATCAAATATCAAGTTCGACACTTGGTCTCGATTCCACGAACCGACAGATGGTGAACGAGGCTACGGCAACATTAGTCTTTACGGACCCGACAACTACACATGGTATTGGAATACTCAAGAAAGCAAAAGGGTTGTGCTTGAAGTGGACCTCACACAATCAGGAAACTACACCCTGCGGATTCACACGTCTGGGTCAAACAACGATACTGAAAATTATCCGGGTGATGCTATGGTTGTTGTAACGGAGGTCTCGACATGGAATTGAACAAGCAAGACATTGATGATGAGTTCCGAGAGGTTCGATTACTCATAGAAGAATTATCAAACAATCTAAAATGGCAAAAGGAAGAACACGAGAAGTGTGTCGCCAGCATGGAGGGTCTTGAAACTGAAGTAGATAATTTAGTTCAACAACTCAAAGTTATGAATCGAGCCGTTGAAGAGATGGCTCAAGTTCTGGCAACCCACATGGGATTGCCTTTAGCAGATGTGTATTTCAATCATTGATAAGAACCATTAAGTAGTTCAGTCGGCTTATGACGGCTAATGGTTGAAACCATCACACTTTCAAAGGCCGAATTAGATTGGTCTCGCACGCACGCAACGGCCATCGTGGATTATTACGGTGGAGAGGGCAGCCGAGGTTCAGGCTCTTACAATCACAACAAGGTAAGTTCCAATCTCATTGGAGTCAAAAGTGAAGTAGCCATTGTCAAATGGTTTCGATTCAAAAAGGTAACACCCATCGTGGAGAACTTCAAGAACTTCCGTGACAAAAGTTTGGTCGGAGACCTGCAAGTGTTAGAAGCACTTGTCCCATTAGAAGTCAAAGGGCTACGCCCGAATCAATGGGCAAAGTTTCAACGCATGATTCCTCCCAACCAATTGAAGAAATATGTTCGTGAAGGTTCATTTGTTGTTTGGACTACAACCACAGGCGATACCAAATCTGGCGAAGTGTTGCTTCGTGGCTGGAACTACGCATGGGAAGTTTCGGAGTTTGGGATTTACAAGAGAACTATTTGTGACAACATTTGGTTAGAGGACTCAGAAATGATGAGGCCGATGAGTAGCCTTGTGGAACACCTTGACAATCCGATTTCAGAGTGGTAAGTCTTTAAGTAGCAGAAACGAATACAATTATCTGTGATTCCAGATTGGATGAAAAAACGAACACTTCTTGATGGTTCTGAAGGCACCTTGAGTCAATTCATGGATTTTGTAACTTCAATGAGCGATGATGACATAACTGAGTTGTCAGACATCACTACATACATGAGGACATGGCTCGAAGATGAGTCGTTGATATTGAATACATTTTATGAAGACTCCACAACCAAGATAAACCGAATTGGCGACGACATATTGCTAACAAAATCTCACGCAAGGATGGCCGAAGGCATCCAGAAAGTCGTGTTTGATTATTTGCTAAATCCAACGAATGGTCCGAAAGTAATGATTGGATTATTTAACACCAACGAAGGGTTTGTGGATAACCCTAATTACAACATCTTAGCATATTTTCAGATTGAATATGATGGTGAAGGTAATGTTGTATTTGATACCCGATTCAGAATTGATTCTTACGAATACAAACCACCAGAAGTTCAAGACGTGGACCACCCGCCCGGAGGACAAAAGTTTGACGTAGCAGAACTGGTTGATTTTTGGGGTATGACCGTAGAGGAAACGGATGTAGATGAAGAATGTCAAATCAGTTTATTGACATTAAGTTTAAAACCTGAAGAGTTACACTCAATGGACCTTCTCAACTGGACTCAATTTCCTATCAACCTATTGGGAGTATCTCTATGAAAGCCGCAGACATGGCTGATTCCTTAAATGAGGGGCTTAAAGGTATCGGCTATCCCATAAACACCCTTGCTTTGGATATGTGGTTACAAGGGTATGGAGCAATAAACGACATTGAAGGTTTCGAGAGATATATCTGGCTTTCTCAAACGAAAGATTGGCTACACGAGGATGGGAGCGAAGAACACGACGTATATTTAGCACAAACTCTATTACGTGGCGAGGGAAATGTATTGATAGGAGTTTTCACAACAGGAATGGGTTCTGAAAGGGCGTATCTGGTAGGCTGGCAGAAAGTCTCTGTTGGCAATCGCCAACTCTATAAATACCTATTTCAAATAGGCTGGAAAGAAGGTAGATTGCTACCGGGTAGCGATTATCCTCGTAAGTATTTAGGTATTGCAGCAGAACAAATACCACTCTCACAACTCGTAGAAGAATGGACATTTACCGAAACGGAGTATTCCAATAACTACGGTGAGATAATGATATATTCAATTGACACTAACGACCCGATGTTCAGTCAATCTATGAACTGGTCTGAACTCCCGTTTCTGATAATGTCGAAGTTTAAGTGAGTGATTCCGCTTATGGTTAATTATGACCGACGTATTTACTGAAATAGAAGTTATGAATGAAGACCAACTCGATGACCTACTACAAGCCATCAAAGACCGACTCGATGAACTTCGAGACAACACCGACCCAGTTAATGTTGGCGATGTAGTAGAGTTCCCAGTCCGAAAGTTGAACGTCACAGGAGTAGTCACCAAAGTCACTGAAAAGCGTTGCACCGTCAATGCAACTTTGGTTGATGGCGAATACACTCTAAACCAAAAAGACGTGAACATTTTGGAAGCAGGTTCAGGACCCGTCGAGGAATGATTAAGTAGTTTTAAGTAGGTGTAATACCATAGCAATAAACATGAAGATTATCGCCCTCGATATTGAGACGAAAAATCTTGATATGTCTGAGGATAATTTGACTTTTGAAGACCCATCGGGTTGGCAAGTTTCTTGTGTCAGTATTTATGACCACCATAGACAATCATTGTTTCATTATGTGTCAGACCCAGACTCGTTGAATCTCAACGATTCGGACCAAAGTATCAATGATTTTAAAGACCTCGGTTTCGACCTTGAAGAATGGTATTACTCTGGTTATCAGTTGATTACCAAGAACGGAGGGACATTCGATTTGCCGATTATTTCTAAGAGCCTTAAAACAGGTGGTTGCGGAAAAACCGTAGCCACCAATTTACGCTTATTTTTAGATGCCCCGACTGAAAAGGAACTTCCAAACGGTCACATCAAATTATTGACTCCTAAACACTTCGATATTTGTCAATATCTTCGTGACACAACAGGTTCACGACACAAACTCCAGCACTTGATTCAAGGCACGTTTGGACTCTCGGAGTCGAAACTGATGAACGCTGCCGAGGCTCCAGAAAATTGGGCAGCCGGTCAGCATCAAAAGGTATTGGACTACTGTGGTTCTGATGCCAAATATACCGCAGATTTATTCTTCTATGGTCGCCGTGAAGGTCGCATTTATAGCACAGAAGAAAAGAGACCTCTAAAGGCAGTATGGTGATTAAATGTCAAATCAATTTGGACTAACTGATGCACAAGTAACCCGCCAACTTGATAGAATCCAAGAGATTTTGTTCAAGGAAGTTGAAGAAGAAAATGATGAAACATACCGAGGTGTAGTCAAGCCTGAAGTTTTGGACATCTTTATAGCACAATTTCCACTTGATGAATCGGGTCCAGATTCTGAAGGCATGACTCCCGAAAGTTTCAAAGAACGACTCGGCCAAGTTGGACTGAATCTAACTTCATACATTTTAGAAAAACAAGAATCCATTAACAAAACTCTGCTGATGTATTTCCTGTCAGATTTTATATCTCAAATAATGAATAACATTTTCAAAGTCTTTGAAGAAGACACCCCAGACAATTCAGACTTCATGTATGGTTGATACATTAGTCTTTAAGTATCAGAAACATCTCATGTTTGTTAATGAGTGCTGAACCACAAAGTTTTGACTGGTTACCTGAAGGTAACTGGGTTGATTTGGGTTACGATAATGCGCCCACAGAATCACAACTTCGCTCACAAATTGATGCTGGAGAACACAATGATGCTTACGGGGACCTTGGATGTCCAGATTGCGGTAACGTGGATTTGTTTTGGAAAACCCACAGCAGTAAAGGACAAAGATACAGATGCCTTAGTTGTGAATACTCATCCAATTGGGAAACAGTAAAATCGCAAGGTGACTTAACGCTACAAAAGTTTGGACTCACCGTTGATTGCCCCCTTTGTGATGAAACCATCTCAGCATATAATCGAGCCAGCATTGATTCCCACTTCCGAAAGCATAAGAAAGAAGCAGCCGAGGCATCTGAGCCGAAAGTCTCGGAAGCCGAATACGAATGGCAAGAAGAAATAGAATGGAACGAGAAGTCAAAGAAAAAGACTGAACCAGAATGGGAAGACGTTGAATGGGAATCCGAAACTCGAAGGTGTTGTGAATGCCACACAACTGAAGGTTTGACAACTATTCAAGCCGGAACTTTTTGCTATGATTGTTTGCCTATTAACTTAGGGGCTGAAGCCGAAGATGATTATTGGGCAGGTAGTGTTGCTAAAGCAATTGTTAATGAAATGGGAGATGACTATTACGACGAGGATTTGCACGAATACAACTGTGTGCATTTTGCTCAAGAAATGTCTGAGTATCTTGCTCAAGATGGGATACCCCATGAAATACAAAATATCGCTGGATACGGAGGAGAGGTCGCTCACGCTTGGGTTTATGTTCCTTCCGAGAAAGAATACTATGATGCTTGGACACCCTATGGAGTTTCCGATTGGAAAGATTTAGGATTCTGGGAGACTCTCGATTACAAACCAGAATGGTTAGAACAACAAACACCCGTAAGTTTTGAAGCCGAAGAACCTTCCGTGGAAACCCAAGATTTGCTAAATTGGGTTACCAAACCAATTATTCAAATAAAACTGCAAGAGGACCTTGCTCAGGAACCATTGAAATGCCTCTGGTGCGGTGAGGGTGCCGGCCTTGAATCTGATACTCCAGAACACGAAGAGGGTGGGATAATTACTTCGGTTGTGGGTTGTAACCTCTGTGGTTGTGTTTGGCGAGAAGAATACAAATACGTTGGCAACGAAATTATTGAACCCGGTGAAGAGGACAAAATAATGAAAGCCGAAAGTTATGATGATGAACAATTAGAAATCGAAATCGAAGGCATTGATGAAACTTACGGTCTGATTACTCCAGACTCAGAAATGCTTTCTTTAGCCGAATCTGCTGTTTCTCAGTATCAATCTCGAACAGATTTACCTGAAACTTTTCAGTTGCATACGAAGCCACACTTTGTTTTTGTCTCCGCAGAGGCTTTTGGCCGTAGTAGCCATGTAGCACGTTTCCGAAGTCAAACTGCCAGCCATATTCCCATCATCATGTTATCTTCTGATGCAATTAGAGAATCTGCTGACCAATACGGAGTGTCATTGGAAACTGCGGTAGCCACAACAGTTTGGCACGAACTCGGTCATTTATTGTGTGAACTTTGGGATATGGAAGACATCTATCCTTTCGATAACAGCAACCAAGAAGAGGAGTTTGCAGAGTCTATCGCAGAATCCATGTATTTCCAAGAGCCATTTCAAAATCCAGTTGGCTAAATAAAACCCTACATAGGGTCTTGAAGCCACTCTCGTTTTAGTTTTACAAAAAAACTATTTTCATAGCCTTTAATACAGTGATTTACACTATCAAGACTATGCCTGAAGGACCAGAAGTTCTTAGAATTACTCAAAGATTGGATTCTGGAATGGCGAATAAAACTTTGAACCACATTGAGTTTCATGTTGATTCTTATCGAGCCAAACAATTTCGAGGCGACCCTACGGCAGTTTCTAATTTTCTTTCTGAACTCTCCGAGGGTCTTGAAGTCAATAGTGTGAATTGTAAAGGGAAGTTTATTTGGTTCGACTTCGGTGATTATGAAGTCTGGCATACGCTTGGTATGAGTGGAACTTGGCGAAATTATTGGCCGAAAAGAGGCAACGTCATGCTATCTTTCCAATTTTCTGACGGGTCTATTTGGAACTATAAAGATACTCGCAGATTTGGAACATTCCGTGTGTTCGCATCTAAAAAAGGCTCTCAATCACCCGAACTCACTCACAAACTAAACAAAGAATTGGGTCCTGATATGTTATCTGACCCACCCACACAATCAGAGTTTATTTCTTGTTTCCGCCGTAAAGACCATTGGAACATCACTAAAGCCATGATGAATCAAAAAGTGGTTGCAGGGATTGGAAATTACATCAAAGCCGAAGTTCTTTACCGAGCCAAAATATCACCAATGTTACTGGTATCAGAACTTTCGGATGCTCAATTGATTGACATTTATGACCAAACTTGTTGGGTTATCAAAGCATCGTATGAGAGTCGTGGAGCCACCATTAGAGATTACGTTATGCCTGATGGCACAGTTGGAGATTATCAGTTCAAGTTTTTGTGTTATTCGCAATCTATGTGTCCAGAAAAACATCGAATCATCTGTCACGAAACTCCAGACAAGAGAACAACATGGTGGTGTCCAGAGTGTCAAATATCAAACATCAAAGCAACGATACAGGAAACTTTGCCCAATTGATTGTTTGAACCCTTGAATGGATATTAGAAACTTTCAAAGCATAACCCAGCATCCCCTGACAATTACCTTCTTCTGTATTGAACCAGACCCCACTCTCACCACCACCCTCATCCACATCCCATCGTAGATTACCCTCGATTTCAGTATTTGTGAAAAGTGTTTTCATCAACTCTTCAACATGAAGATTTAGGTGAGCAGGAAATACACCCAACTCGGCATAGGTGACTGGCAGCATAGTTGAAAAGTTTGGGGTAGGACCGAGACTTGAATGTAGATGCCCAAAACTACTCAACCAAATTAACTGATTAAAAAGTGGAATTACACTATCCCTGTCTTTGGATAAACCGATGATATAGCAACAGTCTTCTTCAGTCTCGTTGGATAGTATTATCGCACGTCTAAGTTCCTCAGATTCTTCGTCGTTCACAACATAAATACCATCAACTTCCGAAGGCTCACCGTGTTTTGGCTTAATCAACTCCTCAACCTCTAAATACAGACCACTTTTTAAAGCAAAATAATTTACGAGACGAGACATTAGGATAGGAGTTAGTATAGTTTCGTCGTCAGCACCCATACTCCACATCTTTACTTCTTCATAATTAAATATCTTCCCAGACCTGAAGGCTTCCACAACGCTCTCACCGCCCACGAAAATCTTATTTTGGAGATACTGTGTTAATTCATCGACCCAATACATGAATTATATTGTTACGCTCAACTACTTAAAACCATCTTAACCTTCATCTTTAAATAGTTGATTGAACATAAGAATAATTGTTCAGAGGAGGTTCTGTTAGGATAACGAAGTTCGCCAACAATAACTACGATTTTTACCCCTTATTGGGACAAGATTACGTTATGGAGAAGTAAATTATCGAAACATATTGTAAGTATTGTGCATCTCCGAGCATAGGGGCGGCTTCAAAGAACACAAAAAGGGAAACGGTCGAAATGGCTTGCCAGAGTGATACGTCCCATTTTATTTTCACAAGGTTTTAAGTATCTAAAAACTCCATTATAGGTTGGTATCAAAATGTTTCCAGTTGAATCGCTCCTCTTTTTAGGCGATGAATATACATCTACCGTTGAAGAGATTCTCGACAATCATTTTGGAACCGAGCAACACATGGTCTTAACGATTATTGAACTTTTGATAGGTTATCATTTAGCCCACCGAGAACTCATGGATTATCTGGAACTATTCAACCCCACCTTTTCTTTGGAATTAACTGACATTATAGTTCACAAACTGCTTCAAGAGCATTTGCAGTTCAATAATTTTACATCACAAACCCTTCAGGATTTGTTAGACCACGGTGTTTTAGCATGAATAAAAAGCGATTGAAGAAACGAGATAAGAAGTGGAAAAATACTTCTAAGCCAGTTGAAGAGTTAGATGCCTTACGTCTCCAACGAGAGTTTTTGGGCTTAGAACTTTGTGCTGTTTGTGACCACACCTACCCCAGAGAAATGGGCGTGTGTCCTAAGTGTGCATAAAGGTTACCTTCAAGTTTATATGGGTGAATACACACTAACCAGAGTATGACCTCGGACTTTAAAGTTGTGAACATGGTGGCTGGAACACGATTGACGAATAGCATTGACCTTTATGCGGTCTCTGCCGAATTGGATGTAGATTATGAAGCAGAGCAATTCCCCGGTATGGTTTATCGCATCAGCCCTGCAACTCACGGACCCACAGCACCAACACTTTGCTTGCTTTTGTTCAACAGTGGAAAGTGTGTAGCCACAGGTGCAAAGGCTTACGAAGATGTAGTTACCGCTATGCAAATGATTCACGATGATTTGAATGAAGCCAAGTTTAGTCTTTGGCCTTTTGAAGAATCAGACATTGAGGTTTCCAACATTGTGATTACTACTGACTACGGTAGCACCCTTTCACTTCGTAACCTTTGTTTGTCGTTGCCATTCGACCGCAGCGAATACGAACCAGAACAGTTCCCCGGACTCATTTACCGCTTGGCTGAAACCAGTGGTGTCTGTTTGATTTTCTCATCTGGTAAGTGTGTGATTACAGGCACATCAAGTCTTGAAGAGGCTGAGGAAGCCGTAGCAGAACTTCGTGCAGAACTTGATAGTTACATCACGCCCTAATCCAAAGGTTTTAAGTAGTCGAACCATACCACACAAGGTATGAAAGACGAAACCTTCCGAATCATGTATCAAGATTACTTGGACTATCAAGGATATTACAAGGATGAATTGGATTGGGATATGGAAGAATCTTTTGAAGAATACATCCAACGTAGTATTGACAACGGAGAACTCGACGAGTGGGCAGATTCCAACCGTTTCTTTTCAGCCGAAGATTCAGGCATGAGCGACAAACAAATTGTAGAAATCATTGACAGCCAATTCTGGAACGATTGGACTACCAGCACAACACCAGTCAATCCGGGTTGGTGGAACCTAACACTTTCAGTTCGTGATTTGAAGATGTGGACCCGTGGCATAAAACCCAATCGAAGTTGGAAAGTTTCAGATGTTAAAGATTACTTCAACATTCGTGGTAACAAAGAGTCATTAGCAACTCAAATTGAAGCCATTCAAAGATTGATTAACAACCTTCAAGAAGGGGACTCAGGAAGTGTCGCCAGAGTCAATGGAATTATTGAAGAGTATTTCCATCATGTTCCAAAAGAATGAAAATCTTTAAGTATCAGAACAACACCAATCTTGTTATGATGCCCGCACTTGGACTTGTTGGAACTGTTATCGGCTTTGGTGGATTTGGTTACGCCGTAGTTAAACTCACAAAGAAAGATTGGAAAGCCGTTGCAGTTGGAACAGTCGTTGGTGCTGCTTCACTTGCTATGGTTGGCTGGAATCTCCGCACCCTTCGTGATGTAGTCCCATTCGGAGCAGAAGATTACATGAAGCGTGATGATGTCGAAAAGGTTCTGGATGCTTCCAAAGGTAAAATCGTTTCCGTAACTTTCATCAAGCGAACCAACGGTGAAAAGCGAACTCTCGTTGGCCGTATCGGTAAGAACTACAAGCCAACAGGCACAGACCCATTGGGCGGCAAGAAGGCTCGCCGTGGTCGAAACTTGTTCACGATTTACGATATGCAAAAGGGCGGTTTCCGCATGATTTCTATGGATTCCGTTATCAGCATTCGTGCTGCTGGCAAAGACTACAAGGCTTGAATAAGAACTTTCAAGTAGTTCCTGCGACATAGGTTGCACATGGCAGATTTGTTTTGGATTGCAGAGATGCAAAAATATGTTGAATTGTATGCTTTGTTTAACCAAGCAATACTTAAAGTTGAACCACGCACCGATGCAACCACTATGATTGAACTCTGGCACGATTTTAGAGAAAGTGTTTGTGACTGTGAAGGTTGCCGAGAAGATTCTGATTGTGTAATTCACATTGATGTTAAAGACTTTGATAGTTTCGATGACGATGATGACGAAGACTAAGGTTTAAGAGGGTGCTTGCTACTATCATTACACATGGTAGCAGAACTTAGGGGTTGGACACCCACCCGAATTGCTTCCGAACTCCGCATGGAGCCACGTCAGATTGCAGACGCATGGAGTGAAAAAGCCTCAGATTATGCTTACGAACTCCAGACAGGTATTTCCGTGGGCCAAACTGACCAGACAGGTAAAATGTCGGACATCATCAACCTATTCCAAGACCGACTCGAAACCGTTCAAAGGATTCTCAAAAATGAACATGGCTTTACTGCTTTCGCAGACATACGCACCGTCAATAAAGACCGCAACAAATACTTGCGTCATTCAGTTTCATTAGTCGGCATGGTTTCCGACATTCGGCGTAGTCGAAGTGGTGGTCGCATTGTAGAACTTGAAGACCGAACAGGTAGTGTGAACATTTTCATTCGAGCCGAAGACCCTGCGGCGGGAACACTTCTTCTTGACGACGTTATCGGAGTCACAGCCAAGTTTGCAGAAGATAAGCAAAAAGGAGGGGCTGGAGACCTGATGTTTTGTAGTCGTGTTCAATATCCCGAAGTGTTGCCTCATAACTACAATCGAGGAGGCATGGAGTTTGACCCAGTTTCAGTAGCATTTGCTTCTGACATTCACATGGGCAGTAAAGAGTTTCTGGAAAAAGATTGGGACAAAATGATGCGCTGGATGAACTCTGACGATGAAACGGCTCAGAACATTAAATACTTTGTTTTATCAGGAGATGTAGTAGATGGTGTCGGTGTTTATCCGGGTCACGACAAAAACTTGAGCATCCATGATGTTTATGAACAATATGAAATGTGCGCTCGCAAACTCGATGAATTGCCTGACCACATTACACCTGTGATTCTTCCGGGCAATCACGACGCTGTGCGACCTGCTGAACCACAACCAGTTTTAGAACCACTTATTCAACAACGATTCAATTCAACAGTTCACGTCGGCAACCCTGCACGAATCAATCTTCACCATGCTGCGGATTCTGATGCAGACCCATTTCAGATTCTTAGTTATCACGGCAAAGGCATAGACGACATGGTTCCACGAATGGCTCACGTTACTTATGAACGCCCTGCGGAAGCCATGAAAGAAATGCTGAAGAAACGACACCTTGCTCCGATGTGGGGAGAACGCAACGCTTTGTCACCAGAAACAGAAGACCAAATGGTTATCCGAGATGTTCCAGATTTATTCGTCACAGGACACACTCATGCACACCAAGTTGAATGGTATCGTGGAGTTCCATTGGTCGTAAGTTCTACCTTCCAAAATGAAACTGATTTTATGAATATGCTGGGCTATCAAGCCAAAAAGTCTCGGCTTACAGTCTATAATATCAGAAATCGTAGCACCAGAATAATCCCATTCCAAAGTTTCGATTGAGGCATGACAACACGCATAGCCTTCTCTGATTGCGGCCTCGCCGCAGGTAAGCCTCGAACTTCCAGACCTAAGAACAGTTTAAGAGGGTGTTGTGACATACAATAAACATGGTCTCGATTTGTCCTTGCGGCAACACAATAAAACGACCTCAACATTATGGGTCCTACTGTTCGGACTTTTGCAGTTCATTTTCGGCAGATGAAAATACTTCTTGGTGGAACACGGCTGGGAAAATGCAAACTATGTTTTGTCTCGGTTGCGGCAGCGACTTTAATTTAGTGTTTGGAAACCGTTCTCAAGTTTTTTGTAGTTCCGAATGTAATCGAAACATTCAACAGAAATCAAATTGGATTCTGTTCAACATTTGTCGCATTCTGGCACGTCACCCAGACGGGCTAACATCGGGTGAAATCGCTCGACTATTGGATGAGTTCGCTTTCAACCAGAATCAAAGGTCAGCAGGTCATCACATCCGAAAGTTATGCCGTTCAGGAGTTGTGGAAAATGTTTCCACGAAATCACCCGCTAAATATAGAATCTTTAATCCTGACTCACACGCTGGAGTGTGGTTAGCATGACAGATTGGCGCACAGTTCTTCGACCTGTATGGGGATTCATTGTTTTGCAGCCTCTTATGTTAGGTTGGTTTTATTTATTTTCAGAAGATTGGGTCGCTGACTATCAAGCCCTCGGTTGGCCTCTTCAAGTAATCGGCACAGTTTGGCTAATTCCTTGTTATGCTTACTATGAAAAATACTGGGACCATAAGAGTCTTTAAGTAGCAGAACAACCGAATAATTGTCATGGGTTTTTCCGTAGGCGATATTTTTAGCAAGAACTTCTTGTCAGCCGACACCATCATTGGTGGCAAATCTAAGCAAGAAAGTTTCGCAGCCGAAATCGTAGGAGTATCTGGAGTAACTTCTGGACAGGCCACTTTCTTCCAAGCACTCACATTCAGTATGCCCGGAAGCAGCACCGGAATCACAGCAGAGTTCCGAAAGAAAGGTAGTGGTTCCACTTACAATGGTGCTGGAGGCCAGACCCCCAGTTTTGTTCAGTGGGAAAATGATAGAATCAAACTTTTGGGTGCCTCAGATTACGGAGTCACAGTTAAGGGTGCTGGTGCAGGTAATGAGATGACATTCCGTATTGAATCAAACGCAAAAATGGGCGGGACCGGGCATTTGGGTCCAGTTGCTACTTATAATGGTAATAAGTTAAGCCTTTTGGGTGCTGCACAAACCGCCGCATTTACCAACATTAAGGAAGTTCCGGGTTCGGGTGGTAAAAAGGTAGATGTTACACTTACTTCAGGAAATCACTACATTAGTCTCGACCCCGGTGCAGATGCTTCAGGCATTGGAACTTTCACAGTCAAGTTTAAAGGACCCAATGGTGACATTAAGTTCGAGCGAAACAATTCATACGACGCAAGAATCTCTGGAAGTGGTAAAGCCACACCTATGTATCTTGGATTAGTCAAGTGGGTGCAATACAAAGATGGTTGCATGGATAATGAAGCCTACAACTATAAAACCACTTACAACCGACAACCCGCATCCGTTACTTGCACTTACCGAGTTGCGCCAGTTGATACATTTACAATTTCTAAATCCCAAGTTACTCAGGGTGCAGCAGATTCCGTAACTTTCGATTGGAGTCTTGATACAAGCAAAAGACAGAATGCTTCTTCGGTGAAACTTTTAGTCAGCAATTCTTCTGGCAACGACCAAGAAATCACGTCATGGGGTAAAGGTGTCACAGCCCAAACTTACACTTACAACACCTCCACCCTACCTGTTGGAACCAGCACGTTCACATTACTTTCGTCATGGGACAAAATAGCAGGTCAGCAGAAAAAAGAAACTGTATCACTTAAAATCAATTCACCCAACACTCTTTTAACTTGTAATGACCCTAACGCTTCCAAGTATCAAGAAACTTCAGAAACTGGAGATTGTGGTTCATGTAATGATGGATTCCAAAAATCTGATGGACTGTGCCAAAAAGTTGGTTGCACCACAGAAGGCAATTACAATTATGATGAAACCGCAGAGATTCACGATGAATCAATGTGTTATGATGATAGTTCTGACACACCAGACGCAGTAGATTGTGAACTTTCGGATTGGGATGCGTGGAGCGATTGGAGCGATTGGTCAGATACAGACTCAGGAACTCGCACACGCACACGAAATCGAACCATTGTAACCGAGAATGCAAATGGTGGAGAAGAGTGTGCAGCCACTGAAGAAACTGAAACTGAAACCAAAGACCCAGAAACGGGTGAAATCACAAGCGGAATCACTAATAACGCTTCAAATAATGATACTGCTGCTCAGGAAACCCCTGAAAGCGGTTCGTTCCCAGTAGTTCCAGTTCTTGGTGGAGTCCTTTTACTTGGAGTCCTTTTACTTCGTAACAGATGAATCTTTAAATAGGTGCTACCCTCATACATCAAGTATGAAGCATAAAGTTTTGATTGATTTATTTTGTGGCACCGGTGGATTTAGTCACGGTTGGATTCAAGGTGGCGGTGGTATCGCCGTTAGCGTTGATAATTGGGAAGATGCTTTGAAAAACCATGCACACAATCACCCAGAAGTTCCAGTTTTGAATCTTTCGCTGGGTGGAGACATCGAGGAAACTTCCGATACATTGTTTGCTTATCTGGCTACTTACTGTGCCGAACACGACATTGAACCCGAAGATTTGCATTTCCATTTGCATGGTTCACCACCTTGTCAAGCCATTTCCACAGCCAGTCACAGCAGGGCTTCTGCTGACGGTTACATTATGGTTCAATGGTTTATTGACCTTGTAGCCCGCATGAATCCAGATTCATGGAGCATGGAAAATGTTGTTCCAGTCCGAAAGTATCTCGACACCACAAGCATTCCGTATGTAACCGTTAATTCCAATGATTACGGCGTAGCCCAAAAGCGTAAGCGAGTCTTTGCAGGTGAAGGCTGGGTCTTGAAACCAACTAATGTAGGACTGACGGTGCAAGATGTTTTGCCCGATTTGGTAGGTTCAACTTTAGAACCTTCTCCGTATATGCGTTCTAAGAAACGCTGGACTAAACTTGGCGTGGACAAGCCGTTTCCAACTGTGACTTCATGTAGCCCATCTCAAATCCGAATTGTGAGTCGTCGTCGCAAAGCCCACGAAGAACCACAAAGTTATACCATTGATAAGCCCGCCCACACAATTACACAAGTGAACCATATTGTGGAAGAAATTGATGAAGATACAGAAGAAATCACTAAGCGTGGATTTACACTTCAAGAATCAGCCACCCTTCAGGGTTGGCCTGATTTACAATTTGCAGAAGGCATTTACGCCAAGTCGAAACGTGTGATGGTCGGTAACATGGTTTGTCCACCGATTGCTAAAGTAATGTGTGAAAGTCTTTAAGTATCAAAGAAACACTCAATAGAATATGACACGCACCACGAACTCTATTTTACCAATGAGGGTTCTTGAATACTGGTATGGTCCACAAGAGGATTGGGGTTTAAATGGAATGGTGGAGGAAACTTGGTTGCTCAACCCAACAGATAGTAGATTAGATATTTACAATCTTGAGAATTATGTTCACAAAGAAGTTGATAGGGACCAATACTTAGAAAACCCCGGCATATACATGGTGGTTAAAGACCCCTCCTACGAGGACCCAACTGGTTTCTATGGATTCCCTTTCAGCAATTCTAAATATGCGAAACTAAAAACTCAAGGATTCAACCGTATAGAAGTAACCACTAAACCAGATTATGAGGTAATTTTTACACCGTATGTGAAACCATTTGCAGAAGACACCTTCTCAACCGTGACGGGGGGGCATCCGGGCAATAAAAGTGACCAGACTCATTTTAGTGTAATCAAAAAGGATAAACGGTTTCTGCATATTATGAGTCTTGCTCCGAAAGTTCCCGGCTCTGCATACAAATACTACGAGTTGTATTCATATACACACACAACCTTTGAATCGGTTTTACGCATTTTGAATTGGCATCCGTTCCCAGAGATTTTCATTGATTAAGCAAGTCTTTAAGTATCAGAAGAACCCAATGTTCATCATGGGCGCAGTAGCAGAAGGTCAAAACTACCAAGACTACATGATTAGTCATCGCTGGGAACACGAGGTCGAGCAACCGCAAGTAACTTCGACCAATTTTTCTGAAACCTTTGCTGCTGAAACCGAACCCACTATCGGAGAGCGCATTTCTGCTATGTTTATGGGAGTTTCCAGCATGGTTTCTTCACAACCTCTTTTGGTAATTGTCGGATTGGTTGGAGTTTATTTCCTTCAGAAAGGATTTCGTTCTGAATAATAGGTTATTTAGATGACTGAAAGAACCCCGACTCCATTTCAAACGTTCCTGAAGCAAATCACGGAACATAAACTTTTCAAAAGGTCTGCACCATACATCATTTTAGTAGGTATTGCTGTTCCGTTTTGGTATTATTTGTGAAGTCAAGTTTATATCAGTCATTCAACTTACCTCCTGTTGAGTATCATGGTTGAACCTAACAGACTGAATAATTTGCGATGTTATCTTGCAGGGCCTATTGACCACGCAGATGATGACGGCATCGGTTGGAGAAACGAAATGACTAAGTTTTTATCTGAACTTGGTATCGTTGTTCTGGACCCTTGTGATAAACCCGTTAAGGATTCTTATTTTAAAGAAATTGGTAACGAAAAGGAAAAGATGATGAACCTTAAAGAAACAGGCCGTTATTTTGAATTGACTCAACGTATGAAAGAAATCGTTCACATGGATTTGCGAATGGTTGATATTTCTGACTTTGTGATTGTGTATCTCGATTTCAATCAACGTCCTTTCGGAACGATTCACGAACTTTTGAACTCACTTCATCAACGCAAGCCAACTTTGGTTGTTGTTGAAGGTGGTCGTTCCAATGCTTCCAATTGGTTGTTTGGTATTATGAATTATGAGTTTATGTTTGATAACTTCGATTCACTTCAAACTTGGATTACACAGATTGATGACGGCACTATTGAAGGAGACCTATCACGATGGGTTTTCATGGATGTTTCAGAATCCAGCGGCAAGGCCGAAATGACTACTAAATCTAAGGGTCGTAAGCGTCGTTATGACGCAGACCCAGACATTGACGCTTTAGCAGAACAGGCCACATTGGAAGATTAGGCTCCAGCAATCTTTAAGTATCAAGACAACTGATGTCTTGGCATGAGAGTAAAAAAAACTAATAATGATAAGTTGCTTCAAAAGATTGGACTACTCATTGTGTATGCGTGGGTATTGTTAGCCGTTGGTTTTTTCGTGCTTACTGCATGGGACCCGACTTACTTAGAATCCGCAGAAAATTATGTTTCAATTCTGGCTATCATCGGAGGTCCTGCCTTACTGATTGTCACCAAGATTATCGAAACTTGGACCATAGAAAAGCAAACAGAACTTCAAGATTATGAAACTCAGGCCACCCATGAAAGAGCCATGAATGATATTCTAACAAGGCACTTTGCAGACATGGAAAGAAATCCTCAGACCATTCAATCAACTGCGGTTGAAAACAGTTCTGGCTCAATCAGCACACAAGTTAGTTCGTTAAGGGCGCAAATCAAAATGTTACAAAAAGACCTTGACAACTTGAAGTGATGGATATGTCAGAAGATGAACTCAATGAATTACGCCTCAAAGCCGAGATTATTGCGGAAGCCACAAACAGAACCACAGAGGCAGTTTTAGAAGACTTACTCGATGATGGTGTAGTCAATTTATCAAATGAAGACAGCAACGATAAAGACTTAGTAGCCCAACTCAAAGAGGCTGCCGAATTGATTGCTACTGTTCAAAATATCTCAGCCGAAGTTTCGGCTAACACCGTGTTAAACGGTGGAGATAATTCTACGGAGGTCAAAGTTGAAACCACTTTAGAAGGAGACCTCGTGGACCGTGCATTAGAATCGGTGCAAAGAAAAGCCGAGAAAATCAAAATGATTGTTGCTATTGTGGCTCCAATTTTGCTATTGTTGTCAGGTGGAGTAGGTTTAGATTATTTCTTAGACGAGGAATCCAGCGAAAGTCCGGATGACATTTACATTGAGGAAATCTGGGGTTGCACCGTTATGGGGGCTGAAAATTATGACCCATTAGCAACTAATGACGACGGTTCTTGTTATTGGGATGATAACAATGGCGGCGGTGGAGGTCCACCAGACTGTTCAGAAAATTGGCGTTGGGAAGATGTTGTAATTCGTGATTTCGATTCTAACGGCGAAGGCTACAATAATGATATTGAAATGCGAACTGTGTTTGAAGACGTAGGACAATGCAACCGACACATGGAAGGATACTTTGAAATCACGATTTGGGATGAAGACAACGGCGAAGATTACACCCAACACACCATCAATGATAAGTTTCACAATAGATTCGTCATAGACCATCACGAGTATGATTTGCCCGAAGGTGATTATGTAATTTCTATCAACTACGAGTTCAATGAAGATTTCTGGGAAGGACCCTCAGCCTTTGTTACTACGGAAGCCTCAGACCCAGTAGAAGAAATTGGCTGCGATGCTTATTTCATCAATTCTCAAGCCTACTTAGAAGAGTCTGATTCCGAAGGAGATGCCGTTACCATGAGTGCTGATGTTTCCATTGTTCCAGAAGAAGATAACTGTAAAGACCGAAACTTTGAGATTCTCTGGCAACTCTACGAACATAACAATCCCGATGTTGTCAAATACGAACACACCACTTGGGAAAGTGGAGAATCATCAGACCCAGATGGAGCAGATTATGTGTTTCACACATGGGACAACGTAGATGAAGGCACCTACGACCCGAAAGTTTCATTATTTTTAGACGGTGACAAACTCGATGAGAAATGGATTGCCCACACAATTTCCATTGAAGCCGAAACTTCTGAACCTGAAACTTGTCAAATTAACCTTTATGGTATTGTTTTTGCTATCGCTAACGAAACTAACACGGCTTCCGTAGCCTATGATTTAGACTGTGGTTATGGCGAAACTGATGTCACAGTGGGTTACAACGTTTCCACTCAATTGTTAGTCTATCCTGCGGGTGGAGTTACGGAATATATCACCTTAGATAGTAACTTACACTTTATCGCTGGCTATGCCGAGGATATTCATATTCTAAGTATTGATAACTTTACTGATGAAGAAACTACCCATTATGATTTCTATTGGTATGCTATTTGGACTAATGATTCAGGAGGTTATGAAATGATTGAAAGAACTTGGCTCAATCAAGAAGTGACTCACCCATCTGAACCCGAAGAACCTGTGGAGTGTAGTAACCTAACTATAACTTCTAATTCATTAGACTTGTCGAAAGATGGCGACGATGATTTAGTAGTCTCATGGAATCTATCTCACGAGGGTCCTGACCAACCAGATTGTTTCATTGAAGTTGAAGTAATGGTTACAATTTATCAAAACGGACAATACTACAATGTCAGCGATTTCTCTCAGAATGGTTTTTGGAAAGTTTATACCAACTCAGACGGCAACCAAACCCTTCAGATAACTTCTGATGACTGTCAGTTGTTCAAAGACCTCCCGCCCGGAACTTATGAAGTGCTGATGAAGTATCGCATAGTAGGTGAATCAGAAACAAGCGAAGACCATTTCGCTAACTCGGTGGTGATTTCGTGAGACCCAGCATTCAATTTGGATTAACCACGTTGGCTCTTGGTTCGGCACTTATGATAATTCCAATCAGGGCTAAATGGTGGCCTTTCGTCGGAACTTTCATCGTAGGAACTGTGGCTTATGAGATATTCCCTAAAGAATGAACATCACAATCTTTAAGTAGTCGTGCAACTGAATGTTGCTCATGGGCTATTATTCTCTCGACCCACTCGGTAAGGGATTTTTCCGTGTGGACCCTGCAATCACGCTTCCACCCGAAGCCCTTGCGTTCTATTCCGAAACCACCAGTTTCAGGTCGGCAATTAAACCCATTGGAGAAGTTTCAGAAGTAATTTCCGAAAGAGTGGCTAAAGAAGTTGCAGTTGAAGTGTCCACGGCGGTCACCAAAAAAACTGGTGAAATGGTTTCTGCAAGTGTAGCCGAGAAAACTTCAAAAAAAGTTATGCAACAAGCCTACAAAAATGTTCAAGAAGCAGCCCTTAAAAAGAATGGTAAGCAACTCTCTGGTGGAGCATTACTGCAAGCCCTTCGTAAAGAATCCAAAAAACTGGCTACTGAAAGTTTAGAAGCCGCTTCCAAAGATGTAGCCGCCACAACCACAAAAAAGGTTGCTAAGAAAGAGACCCGTGAAACGGCTGTTGAGCGATACGCTAAATATGCAACCAGTCGTGGACTTGTGGCCGCAACTGCCTTTGCTATCTTGAAAGTTCCTGCTGAAGCCCTTGCAGATGTTATCGGTGATACTGCTGACTCATTTTTGGGCAACGATTGTGACCGTGCAGACACCGAAGAAAAATACCCAGACGAATCTTCAGAACAAATTGATGCTCGCATGGAAGCCTGTGAAGCCGAAGGTTTCAAGCGAACCATGATGCTTGGAGCAGCAGGTCTTGGAGTTGTGGGACTCTTAGGAGCCTTGATTGTAACTCGATTAGTCCCTAAGAAAGAAACTCCTCCCGTTGGAGCAACGGGGGCTACTGCATGAGAAGAAACTGTTGTATTTGTGGTGAATACCAAACCAATGTCGGAATGACTTTTTCCGAGCGTGCTTTTTGTCACACTTGTCGAGATGTTGCTATTGAGTTTTACTTAAGTCAAAACAAGGAGGTGTGAACCTATGGCAAAACAAAAGGGTTGGACTTACACAGGTTCGGCAAACTTTTCTCCAGTCAAAGGAGCAGGTTCGAGCAGCGATAGAACCAATTTAGAATCCATTGTTAAAATAGTTTCATCTGAAAATAAAGGACGTGGCAGCAGCAAGAAATCCAAAGATGGTTTCACTACTATCGAGTTCTCGAAAGTTTCTAAAACTGATGCTATCGAATGGGAAGTCACCACGACTTGTGATGGTAAAGGTCAATCTGACAGAGTAAATCTGACTTTGACTTACTACGACCCTTATTACATTGGCCGACTTTCTGACCAAATTATTGCTACGCTGACTGATGACGAAATTGGAAATGTCTTAGCAGGTGACAATTCAGCAGTTGAACGAAAAACTGCTAAAATGGTGGATTTAAATCAAACCATTAAAACCATTTATTCAACGACTGTGGTTACTGATTCATCAGGCCGAGCCAAAGGAACAATTGTGCTTCCCGAAACTTATCCTTTTGCCGACTACGTTCTCAACATCCACTACGGTTACTCTAACACTTCTGAGCGTTCTGATTCTAAAAAATCGGATGAGTTCATTTGGGAAACCAGCCTTCTGGTTGGAGAACTTGCTTTAGTTGTTGTAGGTTCGATTCTTTCAGGAGGCACACTCGCACCCGCATTAGGAGCAGGGTTGGTCGGCACAGCCACCGTTATCGGTGCTGTGGACATCGGTTATGCTGCTACCTCTTATTTAGCATCAGGTTTCGGTGCTATTGATGCAAACCGACACGGATGCTTGTTCCCCATCATGGGATTCAACCACAGTTATACATTTACTATTGATGAACCAGTCACCATCATAGACGAGGAAACAGGAACAGAAACTGAATCCACAGCCAAGACTCAAGCCATTGTGTCTCGAATCTCAGACCATACTGATAAAGTCGGAGCATACTCAGTTCCTAAAACTGAAATGTGGTCATGGATTGCAGGTGGTTCAGCCTTAATAGCCGCACTTTTGATTCTGACGAAGCCAAGAGGTGAACCCAATGAATAATCTTCCTTTTGGTAATCACAATCACAGATTGATGGAATCAGAAGATTTACTGACTTATCCCGGTCTCAAATCAGGGACAAAAATCCAAAAAGTGGGCGAAAAGTCACGCTCTAAAGACCCAGATACTCTGTGTGCTTCTAAACATAATGTTATCGTTGGAGTGACCACTACGGACACAGGTGAAATTATTCCTTTTGAAAGTAGCATTGTGGTTTTATTCACAGCCGCAGATACATCTGGAGCAGGTCTTATTGGTGAAGCCTATTCTAAACTCATCATGGACCCTTTAGAATATGAAAAAACAGTA
>Ga0233443_1001065_pt1 | contig 25565 bp, 25 predicted proteins | sample SI_123_September_2_FD_182784 | JGI IMG/M metagenome (GOLD analysis project Ga0233443, IMG submission 182784) | Seawater microbial communities from Saanich Inlet, British Columbia, Canada - SI_123_September2016_200_MG | ecosystem: Environmental > Aquatic > Marine > Inlet | place: Canada: British...
CAAGCAGCTCGAGATATTGGCGGTAAGTTTTATCTGAAAGTCTTGATGGCATTGACGACAGGAATGCGCAAAGGCGAGTTAGATAAACTACGCTGGAATGATATTGACTTTGACCGGGGGTTAGCGATACTTCATGAAACAAAGAATGGTTCAGTTCGGCATACACCTGTTCCGGAAGTGACGATGGATGAGGTTAAAAAGTATCGTGAGCTGGGTAATACTCTGATATTTAAATCAACCACTAACCCAGATAAAGCATTTGATTTTCGTAAACAATGGTTAGCTTGTTTGAAGTCGGCTGAGATTGAGGATTTCCGTTGGCATGATATGCGCCATGACACAGCCAGTACATTGGCGCGTGACGGCAAAACTATAAAAGAAATAGCTGAGATACTGGGGCATAAATCTTTAGCCAGTACTGACCGTTACACGCATTTGTGTACAGAGCATAAGAGCCAATTATTAAATGATACGATGAATAAGGTGATTAGATTATGATAAACATTTATAAGGACACTGATCCAGTTGAAGATCTTTCACCAAAAATAGAGAAAAGGCTAGATAAGATTTCAGAGATTAGTCATGCGACAGGGTTTGGTTGGTTTAACATTACAGATTATAACAATACCGCTCAGTTTACCCCGGATGACTGGTATCAGGCATTAAATCGTCGTGCTCGCATGAAAGAGGCAGTAACAAAAATTGAAGCAGGAAAAGGTAATTCAGATCCCGGGTTTGAGTTTAAATTTTACGGTACTTTAGCCGACCCACTTGGGGTTTCAGGTTCAACATTAAGATCGCATAAGTCTGTTAGGGTTGCAGAATATGAGGATGTATGTGTTGATGAATGGTCGTTTGGATGCAAGGATCTTCTATTTCCAGAAGTCCCATCAATTAGTAATATAAAAGATAAGCAGGATTGGGATTCGCGGGCACATAAGGGCCGCAATAAACAAAGCGTAGTTTTAGTAGCAGATCTCAGCATGCCAATAGATAGTATACGTACTGATTTAGAGGATTTAATTAGAGCGCACAGAGCGAGCATTAAGGGTCACCCTAAGGAAATGGGTGTTAGTGATACCAATATAAAAAAATATACGGAACACCAAGTGCTCGGTTATTGGGATTTAACGTTGTTTGCAAGGTTAAAAGGTATCAATCTTACGCGTCAAGAAAGGGCAGTTAAATTGTTTCCGCCTGCTAGTCACTCAGCTAACGTCGATATTGATAGAGATACCATTAAATATAAAATAAAACCTTTTGCAGAAAAGGCTATAAGCGAAGGGCATTTGAAAAGATTACGAGGGCAATTAAGGGGGGGGTAAAAATAAATATTGTTTTTCTACCCCATCAATAATCCATTGAGGTTCTAAACTAGCACTGACTTTTCTAAACAGCAGTGAGGTACCTTAATGAAGCACAAAAAAACACTTACAAACTCAAACAAATCAGGACTTAGCGAATACGTTAATAAGAGCGAATTCGCTACTCTACATGATTGTCCAATAACACCACAACAGTTTAACTGGTTATTTCTTCAACGTGAACTAAACGGTTTCTCAAAAGCATTTGTGCGAATAAGTGCAAGAAACTATTTAGTTCACACCCCGACATTTATTAAATGTTTATCTGAAAGGAGTGGCGCGTAGTTCTACGTTTTTTTGTAGTGCTCGTGATTCTTTTAAATTGGCAGGATGCCAATCACAGATGACAGGTTACGAGTAATACAGCTGAACGTAGAGCTTACAAGTCTTTTTTATAAAAACAAAATTATAAGGATGCTTTTATGAGTAATACAAACAGTAGTAATGGTAAAGAAAAATCAAGATACGGAAAGGCTTTTACAGCACTAAGTTCAACGAGCAACAAGGTATTTATTAAAGATGGCGAATGGCGTTGTTCTGGGTGTCTCGAGGTAACAAAGCAGGAAAACTTCAAGAAAGTGAGAAAGGGGTATTTTAGGCAAGGCGATCGCCCTGTTTTGCCTGCGTACTTTGCATTATGTGGTCAATGTGAAGAACAAAAAATCTATGAAAAGAAGAATTTTATTAATGAGAATATTGGTTTTTTAAAAGACTATAACCTTGAGCTAGAGGCCCTATCTATTTGCTTATCTTATCCCGTTGAAACAATTTATGACGGTGATTTTTGGAAAGCCAAAAGTGAGTGGGTCCCAAAAGAAGACCTGATGGCGTTGATGAAAAAATGGCGACCTATGGACCTCGTAACGATTTCTGATCCTGTGGAGATGAGTTGGAGGTACGATGGGCTTTAAAGTCAACACTGCTTTGGTGAAAAATAAATATAGCGAGGTTGTGAAAGCAACCCCCATTAGTTTGTCTAAATTGAGTACTAACTTGTCATCAATACGGGAAGGTGAAAAAGATGGGATCGCTTGGCTACCTGGTGATATAGAAATAGGCCCGCGCAAAAAAGAAAGAGTACGCAGTATTTCGGCCCTTGTTTTAGATATTGAAGCTAAAAAGTGTGAGGGGGCGAAAGAGCCCCCTCAACCAGAAGCAATGCTTGGCAGATTACAACGGTCAGGCTTGGCAGCAATTATTCACACGACATACAGCCACAGTAAGGAGCATCCTAGGTATCGCATCGTTATTCCGTTTGCAAAGCCTATACCACCCACTGAGATAAGAGGTTTAGGTTTAGAAGTGATCCTGCTGCTTAAGATCGATCATTGTACTGATACGGCTTGTCTTGAGCCGGCGAGACTGTTTTATTTACCACGGTGCCCAAAGGGGAAGAAGGAATTATTTGAGCATTATCAGATTGAGGGGGAGCTATTAAATACTGATGAGATTCAACTAAAAATTGATAAGAAGAATTTAAATACTATTTCTAGCCTAGATAATACAACGAGATTACTAATTCATTTGCCGGAAGAAACACCGCATGCTGTGGCTCGACTTAAAAATCAATTGAGTTATATTTCTGCCGACTGTGCTTACGATATTTACCGTAATATTATTTGGGCCATTATTGGTACTGATTTGGAATGCGCTGAGCAGCTAGCACGCGAGTGGAGTCAGACAGCGCCTGAGCGATGGAACGAGGATGTTTTTAATACCCTGGTGGCTAGTTACGATCGAACTCGTAAGGATGCTCCGACTCTTAGAAGTATTCGTTTTCACGCAAGGGAAGGGGGTTGGAATGGGTAGTGTTAAAAATTTAAAGTCTTCACCTGTTACAGCACCTGTTACAGCATTAAGTCACTTACAAAAAGGGTTTGCCATGATGGATTGTCCGGCTTGTCACTTTGATTAAGGAGGATCAATTGATGGAAGATTTAGCATTAGTTGTAAACGATAGCAATCCTAACAAATGTGTAGCCGAAAGGTTCTTAAAGCAGCTTGACCCAGTAGCAAAGGGATTTACGTTTCAAACATTTGATGACTTAAAAGGTCGAAATAATCCTTCTTTAACGAAGGTGCTTCACGGCACCTTAGATGAACATTGGGATGCGTTGGCCAGTCTTAATATCCAAGGTGCTGGCGTATTTATCACCGTTAATGAGACGAACCTCTCAGGTCGAACGACACAAGATATGGTGAATGTCCGAGCCATGTTTAGAGAAGACGATACTGGTGGATTACCTGATTTACCATTAAAGCCGCAGATGGTCGTTGAGTCGTCACCGGGGAAGAAGCACGAATACCTATTGACGAATAAATCGCTTATAGATAGTGAAGGTGGACTTGATAAGGATGCGGTAGAGGAATTCGATGGGGTGTTGCGCAGAGTCATAGAAGACTATGGCTCGGATCCATGCGCTAAGAGTGTGACCCGTGTACTGCGGGTACCTGGGTTCTGGCATCGAAAAGATCCTGATCATCCGCATTTAGTTAAGATTGTAGAACTTAACGATGAGTCGCCATATAGCTGGGAAGAAATAAAAGCAGCGTTGCCACCGGTATTTAAAGTTAAACCGGAGCAAGGGATTCGGTCTTTTGTGCATAAGGCCTTAGTGGCGTCGGCATTAGAAAATATTACTGATTATTCTTACGAAACCTGGGCGAAGGTGGGTGCTGCTCTTGGATACCAGTATGATCATGATGGGTTCGAGTTATTTCATACGTGGAGCAAGAAGGACAGTAGTGGCTATAAAGGCCAGGGCGACTGTTTGAATGCCTTTCAGTCTTTTGTTCGCGAAGAAGATGCGGTCACGATTAGAGCTATTTTTCATCTGGCAAAGGAAGGGGGTTGGGATGGGTCTATCGATCCCGATATTGCCTTGACGTACATACCATCCCCCAGTACAAAATCAGCGTCCTGTTCGACGATAGCCGAGATGATGAGTCATAGTTTATCAGATCAAGATACTGTGATTGGACTATTGATGGACCGAGAAGGCTGGAAAAGTTGTAAAGGGTCTTTGAAACAGATGGTTCGTAAAGCGGCTAATAAATGCTTTAGTTCACGGGATATAAAGCCAGTAGATAGGGTTTTAGAAGTTCATGAAAACATAGGCGTTCAATGTTTTCCGGATGCCCGGTTAACGAATCAAGGTGTGAGTCTACAGGCGACAAAAGCTAACTTGGAGGTATTGTTAGCCGCGTACGGCATTCGATGCAGTTACGACATTATCAAGAAAAATCAGAGTGTGATTATACCGAGTGAGCAGGCCTGCCAGGACTTGCAAGATAATGCCAATTACCAGTCCATTATCAGCTTATGCAACAAGAATAATTTACCACCGGGTACAGCAGATAACCTAGTTAATGCTATAGCTAAAAATACAACGAACCCGGTTCTTGATTGGGTGCAAGGTAAAGCATGGGATGGCACCGACCGGTTTGAGCAAATGTGTCAAACCATTCATGTGCGTCCTGGTTACGAGGCTATAAAGCCTGTTGTGATGAAGATTTGGTTTTTGCAGAGTATTGCAGCGCTAGATGCTGGGGAGCACTCCCCTCGGGATGATGCTCTACCTAAATATGAATATATTTTGGTCTTTCAGGGTTTAGGCGGCGCTAACAAGACCGATTGGATATCAGGTTTGCTACCCCGTAAGTTAAGCGACTACATTAAAACCAGTCATCATCTAGCTGTTGGTAATAAAGACTCTGAGAAGGAAGCGATTAGTTATTGGATAACCGAATTAGGTGAGCTTGATTCAACGTTTCGAAAAAGTGATATTTCCAGAATGAAAGCGTTTACGAGCCGGACTCATGACAGTATCCGATTACCTTACGAGCGTAAGCCTAACAATTACCCGAGGCGAACATCGTTTATCGGTAGCGTTAATCCGTTTGAATTTTTAATGGATGAAACGGGGAATCGCCGCTATTTACCGTTAGCGGTTATTACTGCTGAGCCGAAACATAAGGTCGACTTACAGCAGTTTTGGGCGCAGATACACCACGAGTATTTACAAGGTGCGCAGTGGTGGCCAACTCATGAGCAAGACAAGGAAATATTTGAGGTGTCGAGGCAGCACCAATCAAAGGATCTTATCGTTCTACAACTCGAAGAAATGTTTTATCTCGAATATATAGACCCGGAAGGTTGTGAGTTGTTTTCAGCGAAGGATATTGTTTTGGAGTTATTAGGGGAGGCTGAGAATCGTAGGTCATACAATAATCCCAAGCCGGATAATAAGCAGCTTCGCGCCGTAAGCAACCATTTAGCTATGCTCGGGTTTAATCGTTTCCAACGCAGTGGGATAAATAAATTTAAAATCCGAAAAAAGCATAAGCTCTACCCTTGGATGCTCGCTGTTGAAGGACCGAAAATTGAAGCGTATTGCGTCATTAATGTAAACCGTTCCAATGCTACACGTACTCAAGATGAATGGAGAAATGAGAGGAATGTTGAATGTTTGCGGGACGTCAGAAAATGGCTTAAGAGTGGGGATGTGGGTCGATTAGACGACGTTTGGAAGAAGATGCAGGGCTTGGGTCCTTTTTAAGGTGGGAAGTAATATTGCCACCTAACTTCACACCTGCCTTAAACCCCAGTAAATTCAAGGGCTACAGAGGTTTTAGGTGTGAAGTGTGCAATATTAAGGAAGAGTATTAATAATAAATAATTTATTATTTTTTTATTTATATAGGTATAAGTTAGTGAAAAACTTCCCACTTCCCACCTAAATGATCATGGATGTATTGGTTGTCCTTTGAGCTGGGGTAACCGGTCTCGTTGGGTTTGGCATTCGTAGGTTATTTCGCCATCATTTTCTTCTCTCTATTGGGGCTGTTGGGACGATCCGTTCATGAAGTGCTGCGCATTAAGTGTAATTACTTGCGCGTTGCATACCAGGGCAGGTTATTAAATAACCGTTTCATCTCACGGCGTTTTTCTCTGCTCTGTTCGCGCAGTGCGCGGGTGTCTTCACCGTGAATAGTTTTGGCTGCCGCACAGCGTTTTCGTCCCTCTATCGAGGTAGGCCCCGTTGACTTTCCACCATGGAATCTACAGACACGTTTGCCTCGCGAAGCAGGAGCTCCACACTGCTGTTTTGTACGCTTAGAAAGGGCTTGGCAGCGAGCCGTTCTTATGTGCCCTCCACAGGTGATCAGAGTGGTTTCCATGGGTCAATTTTACCCCTGATAGTGGTATAAGTCTTTGTGTTTTTTAGGGCTCCCTCGCGGTTGGGCCGATTTGAGATTCACCTGTTCATCTACTGGTTGGGAACTTTCAATTAGCCAGATTCATGTGTATTCGATAGACTTAGAGTGATGATAGATATATCTACTAATCATAACCTTTTTGTAATTGCTCGAGCTTTGCATGTGATCGCTGTTGTTCTATGGATAGGTGGTGTTGCTTTCGTTACTACAGTCGTAATTCCATACTTAAAAAACTCTCATTCGCCAGAAAGTAGGTTGCATATATTTGAGGCTATAGAAGGTAAATTCAGTTTTCAAGCCAAATTAACAACGTTACTTACGGGTTTATCTGGCTTTTATTTACAGTACGGAACGAACGCTGGGACATCTATCCAATGGTGGGTTTATCCCATGGTTTTTATATGGGCAATATTCACGATTGTATTATTCGTTCTTGAACCTTTATTCTTACACAACTGGTTTCTTCGGCAAGCTGAAATCGATAGTAAAAAAACTTTTTTTATCTTGCAAGTTATGCATATTGTTTTACTCGTTATTAGCTTAATCGTGGTTTTTGTCGGGGTCGCCGGTGTACATGGGCTTTTTTATTAAACAGTTCAGCAGCTTTTAGGTCATAGCAAACCCGCGTTGTTCAGATTATCGTATCCCTAGATAATCCAGACTTTAAAAATAAGCCACGCCTAAATCATTTAGCACACTAAAGTGATTTTAATGTGCTAATTTGATATGACTCATGGCAAACAATACACTTACCCATAGACTGGCTCAACTGTCTTAACGTGTGCTTTGGGTCATGAATTGACTCTGCATTTGCTGCTATTTGATCAAAGTCTTGGTGTGCTGCCATCCCAAGCTGCATAAATGCTTTGGGTAAGGTGCCTTTAAGTGAATTCTCAGCTTTTCGAGCCATCCCCATGCCTAAGGCTTTTGCATGGCGGGATACAGCCACCATATCTTCTTTAGCTAACGCAATTAAAATTGCCTGTGTACCAGATAATAAAGTGCGCATTTCACTTAATATATGTCCTCTCTGCACTGCTGTAACCTGAAGCACTTGGCGGTCATCAATTTCTTCAGCCTGACAAGAAATAGTAACTATTCCCAATATTAGAAAAACCAATAATTTTTTCATCTATTTCCCTTTAATTTTTAGCGTAAAGAACTAAGAAATTTGTATCGTTGCCAATAACTATTTTTTTTATTGTCATTAGCACCTTCAACTGTTTTTGCATCTTATCACGCTGAGAAGGTGTTGAAATAGCTTCTATTTTTTGGCGAACTTCGATTCCCTTTTCAGCCATTTGCGTATGAATTTTATTGTGTTCTTGATTCAATGTCCGGACTTGTTCCGCATCGAAGGTCGGTGCGACTAATGCCTTTTTTAATTTCATCATTGCTTTTTTCATCTTAGCCTTCTTAGCTTTACTTCCCTGCTTAGCTACAACAACGATGCGTGCAATTTGACCCAACTGAACATCAGTCAGTTGTAATTCAGCCTGATACGCCATAACATGTTGACCGTAGCCTTTTTTTGCTTTCATCATGCCTGCCTTCTTGTCCATCATGGATTCCATCGTCAACACTTTGGGTTTAGCACTCGGCTGATGATCTGCAGCTATGGAAACCTGAGTATTAAATGTCAGCAACATTACTATCAAAAATAAAATACCTCTCATAACACCTCCAAATAAAAATTAACTGTTATAGCGCCTTAGAATCGCAAAAAAGAGGGCGTATAATTTACCGTATATGGAAGTAAATAAAATTTAAATCCCATTACCACGCGCCACTTCTATTAACACTAGCGATTATTTATAAGTCCTGAAAATTTATAACACAAGATTTTATGTATTCATTGACCCAAGTCATCTAATGTAAAGAACATAGGGTGTGGAGTTCTAAATCGCTTCTATTGATTTTTCCCTTCAGAACGTTGGGGTGCGGTTTAAGGCGAGTAGCTTTAGAACTGGTTTTATAGCCTGATAATTTCTGTGGGATTCACCCTTAAAAACGTACTAGACCCCGGGGGAGGGCCGCTTAGAATTCGCACTGTCCTATCGGGACGATGGCTTCCTCGCGGTTAGGCCGTTTTCAGATTAAACAGCCCCGAACAGCCCCATAGGACGTGGCTTTACCGCATTAATAGCTAATAAACACAAACGGATTTTATGGTATAATACCCATCACAATCCAAAACATCGGACGACGGTCGGACCCAATCTGATTCTTGAATGATACTAGGAGATTTAGGCACCTTTTTAGGCACCTTTTTAGGCACCTTTTTAGGCACCTTTCTAGGGCCCTTTTGACTCGCAGATTGTAAATCTACTTTTACTTTAAGAGGTTTGCAACATTGAGCAAAGCATCAGTTTATCGGCTCCTTTAACGTAACGTTGTCCGGTTGTTCTTGCGTTGATAATCATATCTATATGTTTCCTTTTAAAGAATCCCTAAAACCCCCAAATATCAACCCTACCATTCATGTGGCTAGAGGTGTGTTAATGGTAGGGTAAAAGGCTTAGGAAGTGTTGAATGTAGTGGCAGTGGCTGATAAAAGATCTGAGACCCCTAGGACACCCCATTGGATATTAGCCTAGGGTATTAGGCCGATGTCTACCTCGCAGTTGAATCGATTATAAAACATACCCACGACCTTATTTGTCGCATGTTTTAAAAGGCTGGTGAAACAGTTACCCCCCAATATCTGTTGTCAATTTATCGCGCCCATAATCATGTATCGATTTGAGCCCGCTGATGAAGAGCATTTATACATAAATGCAGTCTCTTCTTGTAAGCTAAAACAGACAACTTTGAGTTGTCTCTGATTACGACGTATATGATTCTTAAAACTAGGGTATATTTTATGTGTGGTAAGGGGAACCACTTCGTACATTAGATCTACGGTGTTTTTACGATGACTGAAGGAAGTACTTAACAGAGGATTATTTAATGAAAAACAACTTGAGGTTTCTTGCAAGGCGGTCTCGTGTCCTAACTGCGGTGCGCCCATGGCAGGGCTATCAGAAGAACTATCACCCAGTAACAAATCAACAATACAATTAACCAGTAATATGCTCAAAATGCATACTGGCTTATCATCCCTTTTGTTTTGGGGTGGCGTTGTAGTTGCCTATAATAATTGGAGGGACGATCCAGAGACTACAAAATACGCATCGATTGCTATACTTATTGGGATGGTTTGGTACATCGTAACCAAAATACTAACTACGGAGACATCACGACTAGCCCGAATATTTCATGCACAAAAGGGTGTCGTGCTTGAAAGATGATATAATTCAGTGACTTGTAGTCACATAACTCAAAAACAGCCTATGCCAAACTGCACCCAAACTCTAATTAATTTTCCCCCCTTAAAACGACGCAAGATTGAAGCTAATTTTAGCGGTGGTGACGTCACCAGCGATGGAGGTGCTTTATTGCTACGTGCGGTTGACCGTCGCCTGGGGCTTTTAAAAGCAGTCGACAATATTTTACCCGATCCTCGCGATTCCCGTTATATTGAACACAGCCAACTTAGCCTGTTGCGCCAACGTACCTATGGTCTGTGTTTAGGTTATGAAGACCTGAATGATCATACTGAGTTAAGAGATGACGCTGGTTTCCAAACAGCGATTAACCAAGACCAATGTTTAGCCAGTCAGGCGACCTTGTGCCGTCTAGAAAATAGGATGGACTATAATTCCGCCATCGCAATTCATCGCGTCATTGTTGATCAATTTATTGCCTCGTTTGATTCAGCGCCGAATAAACTCATCCTTGATTTTGATGCTACCGATGATCCACTGCATGGCGACCAAGAGGGTCGCTTCTTTCATGGCTACTATGATCGCTATTGTTTCCTACCGTTGTATGTGTTTTGCGAAGATCAACTGTTAGTCAGTTACCTATGACCCAGCAACATTGACGGTGCGCGACATGCTTGGGCCATTCTGGCATTATTGGTGAAGCGGTTGCGCCAGAGTTGGCCACAGGTCAAGATCATCTTCCGGGGCGATGGTGGTTTCTGTCGCCATAAAATGCTGAGCTGGTGTGAACGCAAGGGTGTAGATTATATCGTCGGGTTGGCCAAAAACAGCCGATTGCTGGCGGCTATCGCTGACGAGCAGGTAGCCATAGCTGAAACTTACCAGCAACACCAACAACCTGTTCGCCAGTTTAAGGCATTGTGGTATAGAGCGGGAACCTGGTCTCGAACGCGACGGATCATCGCCAAGATTGAGCATCTTAGTAAAGGTGCCAACCCACGGTTTATTGTGACCAATCTACCCGATGATGGGGCGTTGCTGTATGAAAAAATCTACTGTGCTCGTGGCGACATGGAGAACCGTATTAAAGAACAACAAATGGGACTATTTGCTGATCGCACATCAGCGCATTATTGGTGGCCCAACCAATTCCGATTGTTATTATCGAGCTTGGCTTATCTGCTTATGGATGGTATTCGGCGGTTGGCTTTAAAAAACACCGAGCTGGCACACGCTCAAATGACCACGATTCGCTTAAAACTATTCAAAATCGGAGCGATCATTTTGCGCAACACACGTCGAATTCGATTTCTACTTTCCAGCGCATACCCCTATCAATCCTTGTTTCATCATGTCGCTAAACAATTAGCGCTCGAATAAACCCAGGGAGTGCTGTTCCCGGCACGCTGATAAATAATGGGGTAAGGGGTAACTGTGTCTGAAAAAAGAAAATAATGCATAATTGTCGCCCGAGCATGCACCAATGTTCCTGAAAACTGGTAGTCCTTAACCAAACTCTCTTTTTTCTAACCGGATGAAATATGCGGGCTAGATACATAGCTATAACCGTATTGACACTTGCACAAAGCGTATGAGCGATTGTTTTATATAAATCATTTTTCATTGCACCCTCGAGGAATCATCCAAGAATACTCTGACTTTACATGTTTAAGATATTCATCAACAGGTATTGACTCCCCCGTCACTAATTCCAATTCTTGAATGGTCACGATGTAATTATCAAGTCTATCCCTTTGAGCATCAGCACTATTTGGAATAATCCATGCAATGGCTCGGTCATTACGAATGATCACTTTCCAAATTGATTCAAATCAATTTTCATTTTTTATTAATCTGTAGACTTGCAACTTATTGTTACTTGTAAGGCTTGACTTTAAATTGAATAGACGAATCAGCTATTACATAAATCTAATCCATTCTAATTGTTGGATATCTGTTTTTTTTAGAAATCAACACAATTCAGTATCTTAAATGAGTGCAGAATAAAATTGATTTCTACGGTAGATTATAATAAAAAACAGCAATTAGATTCCGTGTTGGTTTCTCAGGCACAGTTAAAGGAGAATATGAAACTATGGGAAGGTTTGTGATTTTATTCTAACTAATTTTGACACCCAGTTTTTTTTACCATGGAGGATAAATGTGCTGGAGCGGTGAAGCATCAACTATATTGGCCACAATCGGGTTTGTTGGGGCGGCCCTAGAGTATAAAAAAGCGATTGCGAAAGACCCTACGACCTCTTTATCCGAAGTAGATACTGACGGCTACCTAAGCCGACACAGACTGAGGGCATTGACGCTTGGCTATTTCACTCTCATGGAGTTGTTGCAGGCCGTAAATTATATCTATCTTGATGTCCCCGGCCCAATGAACGCCTTGGGGTCGTTTCTAGGGTTCTTCCACATAGCTTTTCAACCCATCCTCACAATTTGGTTTGTCGTCTCGTTTCTGCCCAAAAAAAGGTTGAAATATTGGTTCGTAAAAGTAACCGTTATTTCCACCATCGCAAGTGTTATGTTCCTCCTCAAAGGGATCATTAATCCCTCTTTGCCGGGTTGTTTTGCAACCCAATGCACAGTGGGAAATGGCGTGTTGGATACCCTAATGGGCAACGGTGCCATTGGATGCTCTTCGGCGATGGAATTTAGATCCTATCCGGGGGATTGGCATATAGCATGGCAATGGGCCATGAATTCTTGTGGATATTTCGCCACTGCGGGTTACACTTTTGTCGCCTTCATTCTCCCTATTTTCTTAGGGGGCTATCGGATTATGATTTACGGGTTTGTCATGGGACCCCTCTTAGCGTATTTCCTCACTGGGAATCCCGATGAATGGGCCGCTATTTGGTGCTTACTTTCAATTGGGTTTCTCATCATTGTGAAGACTCCGGTCATCGAAAGATTTATGACTGTCAAACATGAGAGTTGGAAGGATACTTTCATTTGGTTGAAGCACCGCTTAAGGTCTGACTCCACCTAAAAACTTCTGGGGGACATTAATGGCAATACAAGGAGAGTAACCAACCTAGCGTTAGTATAAGTATGGAATGAGTTTCGCAAATTACAAGGGTAGAGAATTGTTTTTTACGACTGTACTAACTACCCATTTTTTTGCTTTTTCGAATTCATGATAAGGAAAAACTTTGATTTTAGGCTTTATAAAATGTCTGATTACTAATGTAGCGAAGTTAGTTAAGAACTATCTGTATCAAGGCATTGCGACACGTTCTTTTGAGCGTAAATTTAACTTAGCAGATTATGTTGAAGTTACGGATGCCACAGTTGCCAATGGTCTATTAACTATTCAGTTGGTAAGAAAAATTCCTGAGGCATTGAAACCTCGTAAAATTGCTGTTAATGCAACTCAAGATGCTATAGAGCGTAAAAAAGAAGCGGCTTAATTCATCGCGTGGAAGGCAGGGCTTGTCGTGTCAGACAGGCCTTGCTCAAATGATGTGAAATTAATGTCAGGTTTATGTTGTCGAATTATTGTAGGGCAGTTTTGTTATTTGTGTGTTACGGGCTTTAAGATATTTTTAGGAGCGATGTTATGAATAATTTAAAACATGAGGAACCCAAGGAGCATTCTTCTTCGATTACTATAAGTCAGTTAATGTTTGGCCTTCTTTATGGTATTGCAGTCACCCTTATTGTTATTGTCACAGCCTCTTGGTTTTGATCTTGGCTCTACAAATCAGATGAATTGAAGAAAAGCAGCCAGCGTTTCGCAGAATACACATTATGATATGAAAAGTTTAATGCTTATAATTAGTCGGCCAAGTCTTTTTTAAGGAATAAGTTTTTATTCTAGTAGCAGGCAGTGGTCTTTTAATTGTCAATTTGTCATATGATTGATCTAAACTTAATGATTCTTAAATTAAACTAATTGCTAAAGAATGTTATAAATTATATTGATAATTTAACTTATAGAGAAAATGCATATTGAAAACGACGACTTCTGTTGTTGATGGAAAGCAAATAGTGGAATATCTAGATATTGTTGTTGGTGAAGCTATCCTTAGAGCTAATATTATTAAAGATATTTTTGGTGCTATTAGATATTTTGTCGGTGGTCGCTCTGCTGCTTAACAAGAAATGGCTAAAGCCTGGGAAATTGTCTTTAGCAAAATGGAAAACAAAGCCGAATTATTAGGTGCTGATGGTATTGTGGATATCGGTATTGATTAGGAGGTTGTCGGTTCTAAGGGTGGTATGATGATGGTTAGCGTAAGTGGTACTGCAGTAAAATTTAAAGGCTAAAAGCGACCTCTGAGCTGTTTAAATTTTGGGTGCTATAACCCATTCTAAGGCTTCATCATAATTTTCAAAGTATTTCGTTTCTCCTGAAATAAACAACCCCCCCCATTTTCGCAGCATATTTGAACCAAGCTTTATTGCCATAAATAGCCGCCCTTGAAAACTTCTTTCCATGCCGTAGGCCTAATTTACAATCTTCACATAAAGCTCTTAACGTCCATCCTTCCATATCAGTAGTATCAAGTAACCCTTTTATTTCGGGATACTCAAGATCTTCGAGCGCAACATCAATTTTTGGTATTAAGATTAGATAATCTTCATGCCAAATGTTCTGTGTAAATGCCTTCACCTCACTTTCCAAGAAATAATAAGCTGCCAGCAAAGAAAAACCATTGAAGACATTATCCCATTTCGTCAAGTTCTCTAATACTTAGATGCTTGACGGCGAGTGGAAACACCAAGGTATCTTCACGGAACATGTGCAATCGTAACAACTCTACGAGAGTTTTACCTTGTTCAAGACCAGCATCGAGAGTAATCGCACGTGAGCGCAAATCGGGTAGACGAGCCGCTAACCCTAATAAATTAAAGGTCAAGGCGGCTAATTGCATTAGTTTAATATGATCGTCTTCCATCATGTCTACTGCGGTAATAGGAGCCTCGCCTCTTCCGCTACTATGCTCACCTTTCTCGATGAGTCGTTGATGTAGCAACGGAAAAAGATTTTTTTCTTCTTTTTGGTGGTGGCTGACAATTTGATCATCAAGAAAATTGAAAAATTTTCGTAAGCTTTCATCCACTCCCTGATCGGATTTAAGCCCACTTTCTTGCAGATGTCCCAATACGCCTTCGAACTCGTCCAAGGCCAGCTGAATTGTTTTATGTTCGTCTATCAGATTTTGCAAGAAATTAGGCATATCCTCATATGGAATTTCTTCCATGCTGGGAGGAGCATAAGCATCTGGTGGATCCATTGGAGAGTATTCTGGAATATCATCTTGCTTTTCTGCTTTGCGATTGACCGGATCAATTTTTTGTTGTTTCTTGAGTTCCATATTGTGTTTCCTCAGTGTGTTTTGTAACTATACATAGAATTACAAAACGTTAAATTACATAGGGCGAATAAGCGCTGCGCTTATTCGCCCTGATAATCAGTCTGTGTGTCTAGTTCGATTTATTTGAAATAGCTAAAATGTCCCTTTAATTTCTGCATACATTTTTCTGCTAATTCAGACGGAACCAGTTTTTGTAGAAAATTGGGTACACCTTCATAGGGTCGGGTAATCGACCATGCAGTATCAGGATTACGAACTTGTTTTTTATCCCATGACCAGATGACGCGTTGATATGGACGTCGTATGTAGTGTAAGGGCACGACCAAAAAATGTACAAGTCGGGTAAAAGGAAATAGCAATATAATTGTGAATGCCAGAACTATGTGTAATTTTATTGCACTAGGAAGACTGGCTACAGCACTAATATCCGGTTGTAAAATCATTAAAGAGTTAAGGTATGGCGTGATGACCGCCGGAAACCAGGCCGATCCCCACCGAAAGTTTAATGCTACAACTATGCCGATTATTACTTCAAGGATCAGTAGTATCTCGACAATGAGATCCATTCGGTTCGTTACCACCTGCAAGCGTGGATTAGTGATTCTCCTGATAAAAAGGGTCAGGATGCCAACAAGAACGATCAACGCAAACATGAACGCACTGATTTCGATAATAAGGAGTCTTACGGGATGACTGTTGAAAGCCAGAAGACTCTCAGGCATCAAAAATGCGATTAAATGCCCCAGAAACAATACCAGAAGCCCCCAGTGAAAAGGCATAGACCCCCAAAACAATTGCTTACCTTCAAGAAACTGTGAGGAAAGTGACGAATAGGTATATTTTGTAGCTTGATAGCGATAGATGCTACCGACCACAAAAAGCACCAGAGCGGCGTATGGCAACCCAATCAGCGTAAAATTATTTAGTAGATCCATGGCATCCCCCTTGGTTACAATCCAGCGTCATTTCAGTTCCGATAGAATTCAAAAAACAGCTCTGCTGTTCTGTGACAACAGGCTTTTCATCCACATTAATGTCAAAATCTCTTTCCATTACGGTGAATAAAGCCCGAAGCGGTTTTTGATAAATTGTCCCATACTGCTCTGATCGATCTATCAGGGTTTTGTGGTTTTTCTTATAAACTTTAGCTTTCATTTCGACCTTGTCGGGATCGAATTCGTTGATTATTTTCTGTAGCGCCGGAGCAATGATTTTAACCACCAATTCCTCTCGCAATTCGGGCTTCTGCATCGCATTGAGTAGTTTTAATATATTCGTCAGGTGATCAGATAATTCAGTACCACAATCAACGCCAACCTCGTTGTGTTCGGCATTCAATTTCACTAACAATTCACCACGCTTATAATCATCACCGAATAATACATAACCAAGATCAAGAGTGGTAACCGCTTGAACGTCAAATGAGCGTGTATACAATTCTTCTAGATCCACCAACGAAGTTTGTTCGGCTAATTGGGAAAATGGCCTTAATTGCTCAGCCGCTTGGACACAATTATTATCTAGAAGTGTCTGGGTCGCAAGTACGTTTCCAACAAAGTTGGCATCCGGGTAGGTGAATAAACCAGCAAGTTGCAGATAATGTTCATATGAATCGCTCATGTTCAAATCTCTTCTATTGTTAATGACATTACTAATCACAAGCTCCGTTTGAGATCCTGTTTAATTCCAAACCCTGTTGCACCTTTGGTTGTCCCGACAAAATCCATCATTTCCATGGCTTGTTCGCGGTGGGCGGCAGGGATCACGAAACGATCATCGAATTTAGCCAAGGCTGTCAGGCTGAATATGTCATCGGCCATTTCCGGCGTCAAACTGACATCCTTTAATGTTGCTTGCGACCGCTCTTCGGAAATATCACCAACAGTCACACTGCGGCGATGTATTCTCACCGCCATCAGTTTCTTAAGTATTTCTTTTATCTTTTCTTCATCCCCTGCCGTGAACATATTAGCCATATATTTTAAAGGGAATCGTGCTTGCTCAATTGTCCCCCACAGTTCCTCAGTGCTGGTATCATAAAGCCAGTTGTCATTCCAGCTCTTGGCGATAGAATCAAGTTTTTTCTCTTGCTTGGTGTTGTTGACTTCACTAAGAGAGGCCATGACCGGCAAAAGAGGCGGCACATAAAACAGCATAGGAAGGGTACGGAATTCAGGATGTAGCGGTACCGCTAAACCCCATTCCTTGACAAACTTATAAGTGGGTGAAGACTGAGCCGCTTTTATCGTCGAATCGGCTACGCCATTTTCTTTGGCTGAATGGATGACCTCAGGATCAAATGGGTCAAGGAGCATATCCATTTGCAGATCAATCGCACTGCTATCGTTGTTATGTTTTGTCGCTGCGCTCTCTATCTTATCAGCATCGTACAATAACACGCCCAGATAACGGATACGCCCTACACATGAGTGCATACAGGCTGGTGCAAGACCCGCTTCCAGTCTGGGGTAGCATAATATGCACTTCTCCGATTTCCCTGTTTCCCAATTGTAATACGACTTTTTGTAGGGACATGCCGTGACGCACATTCTCCACGCTCGACAGACTTCCTGATTGATGAGAACCACGCCATCCTCGCCCCGCTTGTAGATAGCACCCGATGGACAGGAAGCTACGCAGGCAGGATTAAGACAATGATTACAAATTCTGGGTAGATAAAAGAAAGCCATCCGTTCCAGTTGGAACATCGCTTCCTGCTCGGCCGGAGAAAGTTCCTGCAAATTAGGATCGTTGCGAGCATAATCCGGCGTACCGCTAAGATCATCGTCCCAGTTGGGTCCCATTTTAATGTCGATTGGCTTGCCGGTAATGAGCGATACCGGTCGCGCTGTGGGCTGGTCTTCCCCTGCCGGCGCCTCAATTAAATCGAGGTATTTGTAGGTGAACGGCTCATAATAATCGTCAATAACAGGCAGATGGGGGTTGTGAAAAATATTCAGCAGTCCACGTAACTTACCGGCACCTTTCAGGGAGATTTTGCCACCACTATTTTTTTTCCAACCGCCTTTATAAATTTCCTGATCTTCCCATTTTCCGGGATAACCGGTGCCGGGTTTTGTCTCGACATTGTTCCACCACATATACTCTGCACCCTTCCGGTCGGTCCAGATATTTTTGCAGGCGACGGAACAAGTATGGCAACCAATACACTTGTCCAGATGAAACACCATTGATATTTGAGATCTGACATCCATAAGTTTCTTTCCGCGTATGTTTAAAAGATTACTTTATCCATTTTCTTGACCACTACGTGTGTATCACGATTGGGCGCCGTCGGCCCCCAGTAGTTGAAATGATAGGTAAATTGCCCATAACCGCCGGCAAGCAGATTTGGCTTCAAATGAATTCGAGTAAAACTATTGTGTCCTCCAGCCCGTTTGTTTCCTCTGACTTGGGATTTTGGTATGCCAACGGTTCTCTCCGGCACGTGATAAACGATGCAGACCCCTTTTGGTATACGTGTGCTGACGACGGCGCGGGTACAGTAAACACCGTGATCATTGTAGACTTCTACCCAGTCGTTGTCTTTGATTCCCAATTCCTCGGCATCGGTTTCGCTCATCCAGCAAGGCTCACATCCACGTGACAAAGTAAGCATCCTCAAATTATCACCAAAAGTCGAATGGATATGCCATTTGCCGTGAGGTGTTAAACAATTGAGGATCTTTGCTTCTTCATTCTTAAGTGTCTCCCTCAGGTCACCATAAAACTCCGGTTTTGGTGAGGGTTTGTAGGTAGGAAGGTTCTCCCCAAAGGCGAGATACATTTCATGATCCAGATAAAAATGCTGGCGACCAGTCAGCGTACGCCAAGGCACCAGGCGCTCGACATTATATGTGAAAGCTGAGTAGGCTCGACCGTTAGTCATCAGGCCGGACCACAGAGGCGAGGTATTGTATCTACGGGGTTGCGCCTGTAATTCCGCATAAGTCATCCTGACATCTTTACTGCCTTCCGCCAAGTCTGTCAGTTCCAAGCCGGTACGTTTTTCAGCACCTTCATAGGCGCGCACGGTCAATTCACCGTTTGTCAACGATGAAAGATGCAGCACCGCATTTGCCGCCATATAGTCTTCTTTAAGCGAAGGATAAATACTGCCGTTTTGTTTCTCCACGGGGAAATGGGCCGATTCAACCATCTCCTCATAGATGTCTGCGCATTGATAGCTATTACCGTGAGCACCAAGTCCGGTTTTTTTAATCTTGTCGCCCAAGGTGATGAACTTATCGTATAATTTTGTGTAATCACGCTCGACCACAACCAGATCATGCATGGTCTTGCCGGGTATCGGCTCACACTCACCTTGAAACCAATCTTTGACCGTCGGCTGTGTTACTTCGGATGCTGTGTCGTGAGCAAGCGGCGCAGCAATGATATCTTTTTGGGGTTCGGAGAGATGTTTTTGCGCAATCTCACTGGTTTTACGGGCAATCTCCTTGAAGATATCCCAATCCGTTTTTGACTCCCATACAGGAGCAATCGCTGCCGAAAGCGGATGAATAAAGGAATGCATATCAGTGCTGTTGAGATCGGCCTTTTCGTACCAGGAGGCGGCTGGCAGTACGATGTCGGAGTAGAGCGCAGAAGAGTCCATGCGAAAATTCAGATCGACGACCAGATCCATTTTCCCCGTCGGGGCGATCTCGTGCCATTTGACCTCTTCGGTCTTCTCCTCGTTTTGGTCGATGCCGATGGCGTTACTGTGAGTACCAAGATAGTGTTTCAATAGATACTCGTGACCTTTCATGCTCCCCATAATGGCGTTTCCGCGCCAGATATACCAGACTCGGGGGAAGTTCGTCTCTCCGTCGGGATCGCCGACGGCATAACCAAGCTGTTTTGATTTTAATTTCTCGACCACGAAGGCCTTAATCTCATTATCGTTGGTCGCCCCGTTGGCGACCGCCTCCTTGCAAAGTTCAAACGTATTTTGGTCAAATTGTGGGTAGAATGGCATCCAACCCATTCGTACCGATTTGTAGATCAAGTCTGCATGGTGGCCTCGGGTCCACTCATTATCGGGGGTTTTGTTGTACTTGCCGAAATGGCCATCATATCGATACTGACAGGTGTTCATATAGTGCCAGATCGGCGCCTGCTGGAGCCTGACCGGGCCGTGCCAATCTTTAGCAAAGGCGATCGTCGCCCACGAGTCCATCGGCGCAAGTTTCTCCTGCCCTACATAATGGTTGAGGCCGCCACCATTTCTGCCGACACAACCGGTCAGCATCAATGCCATGATTCCAGCACGGTAAATAAGATTGTTGTGATACCAGTGATTACAGCCGGCGCCGATAATGATCATGCACTTGCCTTGGGTCACACTGGCGGTATTGGCCCATTCGCGAGCAAACTGTATGACTGTTTTGGAATCGACACCCGTAAAAATCTCCTGCCATGCCGGTGTATAGGCTGAATCTTTGTCTGTATAGTTCGATGGATATTCACCCGGCAAGCCGCGGTCAACACCGTACTGCGCCATGATCAAATCATATACGGTAGTCACTGCAACTTTTTTGGGCTTCTTTGCTTCACCATCAGTGGTATCGATGTATCGTACCGGTACTCCTCTCAATCGCTGGTTATCAAGCCCAAATTCAGTGAATTCGACTTGCATTGTTTCATCATTCTTGTTCAGGAAAGTGAGTACTGGGTCGTAGGGTGTATCGTCAGCGCCATCCTCTGCCTTCATGTTCCATTTCCCTTGATTTTTATCCCAGCGATGCCCCATGCTGCCTTTGGGCATGACCGGATTACCCGTTTTTTCATCAATATTCAGGAATTTCCAGTCGCCATTTTCAACGTCCTTATATTTTTCAATACGGTTTGCACGCAGCAGTCTGCCTGGCTTAAAGTGGTCACCCACTTTCTCTAATTCAACTAAATAGGGACTGTCGGTATACTGTTTTGCGTAATCGATGAAATATTGGTTTTGCTGTTTATAATGAAACTCTTTGAGGATGACATGAGTAACCGCCATCCAGTAAGCGCCATCACTTCCGGCGTGTAGAGGCACCCATTGATCAGAATACTTAGCAACCTGGTTAAAATCCGGCGCGAAAACTACGGCTTTAGTACCATTATGTCGCGCCTCGGCGAAGAAGTGTGCGTCGGGAGTTCGGGTCATATTTAGATTCGCACCCATGACCGCAATGAATTTTGAGTTGAACCAATCCGCACTTTCGCAGACATCCGTCTGTTCACCCCAAATTTCGGGCGATGCATTGGGTAAATCACAATACCAGTCGTAGAAACTCAGGTTGACACCACCGAACAATTGCAGAAAACGTGAACCAGCTGCGTAGCTCAACATCGACATAGCTGGAATGGGTGAAAATCCGATAACGCGATCCGGCCCATGTTTCTTAGCTGTATAAATATTGGCAGCAGCCATGAGTTCAAGCACTTCATCCCAATGAACTCGTCTGAACCCGCCCTTACCGCGGGCTTGCTGATAGCGCGTACGAGCCTCGGTGTCAGCTTGCAGGTTCTCCCAGGCCAGAACAGCATCTCCGGTTTTTTCTTTCTCGGCCCTATAGGCATCAATCAGAGCACCACGGATAAGTGGATATTTGATACGTAAAGGGCTGTATAGATACCAGGAAAAAGAAATGCCACGTTGACAGCCTCGCGGCTCATAGGGTGGCAGGGAACTTTCGAGCAGAGGATAATCCAATTGCTGCGTTTCCCAGACTACAATGCCATCTTTAACATGAATCTGCCAGGAACAACCACCAGTGCAGTTAACACCGTGCGTACTTCTGACGATTTTATCGTGCTGAAAGCGATTACGATAAAACTCTTCCCACTGCCGCGTCTGTGGCGAAATGATATCTTCTATCCAGCTCATGTTATTTACCCAATCGGTTCTTATTCATTATTATTATCTTCCCAGATTGATTTGACCTGGCGTTCGTAAATCTCGTGATTGACGCTGTTCTTTTTGCTGCGAGTCCGCACTATAGCGAAAAGAGCGAAAAGTACGATTGCTCCAGCAAGTCCTGAGAAAAATAGCCTTGCGCCGTAGAGCGGTCCGTTTTTAGAGTCACCGTCGACCGATTGCAGGAAGGCAGCCAAATCAATGATCTCATGATCAGACAGCGACCTGCCATCGTACGCTTTTGCCATCGTTGGGAAAGGCGCATTATCGATAATTGCCTTTACACCCGCCGTTCCCATTCTGGAGTAGACATTTGTCAAGTCCTTTGCCAACGAGCCGCCTGCTACTACATCTGCGCGATCAATATTGTGACAGCTGATACAACTAGCTCCGCCGTTGGTGAAGCGTTTTCTCCCGTTAAAGAGCATTTGTCCGGAACGGATACTCTTTTCGGAAACCGGTTGATCGGGCTGAATCTTTCTGGTTTTCATCAGCTGCTCGGAACTGTTTGCCGCGATATACTGGATGATATTGACAATCTGAGAATCGGTGAAGTCGTTATCTGGCATCACCATCTTGTTGAATTTTTTGAATACATCAACCGCATCAGAGTCACCACTTTTGATGAGTGACTGAGAGGATTTAATAAAACTGGCAATCCATTTTTGAGAACGTCTGTTTTGGATATTGACTAAGTCCGGACCGACGAGTCTCCCTTGATTAATTGTGTGGCAGGCCGCACAACTTTGCTTGAAAAGCTTTTCGCCAACATACTGCTGTGCGCCAGCAAACTGGGGAACACAGAACAGACCCAAAAAAAGAATCGCAGATAGCATGAAGGTTCTTTCAAATGCTCTTTTCACTTTATACCTCACAGCATCACCAACAGTTAACTCAAAATTGTTATCCTACTAAGAAAAAAAAACCTAGTATTGATCTAAATCAAGCATTATTGCCATTGCGGTAAAACATTTACAGGGACACCTTTAGCGCGTTGGATTGATATTAAAACCTCCAGTGCTCGCTGTGGTGTAGGCTCCCTTGATATTGACTCAGCGCACTTACCAAAACATCTAGCTGAACGCAAAGTATGCACGAACAATTATGCTTTTCTATGGTCTTATATACGTACCGGGCTGATTTAAAACGTTCTTTGGTGACAATACACTTCTTCATTAACCCACCAAAGTAGAATATTAGCCTTTAGACTCTGGAGGTTTCAATGCTAACAAAAATTAAAGTTTCAGATTATATGAGTACGACTCTGGTGACACTTACAGAATCAACGAATATTTTTGAAGCCATCAAAACGATGGCTGAAGCTCGAATAACGAGTGCACCGGTCATTAATGAGGCGAGTCAAATGGTGGGTATATTTTCGGAGAGAGACTGTATGAATGCTGCTATTTGTGCAACTTACAATCAGGTGGCGGGAGGGGGTGTTGGTGAATACATGAGTTCTGGAATAATGAGTATCAAGGCAGAGTCAAGTATTCTTGAAGCTGCCAATCAATTTAATAGTTCTCATATACGAAGCCTTCCTGTCTATGATGATGTCGGGCTTGTAGGTATTATTAGCCGGACAGATGTTTTAAGAGCCATTGCTACTTTTCATTGAACCGTTAATTTACTTACAAGACTGTGCTGGGTGCTCCATTTTACCCCTATGCATATTGTTAGAAGAACCTACATCGTGATAGGTTGAAGCCACAAGGATAACTATGGAGTAGGTGATATAAATAAACGATTTATATTAGCTTCTTATTTCTTACGCGTCTCTAATTTATCATCATTGGTTATGGACGGGGTGGGGTGTAACTTATAAAGTACGCGCTCGGGTATCTCAAGGGCTGATAATAATATCGATCCCCCTCCCATTTATTTTAAGGGGAGGTAATGGCTATATTATACGCTCATTTAGTGTGTAATGAATGGGCTGAAATTTCAATGTAGACAATGGCAAGTATATTCTTTTGTAACGATGAACTTGAATTAATGGGGGCGTGAAAATTTATAAAAAAATCAGCATTATCGCGGGATTGTTGCTATTTGTTATTGGCCTACCGAGTCTGGGAGAGCCGTATGAGGATTGTTATCATAACTGTGAGGTGACTCATAATTATCCTTATGAATATTTTAACTGGACTAAGGACGCCCAATTATTAATACAGTGTCGAAAACAATGTGATGAGGCCTTTCCTGTAGCAGCCCAGAAAACAGAAAAGAAGAGCCAAGAAGAAAACAAAAAAAACAGTTGGGATAAATGGTGTTTTTGGTGTAATTAGCTGTAGTCCGACAGTTTCCCTTGGTAATGACACTAATACAGTTCAGGGGCTTCAACGGACTTGCTGGGAGTTAGTTTGATTTGATTGTGACCTACAGCCCAGCAAACAGGTGGGATATAACCTGATCCTTGCTGGTGTACCAATTGCATGATTTTATATTTCTCAGTAGCGGAATATCTCATGTATCGTCCTCCACATCCCCGAGTACGCTTCTTTTTTAGTACACGATTTTCCAGAACAATCTCACCCAAGGCCCCTTAAATAGTCGCTGTTTCAGATCGTAAGGCCTTCGCATCATCATAGGTGGCTTAAAAAATCTAATTGCCTAATAGGCGCTTCATACCTGCTTCCATAACTGAATATTGTTTACGAATGTGCCGACAGATATCGCGTACGGTTTTACTACACTTTTTTTCTTTCATCATTGTTTCCTTTATCAAGTTAACAATGAACTAAAACTCTCTTATGCAATTAGATTAATTGGTTCACATAGCGTTGACGGGCAACAGTTCAATCACTTCTTCGATTTACTGAAGGCCTCTGTCTCCATTATAGATTTTGCTAGACCGGTCTCCGTAACCCCCGTTAATTTTTGCTGTAATTTAGTTAATGCCATAGCTAATGATTTTTCCATAGCAACTTCGCTATCGATGGATACAATAATTCTTGAAAGCTGAGGTATTTTAGCTTTATCAGCAACCATATACACCGGTTGAACATACATAATAGAATTCCCCATCGGTAAAACGACCATACGCCCTTTAACCACATTTGATCCATGCTGATCCCACAACGTAAACATTGAAGAAACTTCAGGGTTCTGATCAATCAGCGCGTTGACCTGAGCTAAACCATTTACTTGCCTATCCTTATGAAACTTATAAACAGTCAAATTAGGGTCATAAGAATCTACACATGCGTTCTTTTGTCTATTAAGCGTTCCCGCTATTGCTAAAACACTTAAATTGTCACGATTCACCGGCGTCATGGGATTCACTAAAACAAATTCCTCTTGCCCCTGACAACGATTAAAAGCGGTTGTAATATAATAGGGCTGAACCTGCTTATCGCCAACCGTTGAAAACGCTAATGTTTCTGACTGCTGATAAAATAGTTCCGGCTGAGTCTGATGATATTTTGCATAAACTGACATCTGCAAAAAAAATAACTCCCGCGGATAGCGCAGTTGCTTT
>Ga0233443_1001077_pt1 | contig 25394 bp, 17 predicted proteins | sample SI_123_September_2_FD_182784 | JGI IMG/M metagenome (GOLD analysis project Ga0233443, IMG submission 182784) | Seawater microbial communities from Saanich Inlet, British Columbia, Canada - SI_123_September2016_200_MG | ecosystem: Environmental > Aquatic > Marine > Inlet | place: Canada: British...
ACTATAAAACATTTTGACTGTGACCTTTTTGCTCAGATCCTGTTGAACACCAAAACCGAATGAATTCCAACTTTTAATCTCATTTACAAGATAGCTTCTTCTGTTAAAATCGAGATTGAATCTGGTCTTCCGCTTTTTGAGAATCTTGTAAGTAGAAGAAAGCTTTAATGCACCATGAAGTACAACATCGTCAGAGCTCTCAATGTGAAATCTTCCCTGGTCCTCATTATTCATAAATAAGTCGAGGTACTTATCTGAGTACTTGAGAATATTACTATCATAAATGGAAGAGAGCTTAAACTCAATGCTCATATTGGGCTTATTTTTCTTACGCTTCTTCTTTTGAGCCGACAAATCACCTGCCGATAAAGCCATCACCAGCGCTAATAGCATAAGGATGAGGCTTTTCTCCGACAGATAGTACGGCATTTTGTATTTTTTCATATCATCTAACTTTCTAAAATTGTTATGGCCAATTACTTAAGGCAAGCCCTTTCAAGTAATGACTTCATTACTCTCTGAGACGAACTGCCTTCTTTGGTAAAAGACATCTGCCCAGTATTGTGCTTTTGTCCCTATCAAGTGGTACAATTTCATAATTATGTCTTCCTTTTGGCACATTAATCACAAACTCGCAGGCTTTTCCTGGTACAAGCATGCTATTTTCCTTATAGGCAGCAATATCAGATCTCAGGCTGCTAAGCTGGTAGGTATTCAACACATCATCTCCTTCCTTCACCTGAAGACGATAATGTATTCTGCCCTTCATATTGTAATGATTCTCAATCCGGCTCAATATTCTTAGTTCTGTTGGACCGTTAACCTTCACAAAAAGCGGTTTATCAGCGGAGAACCGATAATATTTTACAGCTGTCTCACGTGAGATTAAATCAATTGGTTCTGATGGTTGTTCAGGTGAATAGGCTATCCATTCTCTCTTTTTTGCCTTGCCTGGAGTAAATATATATCGGGCGGCAACCGGAGTACTATCATCATTAAGTGTGATTTCAATTGTATGATCCCCACGTCCAAGATTGATCTCAAAGTCCTTCAGTTGTCCCGGTTTCCCTAATGAAGCATTCTGATATACTGCTTCCCTGGAACGCTTTACACCACTATTCTTTACTTTTTGCTGTTGGCCACCGTCAACCACATACAACATCTCATATTTAAGGGTTTCCTGATCTCCGGAAACAAACCTGGCTCGTGTCATTACCCTGAGAACACCCGGGCCTTTAACACGAATATTTGAAGACGCCGTTTGATTCAATGAATAATAAGATCTGGATTTTTCACCAATCACGGTTGTCACGCGCTTGGTATAGTTTCCGGGCTTTGGATATTTCTTCTTTAGTGGCTGGGCTTGTATTAAAAAAACTGCAAGCGTCAGAAGTAAGGTAAGTGATAGATTTTTTCTCATTTGTGCCATAGTTATTGACTTTGATTAAAGGTCCAATGCGTTTTCAGGATTGTTATTTTCATTTTGACTTCCACCGGTTAAAGGAACAACGTCCATACCCAGCTGATGATGTTTCTTCTCCATTGAGTATATAAATATGATACATAAAAGAAGTAAGAAAGCAGCTATGCTGGTGATCCATATACTGTACTTTTCCTGAACAAATATCTCACCGACTCCAGGTTCAGGTATTGGTATCGGATTATCCGGCAGGCCATATTTTTCCGTAAGTCTGCTGATGTTCAGCAGATGAAGAATCGGTATAGCTTTCTGTCCCATTTGAATCATAACTCCACGTACCGGGAAATTACTTTTCGGAAGAAATTCTGTCAAGCCTGATGGAATGATTTTACCGTTTATTGTGTTTCCAAGACTGGCAATTCCTCCTCCAACATTAATGAATGCCTTGATTGCTTTTCCATTACTTTTCTGCTCATAGATTTTCATTCTTCGGGCAATACTGTTCTCTAGATGATCTTCCTTAATGAGTTCGAGTTTATTCCGTTCTATTGCTTTAATAATCAACCTTCGTCCTTCCGGGCTCAATCCACGGCCTATGTCCGATCCTCCTCCAATGGAGGCAGCTACAGATTTTGCCTGAAATATATTTGATTCAAAAAGTGCCTGTTCCATATCTAACCAGGTAAAATAGGGATCGTTCGCGCCCCAGTTAGATGAGCCAACAGATGAAATGATAATCGGATTAAGTTTGAGCGTTTGTAAGGCAGCCAGCACAGAGATATTCATTCCCGGAAATGAACCGGTTAGTGCCAGAGCTACATTGTCCCCTTCTCCAACATCAGATTCCTTTAGCATTTCAACAATAACTGCCGCAAAATTTGGATTGGTTGATGATAGTTTTGATTCAATATATCCCCGATCTGTAGTTACCAATGTATATTCCTGTCCTATCAAAGCTGTCTCATTCGGATCATTAACTGCATCAATAAAAACACCTTCGCTCAATCGAATACTTTTGATATGATTGGCTGCAGTTTGCGCCAATTGTGCCGCATCCAGTTTCTCTTCATACCAGTCCTGTTCAACATTTACCTTTCCGTTTTCCACGGCGAGTAATGCCAGTAAGGATAGAAGTGAAAGTGCTCCAAGTACAATATTCGATTTTGCTCTAAATTTATACATGCTCTATCCTCCTACTTTGGTAAAGGTGTTCCTGCAAAAACCAAAATAACTATTAAGCGAACCAGAACAGATGAGATGAAAAGTACCCCAAGTGTCTTAAATACACCTTGCTTTCCAAACCAGTGAGCAATCAAACCGGGTATGGCCCAACCGACAGCCTGGAGTTCAAGTGTTGTTGCTCCAATATTAATATTCAGAAAGTATCTTGAAAAATTAGCTAATAAACAACCGATAAGCAAGCTCAGCACCATCATTCGTCGGCCATAAAGAAATGTATACTTACCAAGTGCCCTGATAATCATATAAGTAAGCAGGCTGACGATAAATATTCCAGCCAATCGATCGGGATGAGAAAGCTGAAGTGCAATGTATCCCGGCACTACAATACCTCCGGCGGCCAGGCCAAAGACCTCATAGGAGAGTAAACTAAAAACCAAACCTATTGTGATAGCTAATTCAATCATATTATCAAGATCTTCTTTGTTCAAAAAATTCTGCTGTCTCTGCACCCATTCCACCCATATTTCCAATTGCGACAACGGTAGAGATGCTTTTAGTAAGAGTCAGAACCTGACTAAAAACGTGCTCGGGAGTAGTATACCCAAGATTCACAATTTTGCCGGCTGCCATACCATTTCCTTTTGTCATATTTTCAACAAGCTCTGTAGATTGTCCAATAAGCATGAGGAAATCTATTTCATCGGAAAGTTTATTTGCGACCATGTCAACCAGTTGTTTGGCACGGTCAAGTCTGTCGGTTCGTGTATTGAGCAAAATAATTCTTACACCTTCAATGCCACCCTCATCCCGAAGTTTATTCCAAATCATCAGAGTTGAATCCGGATCGTTAGCTGCAAAGGCATTGTAAAAATTCATCACTTTACGAAAATGTTCAACACGAAATCTTCTTAGTGCACCTTCATCGGGAACTGCCTTATACATTCCTCGCAATGCTGTTTCCCGATCCACTCTCAGATGTTTACATACGGCAAGGGCAAGGGCAACATTATCCCGGTGTTCAATGTAGCTAAATCCCTTCATTTCCTCTAAACTCACTTCATTGGCATATGCGAAATGAGTTTGTGTATTTCTCTTTTGAGCAATTTCCTCAAGGGCATCATGAATCACATTTTCTGAGGTAAAAAGGTGTTCATCTTTCGGAATGGTTTTACCAAGCGTTAGGGCTATTTCCGGAAGTGTATGACCCATCACATCCACATGATCAAGACGAACGTTGGTCATAACACCAACATTTGCATGAATCATCTGATTTTCAGTTATCCACTGATATTGTGGCTGCAAGGCCATACATTCCATGATCAGGGCATCAACCTTTCTCTTAGCAGCAAATCTGACAATGGAAAGTTGTTCCAGAATATTGGCCGTGGATTTTCGATGAATATAGGTTTCCGTTCCATCTTCAAGAATTAATCTTGGGAAAGTACCCGTTACCTTGGTAACTGCTGAAACGCCGCCTTCTCTCAAACCAGCCCCAATCAAACGCGTTACACTTGATTTTCCTCTGGTTCCATTGATATGCACCCTTACCGGAATAGAATAAATTCGCTTCTGATGTCTGAAAAACTCTATCAAACCAAAAATTGCAGAAGCAATAGTCATTATCAGCAATATGTAAAATGTATACATATTTGAACCTTAAGGGATTATTAAGTTTAAGGTCCGATCGGAGTGATCAGACCTTAAACGCTTATGCTGAATTTTATTTTAGCTTAAAAAGTTTCTTTGTATCAGTGAATTCGTCACTTGTAATCTTATAGAAATAAATACCGGAACTCACTTTGTTACCATTTGCATTAAGTCCATCCCACTTAACTGCATACTTACCTGCAGCCACTTCTTTATTCTGTAGTATTCTCACCAACTGTCCTTTTATATTATAGATGCTTAAACCAACAGTAGACCTCTGAGGCACAGTATACTCAATCCAGGTTTCGTTGCGAAACGGATTAGGCTGGTTTTGTGACAATTGATAACCATGATCATTGTTTTGAGTTAAGTTTTCGTCTGTCAGATAGATGGTTGGCAGATGTGTAGTAAATTTCAGGGCAAACTCATCTTTTAACGCTGATGCTGTCAAATCATAAGCATTATTAAAAACATATTGCAGGCCATCGTCCTGAGTATGATTCTCAATACCGACCGTATTGCTGGCGTAAGAGGTAAGACTATTATAGATAATAAGAATTTCTCCGTCACCGGTTGGCGTTAAATATACGGATGGATCCAGGAGAATAACCTGGAAAACTTCCGGCTTTGGAGTAGATCCATCATTCCAGTGTCCTATACCATCCCATTCAATAATAAAACGATTGTTAGCCAGATCGGAATAATAGTAAATCTTACCGTTCTCATTAGCTGCATTGTGAAGATCGTCCCAGAAAGCAGCAACCATGCCGGCAACCACATCGTTGTATGGGAGTGGCTGATTGTCGTAAGTAGTTTGCGTTCCGTTACCAAAAGCAATCCATCCATCTGTACTGATTCGAACATCTGTATAATCCACTCCATAATACTTGAAGGTAAATGGAAGTGACACCGTGGTTGTTACTTCAGAAGTAGCTGCAACAAATTCGGTTCCTATACTATTAATCTCGTACCAGTCAAAAACCGGAGCCTGCTGATACAAGGTATCTTCAGAAGAATAGGCATAGTAACCATAACCGTCGGGCCCTGTACAATCTGCAGTTGTCGGCAGTGCAATTGGTACTATAAAATCAATTGTTGTATTGTAGGGATAAGATCCGGCGCTGGAGTTAAGCTCGAGAGTAAACTCCGGCAAATGTCCTACCGGACAAAGTGGATCAACACTTACTTCAAAGTAATCCCCCGTATTGGGTGAGATTGAACCGGGGTAAATTGAATAGAACAGTCCAGTTGAATCAGTTATCGTAATAAACGGATCCAGGCTTCTCAGGATACCGCTCACATCTGTAGCTTTATCAAAACCATCGTTCTTTAAACTCACCAGTAAAGTTGCTGTTTCACCAGGATCAAGTCTGTTATTAGGTGTTGAAGCCAGATTATCCAGAACAACATACTCATTAAAATTCAATCTTGGTCCAAGCACTAAATGCTGGTACTGATAGGTCCATGAACTTGCTCCGGAGCTAACATTCAACAACACTGACAGATGATAATCAAGCGGGCAGTTTGGCTTAACGTAGATTTGAAATGGAGAACCTACAGTTGCATTTCCTGAGCTTATATTCCCGAAGGTTATGGCACCGGAAGTAACAATCACTACATTCGTATCATTTGTTGTTAAGGTAGCTTCCACATTATCTGCGGTTTGTAGTCCCCAGTTTTTCAGTGTAAAAGTTATTTCTGTATTCTCATTAGGATTGATCAGGCCATCTGTATTTCCAGATATATCCTCAACAGTAGGATTATTAGATGGGCCAACATGTACATTGCTCTGAGCAACTGTCATGATCCCCTGATAAGGCACAACCTCTTCACCAGTGACAGTAACGGTCAGGGTATCCTGTGTCTGAGGAACAACTCCCATAAATATTTTACCCTGAGCATCGGTTTTACCGGTTTTGAATACATCGGGCCCTGTAATACAAACATCTGCATTGACTGCAGGCAAACCACCGCTGGCATAAGTAACAGTAACTTCTGCCTGGTTATATCCTATTGAAAGAGCTGTTGGATGGGTGACATTAACAGCCTTTGGAACTTCTTTCCATATTTTGATGCTTGGATCTCCAAGAATACAATAGACACGATAGTGATATTCTACCCAGGGATCAGTACCATAAACTGCATACAAGTACAACCTTCCACGATTCAGAGCCTGCCCCGGAGTTCTAAGTCCTTCTTTAAACATGCCCTGATATATTCCCTTATCAATCTTATTGTTGTAGGTAGTGTGTGTGTTGGAGGTCGGTCCAACAAAAGCCACAGCTCCTTTTGGTTCTGAGATTGTTCCCTTCTGAACCCATTCCTCGCCGAAACAGTTACCACCACCTGTATTGAACATGGCTACCCCGCATCCAATATTGGTAACAAAGGGAAACATCTGGGTAACTGCCAGGCCTGACAGATCTCCTGTATGAACAGCTGAACAGTTCGAATTCCAACCATTACTCCATCCTTCGCCTCTGTAATTAAGGTAACTAATACCTCCGTTAATTGTATTGAGAACATCATTGATGGTATAAGTACAACCACTACCCCAACTATTTCCATCGCTCATCATGGTGTCGACCGTATGAAAATGCCCTTCCTCTCTCATCATTTGGGCAGCAAATCGTTTTGTCTCAACTTGTGATTCATAAGCATTATTGGAGCAACATACACCATGCTTAAACCAACTGGTATCAGCAATGTAAGGATTCTGTTCATAAAGCTGAAACTTGTTGATCATCACACGCATGCGATAATCCCCCTGATTGGTAAACCTTCCGATCATCACATCCGGAAAGAAATCGTTTCCGTCAATTTCAACGAAAAAATCTTCATACGCAAAAGAATAATCAGGATAGGTTATGGTCTTTAATGGAAATACTCCGTTATCTCCAACGATTAGAACGTAAGTAGGTGGATAATCCCAATTAAAATAAGCATCTGTTATATGAGTCTTTATAATCTCCGGATTGCTGGCATTCGCTCCTATATCGGTAAAAGTTGAAATATGAATATCAGTTCCGCTCTGTCTTTTCCAATCTGCATAAACCTGAAAGCTTGCTTCAAATTCGTCAGGCATAATACAGAGCATCATTTCGCGGCCTTCCTCAACTCCATAGAAATTACGCTGCAATACCTGCTCATAGTTGAGAATCATTCCCCGGTAAATCTCTCCAAACGAAGGTGCGATGGCCCGCTTGTTTGATTTTTTAGGATTTACAACCACTCCACTTCCATAGCTCACACGAACGGTCAGCGATGAAGCTACTTTAAGCTCTCTTGCAGCCGCTTCATAGCGTATTGGGTAAACAGAGATCCTTGACATTCTGAAATCTCGAAAAACAACCGGAGCTTCGAAATTTGCTGCGGCTGAAGGATAATTTACAGAAGAGGAGTATGCCTTGCTGTCTTCTAGATAGGCTGTTTCAGGATGTCCTTCGTACCAACTTGCTCTAACCGGTGGCAAATAAATATTTTGATAAGTAATTACATTTCCTGTTTCAATAATCTCAACAGATATTCCGGATTGATCGGGAATTGCCAGTATTTCTGCGATATGTGGTAGTTGTGGATAACCTTGCTCGCGGCTGAAGATATCATTCAGCAAATCGATGCTCTGATATACCTTTCCTTCGACAATCAGATCTTTCATCTCAAAACCTGCAATATCAACTTTGAAAACAGTGCTGCCTGCATCATCACTTATGAGTATTACTGATGGCGGAGTTTGTGCTGTTTTGTTTTTATCAACTGTTACCCATTCGGCATAAAGACTTGCCGATACTAACAGTGAAAGGACCAGTGTAATGTGTAATTTTTTCAACATAACTATAGCTTACTTTTGATGGTGTTAAACTCTTTAGATCTTTAATAACATTTGATGTACAAACATCGATATGGTTGTCTGTGCAAACCAATTATTATTATCGAAATAAAATGATCTCCCAATATAGAGAAATTTCGTTTAGATAGATTATGATTATTTAAGCTTATGATTTTTTTAAGAAACTAGAGTTGAGCAAAATAGATGCACATTTCGGACTGCTGAGCAAGAAGTTCAGATCAAAAGATCAGCTTGTTTCAAAAAGGTTAAAAGAGTTGAACTGCACATTCTTTTTCCTTATATTTGATTATTAGTGAATTAAATCAAAATTCTATGAAAACAATTGCCTTCATTATTGCAGCCATCTTCTTTCTGGCAATGCTGGTTGCCGTAGCCACAACAAATTCACCATTTGCCAACTGGGCAAATAAGAAACTGGAGAAGTTTTTCAGGAAAGAAGAATAGTTAAATCTCTAGAAATATATATTAACACCGGCTTTAAATTCCCGGCCTTCCATATCGAACTGGTATTGATGTTTCAGACCATCCACGGTTTTTGATACAGGTTCTGAGATACCATAGTGATATCTGAAATTAGCAAAAAATCCAAAATGTCTAAGAAACATAAACTCAAGCCCACCTATCGGATAAACCTGGCCGGCAAATGAGAAAAATTCTCCCTCAGGCACATCAGACTTCCATTTGAATGCACCACCACCTGCTCCGACACCAACGTTCAGGTATAGCATCTTCATGAATAGATTGATCTTGAATATTTTTGAAATATCGAGCATATAAATTTCAAGATTGACGGTCTTGTCGGCAGGTGCCCAGTCAGTATCACCAATTTTCATCTCATTGTAATTTCTTTTGAACTCCGGAAAATAAGTAAGATTCAATTGTGATTGATTCCACCTCTTCTTCCTTTTGATGAATCCGAATTGATAACCTTTGAAGTAAGTTTCCGGAAACAACTCCGATGATCTGTAATCAATCTGCTCGCCACCAAACTTGTCGCTTAGGTAAAACTGATCAAAGCTTATCAGAGCAGCACATTGGATTCCTTTGGTAACATCATCCTGAGCAAATGATGAAAGTGAAATTATACTTATTAAAAGGAGAATATATATTTTCTTCATTGTATCATTCTTAAATACTGAACCAATCTGACCGTATCTGAAACTTCTACGGTTATTTGTTCAACTTGTTAAGCTATCTATCAAACTCATTGCAAAGCCATTGTAGTATGCAAATTTCCGTTTGCAAAAATAAAAATATTTTTGAATTAACAGATGCTGAGCATGTTATAAGCCTAAATGTTATTCAGAACTACTGCTTTTCTTCAATCCTTCTGCCAGTATTTTTTTTGCTTTTGCAATTTGAGCTTCCACTGTTTTAATTGAAATGCCAAGCAGACCAGCCACTTCGGACTGTTTAACACCTTTCAGTTTTGCAAGCACGAACACTTCGGCACATCTGGGTGGAAGGGATTCAATCATGCTTTGCATCTGCCTGATTTTCGCCTCGAGTCCTTCAGATTCTTCAGGTTTCATACCCTGATCAGAAAGGTTTTCAAACTCATCGATATGTCTCAGAAAAGTATTTCTTTTCTTATGATTGATGGTGGCATTGTGAACTGCCGTAAACAGATAAGCCTTTACTGAGCTGTTTATCTGAATTGCTCTTCGTTTTTCCCAAAGGATCGTGAATAGATTTTGTACTACCTCTTTTGCTAGTTCAGGATCGTAGCCAATGCTTATGGAATAGCGGCTAAGCATAGCGAAGTATTTTTTGAATAGTTGTTCAAATGCCTTATGATCACCCTTTTGGATGAGTTCGAATATAACTATATCGGCATCTTTCAATTTGGTATATTCTTACTTACCACTAATTTTAGCTTTGTAGTTCTCAGTATGGAGTAATTGGAGTATTTTATCCCTGAAGTCACCCTGAATCAAAATTTCACCCTCTTTTACCGTACCTCCAACACCACACTTCGATTTCAGCATTTTACCCAAGTCCTTCAGATCAGCTTCATCTCCAACAAAACCGGTAACCAACGTAACAGCTTTGCCTTTCCGTTGTTTTTTATCGAGCATAACATGCAGGTTCTGCTGATTTGGAGCCAGAGTTTCTTCTGTAAGGTCCTCATCATACTCATAGCTGAAATCAGGATTTGTAGAGTAGACAATATCTATTTTCTGCTTCTTCTTTTTAGCCATTACCTAAATATTTATATGATACCCTGATCGAGCATTGTATTAGCAATTCGAAGGAAACTTGCAACGTTCGCTCCTTTCTGATAGTTGACAGTGCCATCTGCCCTTGTTCCGTATTGTGCACAGGCCTCATGAATATTTTTCATGATTTCATGCAAACGACCTTCAACCTCATTGGCTGTCCAGGTAATGTGCATTGAATTTTGCGCAATCTCCAATCCGGAAGTTGCAACACCACCAGCGTTTGCGGCCTTGCCTGGTCCAAACATTACCCCATTTTCAATCATCAGATCAATTGACTCGTGTGAACATGGATTATTAGCTCCTTCCACAACAGCTCTTACCCCATTCTTTATGAGCAACTGAGCATCCTTATCGGTAAATTCGGATTCAATGGCACATGGCAATGCCACGTCGCAACTCACCTCCCAGACCTTCCTGTTTTGCCTAAACTGTGCTTCAGGAAACTCATAGGAAAAAGGTCTGATCAGATCATCATTAAGAGCCCTCAATTCAATAAGGTGTTCAATCATATCTTCGCTTAATCCTTCCTTGTAATAGACATAGCCATCGGGGCCGGAAATTGCAATTACTTTCGCTCCCAATTCGTTGGCCTTCTTTGCGGCAGCATATGCTACATTTCCAAATCCTGAGATAGCAATCGTTTTTCCTTCCAGATTCTCGTTAATATGTCTGAACATTTCACTTAGAAAGAAGATCAATCCATATCCGGTTGAAACATTTTTTATATGACTTCCGCCCCAGTCAGTTCCCTTTCCGGTTAAAACGCTCTGGTGTTTTCCTGATAATTTCAGATACATCCCATACATATATCCAATCTCACGTGTCCCAACACCCAATTCACCGGCGGGAATATCCAAATCCGGGCCAATGATCTTCCATAACTCAAGCATAAAAGCCTGACAAAATCTCATTATCTCGGAATCTGATTTTCCTTTGGGATTAAAATCGGAACCTCCTTTAGCCCCTCCCATTGGTAATGAGGTAAGACTATTTTTAAGTGTTTGCTCGAAACTCAGGGATTTTAGCAAATCAATGTTCAAATTCGGATGAAATCTTAATCCACCCTTGTACGGCCCAAGTGCATTATTAAACTGGATTCTATATCCTTTATTGATAATAACCCTGCCACTATCGTCACTCCATGGAACTTTAAAAATAATGATCCGGTCAGGTTCAATTAAGCGATCAATAATATTGGCATCGAGGAAGGCGGAGTTTTGCTCAAACAGCTCCTCTACCGATTCAAGAAATTCCCGGATGGTTTGATGATAGTATTGTTCATTCGGATACTTCTTCTCAAGGTCAAATATATACTTGTCGATATTCATGATACAGGTATTTTCGCTGCAAAGTTAGCTTATTCGCCCGGTAGAAACATTGATTTTTCTCAAACCTGGAAATATTTATCCATACTCTGTTTGTTGCCTTTCTTAACTCCCGATCCCGGCTTCATAACTACCCCTAGTTTCTTCTGGCCGTCTATCTTAATAACTATTGGTGTTTTAAAGCGAACATGCCTGATCCATTCATCTTCAGCCACTACCTCCTGTTCATCCAGAAATGGTATATCATAAAATCCATCATTCGTATATGGATTTATAGTAAAATATCCTACTCTGAATGAAGTTAAGTTTTGAAAGAAATGGGTTCCCTGACTTGGATCGATCCGAAAGTTATCAAGGCCGGATTCTACAATTACTCTTGCATTTGATATGTGTGTCCATTTAACCGGTATACCTAACCATGGATCACTTGATCCCCATCGGCCAGGCCCGATCAATACATATTGATTTCCGGATTCCAGAAACCTTTCATTCATCTTTCCTATCAGTTCAGCTATTTCTTTGGTATGTGCCGGATCAAATTTTTCCGGTTTCACGTATACAATGTCATACACATCATCAATAATTCCATTACCTAAGGCACTTTTGGAACTAATAATTGTATCCTTTTCAACTATCTTCTCCAGATCTTCATCGATTCGCTCGCGGTTATCAACTATTGGCCGGATTTGAAGTACATTGAATATTTTCGGAGAGTCTTTCGGAACATCCAGATTCACGGCAAATTCTATTTCAACCGGATTATTCATTTCCTTTTGTCCGATCTCCAAAAGATTGGTCACAATCTCAGCGAGAGGAAACATTCCATATTTCAGAATATTAGCGAAAGTTATGATGCGTTTTCCTTCGTAGTTCAATCCATCTCTGACAATATTATTCTGAAAATCGTAGGTAGATGCCACAAATTTAAGCGTACCATCATTCTCTGCTTCCTTAACACGAAGATATTTCAGGTTAACACCATCGTCCAGAGATGCCTTGTATTTTTCAGCATCCAGATCCAATGCGAAAAATTTCTTTTGCGTTTCGCGAAGAGCCATTTCCGGATTTGAAAGTTGCAGCACCTTCTTTGGATATTTAGGCGAGAAGCGCAGTGTTGTGTCACCTTCAACTACATATTTCCCCAAACCAAAAGCAATATTAACAATTCCATCCTCGGGTTTTTCAGGTTCAATCGGGTAGAAATTTACTGATCGGGCTACACCAGAAATCGTCGGATAGAATTTATCACCATAGCTGTTCCCGCATATTTCCTGAAGTACAATAGCCATCTTCTCCTCGTCAATCACGTTGGAAGTTGCTGTCATATACGACTTGCTCGATTTAAAATAAACAGAAGCATACACAGACTTGATAGCGCTGCTCAACATGACAATCATTGAGTTTTCGTCGGCCTTGTTAAGGGGAACCATGTAGGTTGAATACACACCTGCAAATGGCTGGTAATGTGAATCTTCCAGCAAACTAGACGAACGCACCGCAATAGGATTATTAACGTGCCTTATGAAGGAGTACAAATCACGATGGATACGACCGGGAAGTGAGGCAGCCTGAAAATGCTGAAGAATTCCTTCATCGGAAATTTCTGACAGGGCAATCCGGTAAAGTGAGTTGTCCTCCATGAATTCATCAAAAATATCTGTACTTAGTACGACTGTTCTTGGTATAGAGATAAATACATCATCATACTTATCCAGCAGCCAGTTTCTTTTAATGAGTGAATCGACGAATGCTAATCCCCGTGCTTTCCCTCCAATGGACCCATCACCAATCCGGCTAAAAATCTGGTACTCATCATATCTGTCCCGGTAGAATTTGGAAATGATACCTCTACCTTTGTTCTTCCGATAGCTTGAAATCGTGTCATACAGGAAATGACGAACCTGGCTTAAATTCTGGAAATCCTCCGGTTTTAGGTATTTGAATATTTCAGCAATAGGGAAAAGTGCCCGGGCAGTTAACCACTTCGAGAAATGGTTCCGTTCAATATGATATTCCAGTGAGTTTTCCGGTATTTGAAATATTATGTCCTGCAGTGATTTCAGGTCACTTGCCGTGTTCATTACCTTATAAGTTTTTGGATCGATGAATTTGAAATCGCCAAAAGCGAAGAACTCACTGATAAACTCTTTTAATTCAAGTGACAGGGTTTTGGAATGTTTATGAATAAACCCAACCTTCACCATCTTGGCCATCAGCTTATTGCTTAACTCAGACGACTGCAGGAGAATAGGTAGAAAGGGATCATCTTTCTTTATTTTTTCGCAAAGTTTAATACCTGCACGCTTATCCATAACACCCTTGCGTTTGTAGGTGATATCCGAGATGATCCCGAGCAGGTTCGATTTGTAGGATTCATAGAACTCTATCGCCTCCTCGTAATTGGTCGCCAGCAGTATTTTTGGCCTTCCCCGCATTCTCATCATCTGCTGGTGCTCGTTCAAGCCTTCAATCATGAACTTCTTGGAGTGCTTGAAGATTATTTTGTAGATATGCGGAAGATAGCTGGAATAAAATCTGACGGAGTCCTCCACAAGAATGATGGTCTGAACCCCAACTTCCTTAACATCGTGCTCCACATTCATCTTATCCTCAATCAACTTAATGATTGCCAAAAGGAGGTCGGCATTCCCCAACCAGGAAAAAACATAGTCAATGGCACTGGTATCAGCTTGTCCCAGTTTCATCGAAGCATCCCTGGAAAAAGCAGTTAGCAGCACGATGGATATATCTGCTATCTCCGATTTAATTTGTTTGGCCATGGCAAATACATCCATGTCATCGACACTCAGCATGGTGATAATCAAATCAATTGGTTCTGATCGTAGTATCTCAAGCGTTTCCTTGGCGGTACTGGCCAGAATAAACTGAGGCGGATATCTAAGATTCAATGACACATACTCCATGAATATCTGCTCATCAATCCTACCGTCTTCCTCCAGAATAAAAGCATCATACGAACTACAGAGCAGCAGCACATGACTAATTCGCTTTTTCATGAGCTGATTGAAGGCCGTTTCCGCAAAGTAGTACTTTGATCCTTCCTGGTTCGATTCTGCTGTATGATGTGTATTTGTCATGTTCTTCTCTTACAATTCACCATTCAAAATTACTATTTATTCATAAGAAGATTGATGGTCTGGCTTCTATTAATTTTTCCGTTTGAGGTATAGACAAAGCGAGGTAGAAAGTGAATCCGCTTTGGCCTTTCGTAAACTTCAAGGACAGTTTCCAATTTCTGCTTCAGAAGTTCCTCATCATTCCCGGAAAAACTGTCTTTTTCCAGAACCAGGATAACCCGTTTGCCAAGGAGATCATCAGGCAATCCACAGATTATCAAATTCTCTTCCAATAATAATTCAATTTTTCTTTCCACCTTTTCAGGCACAATCTTGATCCCACCTGTATTAATCACATGATCAACTCTACCCAACCATCGGAAGCGGTTATCACTCAACAGCTTAACCATATCGTTGGTCACAACTTCTTGTTTAAGGTATGGTGCATCGATGATCAGACATGCTCTGTCGTCGATGCTCAGATGTACCCCTTCAAAAGCCCGGAAGAAATTTTCCCTGGGGTGATTCAGACTTTTTACAGCAACATGTGTCAATGTTTCTGTCATACCGTAAGTGGAATAACACTTCGTTTTCAGACTTTGTAGTTTGCTCAATAAGTAATCGCTAACCGCTTCTCCCCCGATTATCATAGTTTTAATACAGTCCAGATCACCGGGATTTGCTAAAGCCGTGGTGAGCTGATGAGGAGTTAGGGCTGCAAAATCTATTTCATGTTTAAGGCCTTTCACAGGATTGACAGCAGGTTCCTGAATAAGCAGATTCATGCCGGATTCGAAAACTCTCGCCAGCATGAGTTTACCGGCTATATACTTTACTGGTAGCGATAGCAGTGCAATGCTATTTTTTCGCAATCCAAAATATTTAATGGTTTGTTTTGCAGAGTATTTGAATTGCCACTTTTCAAATTCTAGCTTTTTTGGTATACCGGTTGAACCTGATGTATGTACGCTGCAGAGCGCTTCATCTCCAAACCAATAATCCACGAAACTGAATATCTCCTTCTTCCATTCAAGCTGCTCCGTTTCTCTTCTGGCTCTTGCAAGCGAAATAAAATCTGAAAGGAGTAACCTTTCCTCTTCCAACCATATATATTGCAAATTCTCACTCACGCGATTACATCTAAATTCCAGTCAAGATCAGGACTATATCCTAACTGATCTTTTTCAATATAAAGTGGAGATTCAATGTTGTTGCTAAAAAGCTGTCCTGTTCCTAATCCCTGAGGCATTGTGTTGCGAAGCGACCAGGCCCATTGCGCAATTGCGTTGAGCCCAACATTAGACTCAAGGGCAGAAGTTATCCACCAGCCAATATTGTTTTTCTCCGCCAGGTCGATCCACTCCTTCCCGGATTTGAATCCTCCGATCAAACCTGGTTTTAAGATGATGAACTGTGGCATAATAGATTCAAGAACCACCTCTTTATGCTGCTGAACGTTGAGACCAATTAATTCTTCGTCCAGAGCTATTGGCAGGGGAGTTTTCCGGCAAAGATCGGCCATCTCCTCCCATTGACCTTGCTCAATGGGTTGTTCAATAGAATGAAGCTCAAATTTCGATAGTTTTTGTAATTTCATCAAAGCATCGTCATTTGAGAAAGCTCCATTGGCATCAACCCGAATCTCAATTTGTTCGGGCGAAAAGTGCTTTCTTATGTAGCTTAAAAGCTTCAATTCCTCTTCAAATTCTATGGCGCCAATTTTTAGCTTGATGCATTTATATCCATTGTCTGCCTTTTCCTTTAATTGATCGAACATGAATTGATAATCTCCCATCCAGACCAAACCATTGATGGTTAATTTCTCCTCTCCTGTGGTGAATTTTCCGGGAAAGAGGATTCTCTTTCCTCCCATTTCCTTGTCAAGCAATGCTGTCTCCAATCCAAACCTGAGAGAAGGAAACTCCTGAAGTTTAAAATGAAAATCTTCCACAATATCATTAAGGTTTTCACAAAGTTTCTCGATCAGCATTTCAAAATTATCTCTTAGCTCAACACTGAGCCTGGGCAATGGAGCTATTTCTCCAATTCCAAAAGTCTCCTGACTTTCATCATCATAAACCTTCAGATACCATGAATCTCTACTTTTCAGAATCCCTCTGGAAGTACCTGCCGGCTGTATAAAATGAAGTGGATATTTAGTGAATTCGGCTTTAAGCATAGCAACTATCAATAGGATTTATTTGTGAGCAATACAGTAAAGTTTCCAGCTGATGAAACAATTAGATATTTAAAATAATTACGCTGATCCAATGTTAAAACTCTGGAAACTTCTAAGACTTTACCTCATCATCAAATGTACATTATAAACAGATGAAAATAGTAATAAATGAAGGAACCTCACTACAAATGATTGCAATGTTGCCCGATAAAAAATGTGAACTTCAGTTTGTGTTGATCGATTTCGGACACCTTTTGTCCAATTTAAGAACAGATTTCAAAAATGAATTTTTCACTAATCATTTGTGAACCTAATATTTAAAGGCAGAGGAACAATTATTGATAATCCGCAGCGAACCATTAATTCTAACATGAAATAGTTATTTACCCATGAGAAAACTGCTTTTGATTTTAGTACTAACCACACTATTAGAGCCTGTTTTTTCCCAACAAATGACCCAAATAGCAGAGGACCCGCCTGGTGACTGCTACACTCCCAACACGGATGCTTTAAACATGTATTATCATTTAAAGAGCTCTGAGGATAGTATATTCTTCATCCTTGAAACCTTGCATGACCGAACAGTCGACTATGGTTTTGTTTTGGCAATGGACACCGATTTGATCACAAGTAATGGTGCTCCACTTTCACAAATAAATTTATTTGCATCTACACCTAATACATCGATGAACTACGACCTTGTCGCGTTTGTCTATGAGAACTCCTTGTTTCCCGGCGTAGTAGCTGTAACTTACGACAAGGATTTTAATGTATCGTCCAACATTATACCGAGCATTCAACTTCTGTCCAGTAAAAAGATTTCCATTGGATTTCAATTCTCCCAGATTGCTCCTTTCGGTAAACTTAACCTCATTGGAGGAACCGGATCCTTTGATATTGGTCCGGGTGGTGCCGGTGTATGGGATGTTATCCCCGATAATCAATACTCATCTATTCCGGCATTGGATCGGCCAATTCTCAGTGAACCGGCAAACCAGTCTATGTATCATGATTTTTCGAATACACAACTTAGCTGGTATCCAATCAAAGGAGCGGAAAGTTATCAGCTGGAAGTTGGATTCGACCTTGAGTTCATTAGCGGGCTAATGCCATTTAATACTACCGATACATTCTATTTGCTCAATAACCTGCAGCCATTAACCGAGTATTACTGGAAAGTGAAAGCACTTAAAGCTGACTTGAGTAGTATGTGGAGTAGTATGTGGAGTACTATTTACACTTTCACCACGGATGAGCAAAACAGAATCAATTCGCTTAGCTCAATTGAATGTTTGAAGGTTTATCCAAACCCATCATCCGGAACATGGTATATAAAAGAATTACCCGGTTGTCTGCCAGACAGATTCATGGTAAGGATGATTGATGCATCCGGTAAGCTTGTAAAGGATTTCGGTTACGTTGATAAATCCGGATTCAATCAAATCAATTTACCAGGACTGGAAAGCGGGAATTACCTGCTGGAGTTTCGCTTAAGCAGAGATAAATTTTTGGTTAAGCGCCTTATAATGGAATAAAGTGACCCTGTTAATACTGTTAATTTAAGTATGGCCGTTTTTACCGGATGAATTTCCTGAAGAAACGGCCTTATTGTTTTCTGCCTACTTAAGAAACACCTTATGAGAACTGGTTTGCATAGTTTCCTGATTGATAATATTGAGATAGTAAACACCTTTTGGTTTATCACTTATATCAAGAACCGTAATATTTTCATCCAAATAGACACTAATGATGCCCTTACCATAAATATCGTATAAAGTAGCCATGTTACTATTTGCGGCGAAAGGAAATATACTAACACTAAAAAGGCCGGTCCCCGGATTCGGATAAATGTTGACACTCAGCTCCGGACTGAAGTCAATATCTGCAAGATCAGTTCTGGTATAGAACCGAACCCAGTCAACTTCCAAAGCACTCGGAAAATGTGTGTTCTCATCCGGTAAATATCCACCCATTTTATCAATGTAAAGATCGAAATAGATAAGCATTGGATTGACCGGAAAGAGTGCCTCTTCGTAACACTGCCATGCATTAAGCCGACAATCCACTTCCTTACCGGTTTGAAAGAATCTGGTATATCTTCTTATCAATTCACCATCCACATACCATTCAATTTTATATGGTTCCCAAATCATAGTATAAGTATGGAATGCAAGTGAATAATCAACTCCTCTTTTGTCGCTCAAACAGGAATTCTCACCAACATGCACATTCATGTTAAGGTTCTTTGTATCATCCTTCCAGAATTCGAAAACATCAATCTCATTGCTAATGGTGTTTGGATCATTATTATTCTGACCTGCCGCACCGTACATCCACATTGCAGGCCAAAATCCTTTTCCTTTGGGAATTCTGCATGATGCCTCATAGTATCCGTAACGAAAGCTAGGAACCGATGTTAAAGTTGTTGATGTATAATCATACCATCTTAAATTCTGAATTCCATCATTCATAATCTCAAAACTATCCTTGTAGGAAATGGCACGCTTATACACCCGTTCTTTCTTAGCGTAAAGTTTTGCAATTCCATTTTCAATAAGCAGATTATCGATAGTCTGATAACTGCAATGTGCTTCACCGCCCAACATCCCTTTTCTGTACGCCTGCCATTTGGTCATATCCAGGATCGTATCGCTAAAATCTTCTTCAAACCTCAGTTCCCAATCACCGGAAAAGCAGTAGGAGGTATCATTTATCGGAACTATCAATTTACCACCATCGCAGGAATTATTCAAACCAAATTGAGCGCAGGTATTATCAACCGATACCAGATGAAGTAATATGGTCAACAATACCAATTTGTTAAAATAATTGATTGCAAAGTGATTCATAGTATTTTAAAATTAAAGCAGCGTTGATAATCATCGGGTTCTAAATGAACTTTATAATGAATCAGGATAAAGATACTATTTCTATCTATGCCATGTTAAGACTATAATTTTTACATTTGCTCAACCGGTATATTTGATTCCATGAAGTTTAAAAGGCATACTCTTTTCTGGATAATTACCACCCTGGTATTTAGTGCTCTCTTGTTGCCTGGATTGCTGCAGGATGGTATGTTTATGGATGGTATTCAATATGCCTGTGTTGCTAAAAATCTTGCTAATGGAAGTGGATCATTCTGGTTTCCTTTTTTAAGTGAAACCTGGTGGAAAGCCGGATCTCCCTATTTTATGGAACATCCTCCATTGGTTTACTCCCTTCAGGCTGCCTTCTTTTATCTTTTTGGTGATTCTTTTCTGGTTGAGCGGATGTATTCTTTGATGATGACCTTAGTTAGCACCTTCTTTATTGTTAAGATCTGGACCACCCTGGCTGCGACCAAAGAACAGTTAAAACTTGGCTGGCTTCCTGTTCTTCTTTGGATCATTGTTCCTCTTACATTTTGGTCTTTCCAAAACAACATTCTGGAAAATACATTGGGAGTATTTACCAGCGGGGCAATATACTTTGCCTGTCTGGGAGTTAAAAGAGGTCGTTCCCGGATCATTTGGATTATCTTATCCGGAGCATTTATTTTCCTGGCCACATTTTCAAAAGGAGTTCCGGGCTTATTTCCCATTGCTTTTTTTGGAATTTACTTTAGTCTCCATCAAAACTATAAGCTAAGAGAGGCACTTACAGATACAATTATTGTTATTGCTATTCCTGGTCTAATTTATTTTGCACTGTCTTTCTTTGATTCCGCCAGCGAGAGTCTGACCTTCTATGTTAAAGATCGGCTTCTCAGCAGAATAGGCAACGAACCAACAGTTGGTAATCGTTTTTATTCACTTGGCAAGCTTCCGATGGAACTGGTGCCTCCCATAATTTTAAGTCTGGCCTTGTTTATTCTGGCGAAAGCTAAAGGCCAAAACATCAAGCCATCCGTATCACAGAAAAAAAGTGCTTTACTGTTTATTGGAATTGGTCTTTCAGCTTCCTTACCACTTATGTTAACACCTGTACAGCGTGGATTTTATATGCTCCCTTCCTTTCAATATTTTGCACTGGGTTTTAGTTTTTTGCTGGCTCAGTCGGTAACAAATCTCATTCAGCGGATCGATGTATCCGGTCGATCATACCGGGTTCTTACCTTAATCGGATCACTTCTTCTCTTGTCCACACTGATCTATTCATCCTTACAGGCTGGCAAACCCGGAAGAAGCAAAAGGACGCTGCATGATGTATATGTTATTGGAAATCAGTTAGCGGAAGGATCGGTGGTAGGTGTTAGTGATGAGGTATACAACAATTGGGAGTTCCAGTTTTATATGCTTCGATACTTCAATATCAGCTTTCAGCCAAGTCCAACTATAACAACCAGCATATTCATTTCTTCGAATAAGAATCAGGAGCTGAAAAATTATATTCCTCTGCCTTATTCCACTAAAAAATTCTACGTTTTTGAGTTTGATTCTAACTCCGGTGAAATGCGAATGCCGGAATAAATTGACTCTTTATGACACCGTTTTTTTATCTTTGCATTCACTTGAAAATTTGGATGTAAGATGAGCGGAAAGAAGGAGATTGTAAAAACCCCGTTAATGAAACAATACAACAGTATTAAGGCGAAATATCCTGATGCTATTTTATTATTTCGTGTTGGTGATTTTTATGAAACCTTTTCCGAAGATGCCATTAAAGCAGCTGGTATTTTAGGGATTACTTTAACTCGTCGGGCCAATGGAGCAGCACAGTTTATAGAACTTGCCGGCTTCCCGCATCATGCACTGGACACTTATCTTCCAAAACTTGTGAGAGCCGGACAGAGAGTTGCAATTTGTGAGCAATTGGAAGATCCCAAGCTCACAAAAAAGATTGTGAAACGGGGTGTCACGGAACTGGTCACTCCTGGTGTCTCAATCAACGACAATATCCTGAACCATAAAGAGAATAACTTTCTGGCAAGTGTTCACCTCGATAAGACTTTGGCAGGTATTGCCTTCCTCGATATCTCAACCGGTGAGTTTCTAACAGCTCAGGGAAGTCTGGAATATATCGATAAACTACTTCAGAGTTTTGATCCTAAGGAGGTGCTTTTCGAGCGAACCAAGCGTCAGTTATTCAATGAACTGTTTGGTACACGTTTTTATTCCTACCCACTGGAAGATTGGGCTTTCTCAGAGGATTCTGCCAAAGATCGTTTGCTGAAACAATTTCAAACGAAGTCCTTAAAAGGATTTGGGATTCATAATCTGATGCTGGGTACCATTGCTGCAGGGTCAATTCTTCACTATCTGGATTTAACGCAACACGACCGCACCAGTCATATCACTTCCTTAAGTAGAATTGAAGAAGACCATCATGTATGGCTGGATCGGTTTACATTGCGAAATCTTGAGCTCTTCAACTCATTGCATCCGGGATCGTATAGTTTTATGGACGTGGTTGACAGGACCATTTCCCCAATGGGTGCAAGAATGTTAAAGAGATGGGTGGCCCTTCCCCTAAAGGATATTCAACCAATAAATGACAGGCTGAATGCTGTTGAGCACTTTATCAACGAAGGTGAATTGAAGCAAAATATTGAAGGTCATGTCAAGCACATTGGAGATCTGGAAAGGCTGGTATCCAAGATCGCGGTTAACAGGATCAATCCACGAGAAATTAATCAGCTTAAAAATGCCCTGGCTTCAATTGATCCAATCAAGGATACTTGTGAAGCAAGTAACAATGAGAGTTTAAAATCCATAGGCGAACAACTAAATAAGTGTTTATCTGTAAGAGAAAAAATCGAGCGGGAAATAAAGCATGAAGCACCATCTGCCCTCATTAAAGGGAACGTCATTGCGGATGGTGTTTCTGATGAGCTTGATGAATTACGAAATATTGCTTATTCAGGTAAAGATTATCTCAATAAGATGCTTAAACGCGAGGTGGAAACTACAGGTATACCATCTTTAAAAATTGCTTTCAACAATGTCTTCGGTTACTATATTGAAGTAAGAAATACGCATAAGGACAAGGTGCCTGACGAGTGGATCAGGAAGCAAACTTTGGTAAATGCTGAGCGGTACATCACAGAGGAACTCAAAGAATATGAATCAAAAATTTTGGGCGCTGAGGAAAAGATTCATGCCCTTGAAAGTGAATTGTACAACAATCTGGTAACCGGGCTCTTTGAATTTATTCCGGCCTTTCAGCTCAATGCGTCACAGATAGCTAAACTTGATTGCCTTCTTTCCTTTGCTACCATTGCCATTGAGTATGACTATATAAAACCGGAAATGAACACAACGGAGATTATTGATATTAAGAATGGCCGGCATCCGGTTATTGAACGTCAATTACCACCCGGAGAAGAGTATATTGCCAATGACGTATTACTGGATAAGGATCATCAGCAAATCATCATCATTACAGGCCCAAACATGGCTGGTAAATCAGCACTCTTGAGGCAAACAGCTTTAATAGTATTACTTGCACAGATTGGAAGTTTTGTACCTGCAGAAGAAGCTAAGCTAGGTTACGTTGATAAGATCTTTACCAGAGTTGGCGCCTCAGACAACATTGCCCTGGGTGAATCAACTTTCATGGTGGAGATGAATGAAGCGGCAAGCATTCTTAACAATCTTTCATCAAGAAGCCTGATTCTTTTAGATGAACTTGGACGAGGTACCAGCACCTACGATGGCATATCCATTGCCTGGGCAATAGCCGAGTATATTCATGAGCACCCTGTGTTTAAAGCAAAAACTCTTTTCGCCACGCACTATCATGAGCTGAATGAGATGGAAAAATCTTTTAATCGAATCAGAAATTACAATGTTTCGGTTAAAGAGCTTGACAAGAAGATCATATTCCTGCGCAAGCTGCAACCAGGTGGCAGCGAACATAGCTTTGGGATTCATGTTGCTCAGATGGCCGGTATGCCTAAGAGCGTGGTTGCACGTGCCAATGAAATTCTCGAGGAACTGGAAAAAGTGCAGGAAAATCAGGAACTGGCCAAACCCGGAGAAAAGCTGGGAACTCAGCGTGAAGGATATCAATTAAGCTTTTTCCAATTGGACGATCCGGTTCTTGAACAAATCCGGAAGGAGATCTCCAACATCGACATTAACAACCTCACACCGATTGAGGCCCTGAATAAAATCAATGAAATAAAGAAGTTGATTGGAATAAAAAAGTAGCTCCGGGTTATGATACGGGTTTGTTTAAGGCATGGAGACAGAGTCGGAGTGTAAAGTTATCCAATAATACATCTTGCAGAAATAGCCGCAGAGTATCCCATTGAAAAGTCAGGATTGCTTATTCTTTCTATGTTAAGTATCTTTGACAGGACTAACTAATTTCATCGCAATGTCTTCTTATCCGGATTTGGAAATCTATCATCTGGCCTATTCCTTAGCCTTGAAAATACATAAATTAACTTTAGGATTACCAAAATACGAGATGTTTGAGCAGGGCAGTCAGATCAGAAGATCCTTAAAAGCACTAAGGACAATATCACAAAAGGATATGGAAGAAGGAGGTACAAAGCGTATTTTATTCGTTTCCTCATTTATGCCCATCCTACTTGCGACGAGGCTCTGTCGCAGTCAAATATGATAGGTGATATCCATTTCCACGATAAAGCATTAAACAAGTTAAGTGATCAATATAAAAAGTTGGGATCTATGATTAATCGCTATATAAACTACATTTAATCTAAAGGGAACTAAATGCTTTAAGCCAATTGAGGTTTGGCATTTTGCTCCATTGTATCAATGTTCCCATGTAACCATGCATCCGTGTTACCCTGTTACTACGCATCGTTGCTCCCGTGTATCCACGTATCCGTGTTCCAATGCACACACTTCTTACCCTATTAAAAAAACTTTGAGTAAAAAAGAAGATATATTTTGTTGAAATTAAAAACTTATTTAAATTTGCAGTCTCTAAACAAGCGAGAGTAGCTCAGTTGGTAGAGCACGACCTTGCCAAGGTCGGGGTCGCGGGTCCGAGTCCCGTCTCCCGCTCAAAATGGACAAAAGCGGTTTGCCTTTACAGCAAACCGCTTCGTTCTTAAAAAACTGAAAATTAATATTTCGATATTAAGCCCAGGTGGCGGACCTGAGGAACGAAAGCCCGCCATCCCAGTGAACTTCACCAGATGAAGATCAGGACAATGGATCTAAAGAAGTATTGAAGAATTTGAAAAGCCCAGGTGGCGGACCTGAGGAACGAAAGCCCGCCATCCCAATGAGCTTCACCAGATGAAGATCAGGGCAAAGGATCTAAAGAAGTATTGAAGAATTTGAAAGGCCCAGGTGGCGGACCTGAGGAACGAAAGCCCGCCATCCCAGTGAACTTCACCAGATGAAGATCAGGGCAATGGATCTAAAGAAGTATTGAAGAATTTGAAAGGCCCAGGTGGCGGACCTGAGGAACGAAAGCCCGCTATCCCAGTGAACTTCACCAGATGAAGATCAGGGCAATGGATCTAAAGAAGTATTGAAGAATTTGAAAAGCCCAGGTGGCGGAATTGGTAGACGCGCTGGACTTAAAAT
>Ga0233443_1001078_pt1 | contig 25387 bp, 23 predicted proteins | sample SI_123_September_2_FD_182784 | JGI IMG/M metagenome (GOLD analysis project Ga0233443, IMG submission 182784) | Seawater microbial communities from Saanich Inlet, British Columbia, Canada - SI_123_September2016_200_MG | ecosystem: Environmental > Aquatic > Marine > Inlet | place: Canada: British...
GCATATTTTGAGACTTTCTTTGGTCGGAGAATCTCAAAGTATGAATCACTTCAGGGCTTTATCCTATTAAGTCGGGTACTGTGGCGCTCGGCATATTCACGACACAGGCGGACTTGATCATCAATAGAAGTTTCGGATTGTAGGTCTGACGAATACCGGGCGTAAATGGCGGCGCGCATGATCAATCTTCCTCTCTGTTCTCCAGATGAGTAGAGTCTGATCTTTTGAACCTGTCAACAGGAGGCTGGGGAAGTCGAGATAGGTAAACCTGAAGAGCGGTCTGTCGGGCTAATAAGCGAACCAAGGTGTGCAAGCGGGGCAGACTTTGACTCTGTTTCGGGCCGTTGTCTTGAACCACTCTCTGGGGGTTGTTTTCATTTAAACCTTGTTCCGGCCTTCTTCTTTTGAGCTGTCTTGACGGGATAAGCATACCGGACTATAGATAACGTATAATTAATGTGCAATATAAAAGTGTAAATAATGTGTAGTAAATTCCAAGGGCAGCCCCTATGATTGATTTGAACACCCTCGAAGGTCGGCGTGTCCTGAAAACAGCCTGCACGTTGTTCGGCGGCATGAAGGCGGTTTCGGACGGGCTTGGCCTGCATCATGGCAACGTGAGCAAGTGGCTGCGCGGGGAGAAAACTCTTTCTGAGGCCAATGTTGGCAGACTCCTGGAATATCTGGGTGTTCCCAAGGGGGAGCCCGATAAAACCAAGGTCCACGAGTGGCGCTTAAAAGGTGTCATGAAAAATCTGGAGGAGGCTTTTTGCCTCTATTTTCCAAATGGGGCCGAGATGGCCGCAGCTCCTTGGTCTCTGCCCGGTATGAAGAGTATTGCCAAGGTGTTCAACCTCAGCCAGACCGAAATCGCCGCCATCACCGATGGCGGGGTGAGGGCGGTCATCCGCATGCCGGCAGGCCTTCAGGTGCAAAAGACAACGGTGGGGAAGGTGGCCCGATGGCGGGGTGGTAAGCCCTCGATCAACACACTCAATCTGGAGCAGGGGGATGCCGCTTGGGAGCAAGGTCCGCTGAGCATCAGTGAGTTTGATTCCGTCTGGGGTGACCTGCCAGATGAAAAACCTACCCTGGCCGATGTGGATGCAGCGATCCAGAAACAAGGCCTGAGCTTTGAAGAAGCCATCAGGCGCATCCGTGGTGAATGAACCATGGCGCTGTGCAAGGTGGAATATCTGGCTCAAAAAGAGCGAATACAGCAGCGTATCAAAGCGGGTTACCCTGTTTCGTACATTTTCAAGGAGCTGAACGATGAGGGCGTTGTTACCATGTCTTCGCGTTCGTTCTACCGCTTGATCAATGCCGACAGAGCTGGAAGATTGGGGGGGCTAGCATTAAACGTCACTGTACCGATCAATAAGTCTGAAAAACCCATAGAGCGGGAAAAACTGGTTGATACCGGAGAAAGAGAACCATTCCCCGCAAAATTTAACTATGACCCCGGTGCGGGCGATGATGATTTGTGGTGACGGACCCCGTGCCAGGCCTATCAGGCCTCTTTCAGCATCCTCTCTGGCGCTTGGTACGTGATTTTCGGTTCCCAGTTTCGTAATTCCTGCTGAATGTCCCAATCATCAACGGCGGCCTGCGCGTTCAACCAGAGCCGGGGCGTCGTGTTCAACGCCTTGGCGATGCGACCGGCGACGACCGGCATCATCCGGCGTCCGTTAACTATCAGGCTGAGCTGCTTTTCGCTGATTTCAATGTCAGCGGCGAACTCCTTGTGGACGATGCCGCGTGGGGTAAGGAACAGTTCTTTCAGGAGTAGCCCCGGAGCCGTCGGACGCCTGTTGCGTTTAAGTGTTTCGGTCATAAAAATCTCCGCCTAATGGTAGTCTTCCAAATTCAAAATTGTCACGTCAACGCCAGCGATGTTTTCCTCGATGTTGAAAACAATCCGCCAGTTGCCGGATACTGACATGGCGTACTGGCCTTTTCTTTCACCCTTCAGAGGATGAAAATCCTTGACGCCGTCGCAGTCAGAAAGCGTGGCGATGACATCAAGAAAATCCATGATAATCGCTGCGTTGGCCTGCAGGTTTTTGCCTACCAGGCCCGTTGTCCCATTTTGGAATAACGCTTTCAGCCCCTTGTGTCTGATCCTTACGATGGCCACTGAAACACCTTGTTGATTACCCGTTATGTAATTACCTCTAAGGTAAGGATATTGAGGGTGAAGTCAATGGATTGAATAGTCCTTATTCTAACCCGTTGATTTAATGAGATATTGATTAGGTTTGTTAACATTTGCCAATAATTGACAAATTTTGACATAATGTCTCAGGAATTGTCCCTTTTTGGTCTGTCGTTAAGAGGGCAGGACATGGAAAGTGGGTCCACTTTCCTCCTGCCAACATTCGTTGGTGCTTATTCGCTCCTTCGGCGCTCAACGATTATCAGGTAACAGAGGTCGATCTGGTCGCCGCTTGGTTCAGGAGTCCTTGCAGGCCTCTACCGCACGGCGTTGGTCCTTGGGGCTCATATTTCTTTTAGCACTTCTTCCAGCGCCATCTTATCCAACGATAAATAGGCAACCAGCTTCTTCAAGTGTCGGTTCTCATCCTCAAGGGAACGCAAACGACGGGCTTCATTGATCTCCAAGCCCGAATACTTGGCCTTCCATTTATAATAGGTGGCATCTGACATGCCGTATTTACGGCATAACTCCTTCACCGTGATGCCGGCCTCGTGCTTCTTCAAAATCCCAATAATTTTCTCGTCTGAAAATCTGCTCTTCATTGTGTGTCTCCGTGTCGATATCGAAAACACTAACCTCAAAATGGATCAAGATTTAGGAGGAACGTCACCAGGGCTGTTTCCGGCCGTCGGATGTTCCAAATTCAATTGCATGCCCCGATGGGCGACCTGCGGGTCGGCGAACACCTGATCGATGGTATTGATGGGACCGCAGGGAACGTGTTCGTTCTCCAGAATTACCAGCCAGTCATCTGTGTTTTGAGAACCTAATATTTCCCGCAGGATTGGGATTAGGATATCGCGATTGGCTATCCGGGCCAAATTGGTTGTGAACCGTTCGTCGTCGGCTAATTCCCCTCGTCCAACAACGGCGCAGAACTTGGCGAACTGGTTATCATTGCCGATTGCTAGGATCATGTGGCCGTCCTTGGTTTCAAAAGCCTGATAGGGCACGATATTGGGGTGGGCGTTTCCCATACGTTGAGGGGCCGTATCCGACATCAGGAAATTCAGCGCCTGATTGCCCAACATGGAAACCTGAACATCCAATAGCGCCATATCGATATGCTGACCTTCGCCCGTGCGCTCCCGGTGCGAAAGCGCTGCTTGAATGGCGATCACGCTATACAAGCCGGTGAATTCATCGGCCACGGCAACACCGACTTTTTGCGGCCCACTGCCCGCAACGCCATCGGGCTCACCGGTGATGCTCATCAACCCGCCCATTGATTGTATCATGAAGTCGTAACCAGCCCTTTTGGCATACGGGCCGTTTTGACCAAAACCGGTGATAGAGCAATAAACCAGGCCCGGATGGTCTGCTTTCAGACTTTCATAATCGAGACCATATTTTTTCAGACCACCGACTTTGAAATTTTCAATCACCACGTCACTGGTTGCAATCAGCTTTCGAATGATGCCCTGACCCTGCGATGATGAAATATCCACGGCAATTGATTTTTTACCACGGTTAGCAGACAGGAAATAGGCAGACTGTTCGGTCGGGTTTCCATCCTTATCGGACAAATAAAATGGCCCCCAGTGACGGGTGTCGTCACCGCCAACTGGTCGTTCGACCTTGATAACATCGGCCCCCAGATCAGCCAAAACCTGGGCGGCCCACGGCCCGGCCAGAACACGGCTGAGGTCAAGCACTCGAATGTGACTCAACGCCCCCATAATAACCTCATCTTAGTGGTAGGTTCCTGTTTTTCCATAATTCTTTAAATCCTTTTGATGGCTGGTTCAGCGCATTTCACCCCAAAGTCATTCCAGACCAGCGGGCCTATCCGCCTGTGATTATGTTCGAGGACAACGAGCGCCAGAACGGCTAGCGCGGGCATTGTCAAAGTAAACGGGCTTTTTATCAATCGAGATTATGAGGTGAACTTAAGCCATTCAAGCCGTTTTACTCTGACAGTGGCCGTTCTGGATCAATTTAATGTAGGGTTCGGATAAGTCTGCAAATCGCCATGCCAACAGAAAAGGGCAAGTAGGGGATCGTCGGTTGTTCGCATGGCGTGATTGAGGTTCGGAGAGTGATAAATGCTGGAACCCGGAGGTTGGAGTTTCCAGTCTTCAGTGCCGCAGGCCCATTGTGCATTTCCAGACAACACAAAATACACTTCGGCAGCTGGATGATTGTGATTTGGATAATGGATATGCGGGCCCATCAGAAAGAAACCAATTGCCACTTCGTTGGTTTTATAAATGCCTCGCGGCCCAACAAATTCGCAAAATGCGGAGTTGTTGAGATAGCCATTCATGTGTTTGTGTTTTTTGTAGTTTTCGTTTTGGCTCCAACGTAAGTGTTGACGAACCCCGTACAGTGCTTTGATAACCCGTCCCGATGCATCTTCTTTAGCTTTGGCGACAATACCGTCAAGTTGGTTTAGCGCCATCAAACCGGATTTCTCTTTTGCGGTTTCAACTTTACCCGTTATTTCATTCAAGATTCTAACAGTGGTGCTGGAAACACCCGTCGGAATGCCTGCCGGGGGCGCTGTGTTGGCGATAAGATCCAGTAAGGTTTCGCGAAGCTTTATTATCTGACGTTCTGTTGTGTCATTCATGTATTTGTCTTCATATCCCGGTTAGCTTTGAGTTCAAAACTGGCATAAAAATTGAAATTATGAAGAAGTTTCTAATAGTTCAGAAAGTTGTTGATGACTCCATGAGGAAGGGGGAAGCCTGAAAAAATCAAGAATATCGAAAGCCTGCTTCTCAGATATGCAACGCTCGGCACAATCTAGAAATTTTCTTTCGACATCTAAATCACTCGCCGGACGTTCAGGTGCTCCACGCGGATAAGCGACCTCTTCATGATAGGTCTCACCTGATTTCAATGTTACCGTAACGCAATCAGGAAAATCCTGATGAAAGACATCGCCTCCATTGCGGGGGTGCTTCTCAACGCTGACACGTGCCGCGAGTGATGAAACTTCAGACCGCAAAATGGCCTGATCACTAAACGAATCGACGCCAACCTTGCCGTCACGCAAACCGACCGCTACGCACCAAGGCAGACTAAAAAGAGCTTCTCTGGCTATTTTTGGAACGTCGTAAGGAAGCACCTCAATGGCGATGTCAGACGTTGTAACCAGCACACTTTCAATAGCATCGGGAATAATATTGTGCTTGGCTTGAAGTTGTTCTGCCGCCTCAATGGCAAGGTGAGTGCATCCGCAGGAGGGATACAGTTTTGTGTACAGACCGTATTCCAAAATGCCCCAGGGGTTGCCGAGTTTGGGCAGTGACTTTTCAAAATCTTTGCCGCAGGCATCCGACATGAGGGTTGCGAAACTGACTTTTCCGTCGAGCGCACTTCGCTGACCCGTAGCGCCATTCTGAGCCAAAAATGAAGCGAGTATTCCAGATTTTGCGGCAAACCCGGCGTGTAGTGGTTTTGCGGAAGTTCCAAATTGTGTTGTATACCCCCCCGCCATACTTGTTGCTAGCGAGAGTGCATTGGCTGAAGCCTCGCCATCCAGACGAAGAATTCGAGCACAAGCCGCTGCCGCACCGATCGCCCCCACCGTATTTGTGGCGTGCCAGCCGCGCTCGTAATGGCTCATATTAACGACTTCACCAATTCGCAAAATTATTTCAACACCAATTATGTGGGCATCGAAAAGGTCAAGGCCGCTAGCATCCAGGGAAGCCGAGGCTAAAATAGCTGGAACAAGAATGGCGCTCGTATGCGTGAGGCCAGGGTTGTCCCAGTCATCATAGTCGAGGGAATGCGCAGAGGTTCCATTGACCAAGGCGGCCCAAGGCGCGGCCAGTCGCCGGTCGGTCCCGACGACAAGCCTATCTCCCATTCCCCATTCGGAAACGGTGTTAAAGGCGGTTTGGGTAACCTCGTGCTTGGAGCCTAAGAACATGCATCCAATGGTATCCAGAAAAGCCCGGCGGGACCGGGCAAGCGCCTTGTCAACATGATCGTTCGGTGTATCAGCAATAAACTTGCCTAGTATGTTGATCGCTTGGTCTGCGGCTTGTTGTTTTTCTTGGATAGCGGTCATCTCATGCCTCTTTGATTTTTCATATGACCAGACATAAGCGCATCGCATCATAAATTGCCGCGTGGATATCGCGTGAAGCCACGGCGTCGCCAATGGCGAACATGTTGAAGGAACCCTTAGGATTGTCCTCTTGTGGTTGCGGGCGTAATTCACAAAGAGCGTCGACATCAATACGACCCAAGTTTTTCGAGCCGTCTCTGAGGTCTTCAAATAATTCAGTTGCTGGATAGGTCCCTTGTTCCAAAATTATGTGATCGACAACTCGTTCTACCGGTTCGCGTGTGAAATCATTGTGCAACGTGACCCGTTTCTGGTTGCCGTCCTGAGTGATTTTTTTCACTCTGTGATCAGTGGTAAAGGTGACACCAAGACGATAAAGATCGCGTAAATAGACAGGAAAGTTTTGACCGCCTATAGCCCGACCGACCTGACGGTCAGGTGTCACGATTTCAACATTGGCACCGTTATTTGCGATGTGCTCGGCGACGGACAGGCCTGCGTGATCACCAGTCTCATCAAAAACCAAGACCCGACCGCCCACTTTGGCGTGTCCCCCCAGAACATCCCATGATGAAAGGGCCAGATCACCACCTCCCTCGACAAGACTTTGCATCGGAACACCACCGGTGGCGATAATAATGACATCAGGGCCTTCTGAAAGAACATCTTCTTTTTCGGCATATTTATTAAGCCTTACTTCGACACCCAGATGCTCAATTTCGGCGGCAAGCCAATCGGCAATGCCAATCATGTCCTTGCGCCAAGTGGCATTGGCGGCAAGGCAGATCTGACCGCCCAGTCTGGTGCCAGCTTCGAACAAGATCACTTCATGATTTCTTTCCGCCAAAACACGTGCCGCTTCCATGCCAGCAGGCCCTCCCCCGACAACAACAACTTTTTTTCGGATCTTTGCCTTTGGTGGTGTATAGGGAATTGTTTGTTCTCGTGCCGTTGCGGCATTTTGCAGGCACAACACGTCCCCACCATGGTACACGCGATCAAGGCAAAACCCAGCCCCGACACAGGGCCGAATACGCTCCTCTTCGCCTCGCTCCAGTTTTACTGCAAAATGTGGATCAGCAATCAAAGGGCGCACCATTCCCGCCATGTCCAAATACCCTTCGGAAATGGCGTGGTCTGCGGTTGACGGGTCGCTGATCCGCGAAGCTTGCATCACGGGAAGGCCTGAGGCATCCTTTATTTGACGGCAAAGTTCGATGTAGGGGGCGCTTTTGTACGCCATGCCGGGAAAACATTCCGCTAAACCGTGGGTGGTTGCCCCGTAGGCGCCATTAATATTCAAAAAATCAACTGTTCCGGTCTTTGCGATCATGCGGGCGACTTCGATCCCTTCTTCAGCGGGCATGCCGTTTTCGTTACTTTCATCGGCGGCAAAACGGACGCTGATCAAAAAATCGTCGCTGACTCGATTTTTGACTTCTTCGAGAACTTCAAGAAGGAATCTGGCTCGCCGGTCTAGTTCGCCTCCGTAAGCGTCAGTTCGGCGATTACTTAATGGGGAAAGGAATTGACCCAGAACATGGCTAGAAGAGAGAACCTCGCAACCGTCAAGGCCGCCTTCCTGGCAACGGTAAGCCGCGTCACCAAAATTTTTGATGATACGTTTGATATCATGGCTGGTCATTTCCCGAGGGACAGAATGGTGGGCCGGGTCACGAACAACGGAAGGGGCAAGCGTTGGTATCCAGTCACCACTGTTCCACGAAGTTCGACGACCCATGTGCGAAATCTGACACATAATGGCGCAACCATGTTTGTGAATACGATCAGAAAATTCGCGGAACGATGGGATTATATCGTCATGCCCGACGTAGATCTGTCCATAGATAGAGCCGGAATCACGGGCGATGTTAGAAGACCCCCCGAACATCGTCATCGCTAAGCCGCCCTTTGCTTTTTCTTCGTGATAGAGCTGATAACGCATGCCCGGCTTTCCGTTTTCAGCCAGACCAGGAGCGTGAGCTGCGCTAACAATTCGGTTTTTAAGGGTGACATGGCCCAGTTTTAAAGGCGACATCAGGGATTTGTAGGCGCTCATAATTTATTATCCATTAAATTTCGTTTGTCCCGATCTCATGTTTTCGGCGCTTGACAAAATCATGCAACTCTTCGTTAATCGCCGGATCAATGGCTGGTTTTTCGTATTCATTCAGCATTTTTTTCCACTTGGTATTGGCGCGCTTAGCGGTGTCCTGCGAGCCGTCCTTTTGCCAGAACTCGTAGGGACGCCAATCCGATAAGAGAGGCTCATGGAAGGCTGTTTTATACCGGGACATCGTATGCGGTGTGCCGAGGAAGTGTCCGCCCGCTCCGACAGACCGGATCGCTTCGACGGCCTCATCAGCATCGGAAAGGTCAATCGGGCGCGACATCGCATTCATCATCTGAATCATTTCGGCATCCAATAAGACTTTCTCATACGAGGTCGTCAAACCGGCTTCCATCATGCCATGAGCATGAAGCACAAGATGGGAACCACACAAATAGGCAGCCCAAAGGGAAAACATGCTCTCATAGGCTGCCTGAGCATCAACGGCGTTTGATGTGGATCCATTGAAAACCCGCTGTGGGATATTGTAGCGTCGGGCCAGTTGTCCTGTTGCGATCATTCCAACCAGCGAATCGGGAGTGCCGAAAGCAGGCGCACCTGTTTTCATGTCGATATTGGTGAAAATTGAACCATAAAATACGGGCGCACCAGGTTTGACCATCTGTAGGAAGGCAATCGCTGCAAGGCATTCGGCATTGTGCTGGATCAGGCTTCCGGAAAGGGTGATCGGCGACATGGCGCCGCTGAAGGCGACCGGGGTTACGATAACGGCCTGATTATTTCGCGTCAGCTCCATGCATCCCTCAAGAAGCGGCGCATCGACCCGTAACGGAGAGTTAACGTTAAGAACGGCAAATGCTCTGGGGCTTTGTTTGAGTTGGTCTTGGTCGAGTCCAAGACCAATTTTGATCATTTCAAGCGTATCTTTTGTGCGTGTCTCCCCGATGGCGTAGAGCCGAAAGGCTTTGTCTGTCAGGGTCAGAAAGTCATAGGCGCAGTCAAGATGACGATGATTGGCCGGAAGGTCGATTGGCTCAACTGGATAGCCGGACATGAGGCCACAACTGCCAATCATGTGGCTCAGTTTTACAAGGTTTTGAAAATCTTTCTTGTTTCCGGGACGACGGCCATTGTCCAGGTCCATGACGTTGGGTGTACTGGCGATGGATCCGTAAACGATGTCGTCTCCGCCAAAGTGAAGGGAGCGTTCGCCATTGCGTGGGACGATCGTAAAATCAGGTGGGGCGTGTTTGATCCAGCTCTCAACAATCTCGGGATCGAATTTGACGATTCCGGTTTCTCGATCAACCCGAGCGCCTTCTTGCTCCAGAATGTCCAATGCTTCCGGTAACATGAACTCAATACCGATATCGCGAAGCACTTCCAGGGAACGGTTATGAATGTTCTCAATTTCATCGGCGGATAAAACTTCAGCGGGTTTCAGCGCGCGTTTTGCAGGCATCCAGTCCTGTTCTTGACGAACAGGCTCAGCGCTTGATCGTTGTCGTCCTCCTCGTCTGCGGTTCTTCCCGGCATTCATTTCAACAAAGTCCTCTCAAAGACGCGCAACCCAACAGATTTCACTGAAATTCTCGTTTTTTCCGAGATGTCAATTTAATTGGGTGGCTTGAGAGGGTGAGTGTGAACATAGCGTCGCGCTGACGACAGGCATAAAATATGACAAACAGATATTGACTTTTTATTATGGGTTGTGGTGCCTTGAAGACAGGGTGATGTAAGTTCCAAAAAAGTTAACGGCTTGGATTTTTAAAGGGGATTGAACCACTCAAGGCAAAAATATGGACTTGGTACCGTAAAAAAATATGACAATTTTGGCCTATTTAGGAAACGGATATAAGCCTATGGGGAGGGGAGTTATTGCGTGAATACGAGGCATCTGGATATTTTTTTGGCCGTTTGTGATGCGGGGAGCTTTTCCCGGGCCGCGGCGCGACTTTCGCTTTCTCAACCCAGTTTGAGCAGGGTCATTCGAGAAATGGAAGCATCGCATGACATCAAGCTGTTCATCCGCACTGGTCGAGGGGTTGATTTAACTGAGGCAGGGCGATTGTTTCGAGATTTTGCCTTACGCATTGTTCGGGATGTTGAACTCCTCAAGTCAGAGATGCAACAGCTGCGTGGTGAAATCAATGGCGAGGTCCTGGTGACCATCCCCCTGCGTGTGGGACGTTTAATTCTGGCTCCACTTGTTCGCAGGTTTTCCGAAAATTTTCCAAAGGCGGCTATATACGTTTATGAAAATATCAACCCGGTTAGTCAGGAATTGCTTGTATCGGGGGAAATGGACATTGGTTTGTTCTATGACCCACCACGCCCGCCAAGCATAATCATTGATAAAATCGGGAATGAAGACCTCTATCTGATCGGTAAGCCGGACATACTGGGTAAAACGGATCAACCAATTGACCTGGCCGATGTCGCGCAGATACCTTTAATTCTGCCGGGGCCTCATTCACATTATCGCGGGTATGTGGATAAGGTGTTTTCGAGCATCGGCCTTTCACCCACTATCGTTCGTGAACTCGACACCGTTGATGGCTTGTTGTCATTTGCTGCCGAAGGTGAAGGAGTGACCATCCTGCCCTATAGTAATGTTGCGCGAGAAGTCGACGAAGGAAGGGCCACGGCTCGGAAAATCATCAATCCTCCGATCCGCCGCCGGCTGTGTGTTGCAACGGGGAAACATGCGACCAGCAGTCTGGTCCGCAAAACGGTGACATTATTGAAGCAGGTCATCATTGAGCACGGTGAACCCGCCCGTTGGCTCTTAGACAATAAACATCATTAAGGCAGTTTAAATCTGAAGTGTTTAACGGCCCCTGTGTGGGTAATCTGTGTTGAGAAATCAAGCAGTGATGAGTACGAAACAGGGGGTAGTTGGTGATTCCACCTCAAACGCACACCCATACCAAAAATACTATAGCTCTTATTGTATAGCCAATTCGATTTTCATTGTTCACTTTGAATTCCATTGTTCACCTTAATAGGGGGGGGCGCGCGCAGTAGATCGAGGGAGGGGGAAATGAACTCGTTTTCTGAATCTGTAGCCAAGACACAAAATGTCTTGCACGGAATTGAGCATTTCACGGGGGAGACTTTAACTTCTCGCAACTCCCTTGCTGCTAAATCTCTCGCTATCAGAATAAATTTCTCATGCAAATTGATCCTGCGTAGCACGCGTTTTTTATTAGCTCAGGATGCGAATGGGGATTTCGCCCGTTTTCCACAACCACTTTAAAATTTCGCAAACCAGTTGCGAACCAATAAAATAGGAGGTTTCAAAATGTCATCAAAAACTAAATCGGGTTACCCGATTTCCCGTCGTAAACTGCTCCTAACCTCAGCAGCAGTTGGAGCAGTCGCCGGGTTGTCTCCCATAAGTTCGATGGCGGCAACGCCTAAACGTGGCGGTCATGTCCGCTATGGCGTACGCGGTGGTTCGACGACGGATTCCCTTGATCCGGCAACTTGGCCTGACGTCTTTATGCGCACGATTGGCTACGGCTACTGCAATACTCTTACAGAGATTGCACCCGATCACAGCCTACAACCGGAATTGCTGGAAAGTTGGGATGCGGAACCCGGTGCAAAGACCTGGGTGTTCCGTTTGCGCGCGGGAATTACCTTTCACAATGGAAAAACATTAAATGCCGATGATGTCATTGCAACCATCCAGCATCACCTTTCCGAGACCTCGAAGTCGGGCGTTAAGGGGCTGTTGAAGACTATTTCCAGCATGAAAAAGCAAGATGACTTATCGGTTCGCTTTGAACTGGCGAACGGCAATGCAGACTTCCCCTATATTTTTGCGGACTATCGCATGGCGATAATGCCGTCCAAAGATGGAAAAATACTTTGGAAAGAACAAGCCGGAACGGGTGGTTATATTCTCAAAGAATATGAACCGGGTGTCCGGGCAACGCTTGAACGCAACCCGAATTTCTGGCGCAGCGACCGCGCCTTCTTCAACAGTGCAGAAGTGCTGACCATGCCGGATGTAACAGCCCGTCAGAACGCGCTTATGACAGGATCCATCGATATCATGGATCAGGTCGATCTCAAGACGGTGGCGCTTTTGAAAAAAGCCAATGGCGTACAGGTTGCCGACACGGCAGGGGGGCTGCACTACACCTACGCCATGAATTCATCGGCCGACCCTTATGCCAATAACGATCTTCGACTAGCTTTAAAGTATGGAATAGACCGCGAAGCCTTTTTGCAAAAAATTCTACGGGGATATGGCACACTTGGTAATGACCATCCAATTGCCCCGACAATGCAATATTATGCCGCAGGTCTGAAACAGAGGGCCTACGACCCTGATAGGGCCAAGCATCATTTGAAAAAATCCGGTCATAGTGGTTCTGGATTATCATTGAGTATTTCTGATTTCCTCTACGCTGGCGCCGTAGATGGGGCCACCCTTTTCAAAGAACAATTAACGTCCTGCGGTATTGATCTGGCTGTTAGCAGAGAACCTTCAGATGGTTATTTTTCAAATATATGGATGAAGAAACCATTTTTTGGAAGTTACTGGAGTCCGCGTCCGACAGCCGACATTATGTTCTCAACGGCTTATGCCGGGGATGCTAAATGGAACGATACGTCCTGGAAGAATGGCAGTTTCGACAAGTTGTTAGTCGAAGCACGTTCAGAACTTGACGAGGCAAAACGTTCCGAAATGTACGCCGAAATGCAACGACTGGTTCGTGATGATGGCGGGAATATTATTCCCGTTTTCGCTAACAATGTATTCGCCATGTCTTCGAAAGTCAGTCATCCTAATAAGATGTCGGGTGCTTGGGAACTTGATGGTGGCCGTTCTATCGATCGGTGGTGGTTCTCCTGATTTGATCAAGCCGCCGGCTCATTGACGTCGGCGGCTTGTTCGTTCGTTTGATCCTCATGGGAACGCACCGGGAGAAGCCCTAATGGGAAGCGTATGGAAAATGGTGGCCCATCGTCTGGGGCTCGGGCTTCTGACGATGTTCGTAATTTCCATCTTGATTTTTGGCGCCATCGAACTCTTGCCCGGTGATCTGGCCGAGGAAATTCTCGGACAATCGGCAACGCCGGAAACCGTCGCTGCCTTTCGCAAGGAAATCGGCCTCGATAAGCCACCTGTAACCCGGTATGTGGAATGGCTCGGCAACGTGGTACAAGGGAATTTGGGCCGTTCCCTGGCCAATGGCCGAGAAATTTCTGAACTTATCGGCTCGCGGTTACCCAACACGTTATTTCTGGCTTTGTATGCTACGGTTCTCGCCGTTCCGATTGCATTAACGCTTGGCATTCTTGCTGCTTTGTATCGGAACACATTGTTTGATCGCCTAATCAACATCACCACATTGACGTCAATTTCGTTTCCAGAGTTTTTTCTGGCTTACTTGCTTATTTTCTTTTTAGCTCAGACGGGTTTGTTCCCGTCGATGTCCAATATTGGGCCAAAAATGGGGCTGAGCGGCAAGATATACAATACCTTCCTGCCGGCGCTGACATTAACTTTCGTTGTCACGGCGCATATGATGCGCATGACGCGAGCCGCGATTGTCAATTTACTGGCATCACCTTATATCGAAATGGCGAAATTAAAGGGCGTGTCCCCCTTGTGGGTAATCGTTCGCCACGCTTTGCCGAACGCTTTCGCCCCCATCATTAATGTCGTGGCGCTGAACCTGGCTTATTTGATTACCGGTGTTGTCGTTGTCGAGGTGGTCTTTGTCTATCCGGGGCTTGGCCAGTTGATGGTTGATTCCGTCTCGAAGCGAGACATCACTGTGGTTCAGGCCGTCAGCTTGATTTTTGCTTGCGCCTACATTCTTCTAAATTTAACGGCGGATGTGCTCTCGACATTGTCAAACCCGCGTTTGATCCACAAACGTTGAGGAGTGAGAGTAATGAAAATCATAAAATCACTCCGCACCGCTCCACCGACGGCCTGGTTCGGTTTTGTTGTTGTGACGATATATTTGATCGTTGCGATTTTCGCCCCGCTCATCGCCCCTTATGGTGAACGCGAAATCGTTGGCGATGAGTACGTTGCGTGGGATTCCCAGTTCATATTCGGCACGGATGCCCTTGGTAGAGATATGTTCACGAGGTTGGTTTTTGGCGCTCGCAACACTGTAGGAATTGCATTTGTTACGACTGTCCTGGCGTTTGTCGTCGGGGCGGTGTTCGGGTTGCTGGCGGCGGTCGTCGGCGGTTGGTTGGATCAGTTGTTAAGTCGTACAGTCGATGTCCTGATGGCCATTCCGTCTCTGATTTTCAAACTATTATTACTCACCATATTCGGTACTTCGGTCGTAAATATGGTTTTGATTATTGCCCTAATCGATTCTACACGCGTTTATCGGTTAGCCCGTTCTGTCGCCATGAACATCGTCGTGATGGATTATATAGAAGCTGCCCGGCTTCGTGGTGAACGACTTCCGCGTCTGATTATACGTGAGATATTACCTAACGCTATGGCGCCACTGGTTGCTGAATTCGGGCTTCGTTTCTGTTTTGTGTTTTTGGCTATTTCTGCCCTTTCGTTTCTGGGGTTGGGCATTCAACCGCCGACGGCGGATTGGGGCTCCATGGTACGTGAAAACGCCAGCCTTATCAGTTTTGGTGATATCACGCCGCTGTTGCCTGCGGCGGCCATCGCCTTGCTGACCGTGGCGGTGAACTTCATCGTCGATTGGATGCTGCATCGCGCTAGCGGCTTGAAGGATTAATTCAATGACCGGTCCGCAAAATCTGCTTGAGATCAAAAATTTATGCATTGAAGGCCGTTCGGGTACGTCATGGTCGAACATCGTAAACGGCATAGATTTAACCTTAGAGCGAGGAGAGGTGATCGGGCTCATTGGCGAGTCCGGCGCTGGCAAGTCAACAATTGGACTTGCCGCCATGGGGTTCGCCCGGGATGGCTGTCGTATCAGTGATGGAACAATTCTGTTCGATGGAATTGATCTTCGCGCCGCTAGCGTATCCGCCCGTCGTAAATTAAGGGGAAATCGCATTGCCTACGTAGCGCAATCGGCTGCTGCAAGCTTTAATCCCGCTTACAAGTTGATCGATCAATATTGTGAAGGTCCTGTTTTACACGGTTCAATGGAGCGCGACAAAGCTGAAAGCGACGCCATTGAGCTATATCGCCGTATGCAACTACCTTCTCCCGATGAAATTGGTTTTCGCTACCCGCATCAGGTCTCGGGAGGGCAACTCCAGCGCGCCATGACCGCGATGGCAATGGCCTGCCGTCCCGATCTTATTGTTTTTGACGAACCGACCACCGCACTTGATGTGACAACTCAAATTGAAGTTCTTTCCGCCATTCGCGATATTGTCGGTCAATTCAATACAGCTGCGATTTATATCACCCATGATCTGGCAGTGGTTGCCCAGATGGCCGATCGCATAAAAGTTCTACTTCGCGGCGAAGAGGTGGAAGAGTCTGATACCAAGACCATGCTGAAGACGCCGAAAGAGGAATATACCAAATCACTATGGGCTGTGCGAACTTACGCCCGCCCAGAACACCCGCTTCAGTCAACGCAGGAAACCCCGGTTCTTTCCGTAGAAAATGTTTCGGCATCATACGGTGATCTTCAGGTGTTATTTGATGCCAGCTTCGATATCCACCGCCGTCAGACGGTTGCCGTTGTCGGCGAATCCGGTTCGGGTAAATCAACGGCGGCCCGCGTGATTTCAGGTTTGCTGCCACCGGAAACCGGAACCGTAAAATTTGAAGGCGAACGTTTGCCGCCTGAATACAAACGGCGTTCAAAAAATCAACTGCGCCAGATACAAATGATTTATCAAATGGCGGATACGGCCCTTAACCCGAAACATAGAATTAGAGAATTGATTGGTCGCCCTGCCGAGCTTTACCTGGGTTTGCGAGGCAAGGCGCTGGAAGAGAGGGTGCGCGAGTTGCTGTCCCTGATTGAGCTGGAACCAGATGAGTATATTGATCGAATGCCGTCGGAGCTTTCGGGAGGACAAAAACAACGGATCGGGATTGCCCGCGCCCTTGCCGCAGAACCTCAGGTGATCATTTGTGATGAGGTCACCAGTGCTCTTGACCAACTAGTCGCCGAAGGCATCTTAAAACTGTTGGATCAAATTCAGGACAAGTTTGGACTTGCTTACATGTTCATCACCCATGATCTGGCGACTGTACGTTCGATTGCCGATGAGGTTGTAGTGATGAAAGAGGGACGTGTTGTAGAGACCGGCCCCAAAACAAAAATGTTCACGCCCCCTCATCACCCCTACACGGAACTGCTTCTATCTTCGGTACCCGAAATGGATGCCAGTTGGCTTGATAGGCTTTTGGAAAGCCGGGCCAACAAAAATGTTGAAAAATAATGTCAAAAAACAGGACTAACATAGCCACACTGGATGAGGAAACGGATCAGAACAGCCGTTTTGAAGACATGTCGAATATTAGTTTTCTCCTCCCAGACCAATACACGCTTTCGGAGTTGGCCTTGGCGCTTGATGCGCTGCGGTTAGCCAACCTTGTGAGTTCCAATCAGAAATTTTGCTGGACACTTCATTCAGCCGATGGCGCGGCTGTTAGCTCGTCGGCAGGATTGATCACGCCGTCGACAAGGAAAATAGCGGTGGAAAATTCGACCATGTTAATCATTGTCGGAGCCAACAATATTTCCGAGTCGAATGAAATTGCTTTAGCAAAAATTATTCGCCGGGCGGAACGTCACGGCGTGCGAATTTGCGCTTTGTCCAATGGCGTTTTTCCCCTTGCTAGAACGGGTCTGCTTAAAGGCAAAAAGTGTGCCGTTGCGGCCCGTTACAGCGATACCTTTGTTGAACGCTTTCCAGGACATGAAATATCAAAATCGCTTTTTATCTCGGATAACAAAGTGATCACGTGCATCGGCGGAACCGCGACCCTAGACATCATGGTTCAGCAATTTTCTGAATATAACAACGAAAGTTATGCCGAAAAAATATTGGACCATTTTGCAAATGATCGAATTCGTGACGAACGTGATGTCACGCCCAGAGCCTGGAGTATGGCGTTGCGTGGCAGAAGCGGTCCATTGCAAGAAGCCATAAAAATAATGGAACATAATCTGGAACAACCGGTTTCCATGAAAGGTATTGCTGAAAAAATTGGAACGACACAGAGACAGCTACAGCGACAATTCAAAAAACTGGGCTCAACACCATGCTCATTTTACCTGGGTTTGCGGCTTAATCGGGCCAACCGTTTTCTGAATGGAACATCTTTAAGCGTATCGGAAATATCGAATGCCTGCGGTTTTGTCTCGATGTCGCACTTTTCAAAATGCTTCAAAGAATATTATGGCGTCAGCCCCCGACAAGCTCGCCAAGGAACAGCGTTCAATTATTCGAATTAACCCAGTGAGACTCTAACGTGAGCAATTATTCCGCCTTTTCAATCTTTCGACATGCCTTAAGCGGTAATAAGAACTGGAGCCGTGCATGGCGCGATCCGGATCCGAAACCTTCCTATGACGTCCTCATTGTTGGCGGTGGGGGCCATGGCCTGGCCACGGCTTATTATCTCGCTAAGGAACATGACATCCGAAACGTGGCTGTGATCGAGAAAGGTTGGCTCGGTGGAGGTAACACCGGGCGCAATACCACCATCGTACGTTCTAACTACATGATGCCTGGGAATACCATGTTTTATGAGCGCTCCATGAAATTGTGGGAGAACCTCAGCCAAGATTTGAATTTCAATGTGATGCTGTCGCAGCGAGGGCAATACAATCTCTGTCATTCTCCGGGCCAAATGGATGCAGCGCGGCGGCGTGGGAATGTTATGCGGGCCAATGGAATCGACGCCGAACTTTTTGACCGAGACGAGGTACGTCGACGTCTGCCCTATCTGGATTACTCTGACAATTGTCGCTTTCCTGTTCATGGGGCCATCTTTCAAAGCCGCGCCGGCACGGCGCGCCATGATGCGGTGGCATGGGGTTACGCCCGCGCAGCAGATAAACAGGGCGTAGATATTATTCAGCAGTGCGAGGTTGTTGGATATTTGTGGGAAGACGGAAAAATCATTGGCGTCGAGACAACGAAAGGGCCGATCCGCGCAGGCAAAGTAGGCCTGGCGGTTGCCGGACATACGGGGCATCTGGCATCAAAAGCCGGGTTGCGCCTGCCCATAGAGACCCATGCCTTGCAGGCCTTCGTTTCCGAACCTTTGAAACCGTTGATCGATACGGTCATCAGTTTCGGGGCGGCGCACTTCTACATCAGTCAATCGGACAAAGGCGGCTTGGTCATGGGCGGTGATCTGGAGGGGTACAACTCCTACGCCCAGCTGGGGGGATTGCCCATTGTCGAACATGCCCTAGGTTCCGCCAAGGCATTGATCCCGTCGCTTTCGCGCTTGCGGCTACTACGCCAATGGGCGGGGGTTATGGACATGTCAATGGATGGCTCTCCCATAATCGCCAAAACCCCTGTCGAGGGGCTCTACCTCAACGGTGGCTGGTGTTATGGCGGCTTTAAGGCCACCCCGGCTTCTGGATGGTGTTTCGCCTGGACTATCGCCAAGGATGAACCCCACGAAGACAATTGTGAATTCACACTTAATCGATTTGAACACGGATATCAGATCGACGAAAAAGGCATGGGCCCACAACCCAACGCGCATTAGAGGGAAAAATGCTGAGAATTAAATGCCCCATCTGCGGCTTACGCGACGAGACGGAGTTTACCTATGGCGCCGATGCGATAGTGAGGCGTCCGGATATGGATGAGACTAATCCACAGGACTGGCTCAATTATGTTTTCTATCGTGACGACCCAAAGGGGCCACACAAAGAATATTGGCATCATGTTCAGGGCTGCCGTCAGTGGCTCGTGCTGGAACGAAATACCTTGTCCCATGAGATTGGCGCCTGCCGTTTAGCGCGAGAGGTGCCAAAATGACGTCGTCTCGTTTAAGCACCGGCGGTCGGATTGATCGCAGCACGGTTTTGAAAATGACTTTTGACGGACGTTCGATTGTCGGTCATCCAGGCGATACTCTGGCTTCGGCTTTGTTGGCAAACGACGAAAATGTGATCGCCCGCAGCTTCAAGTATCACCGAGCCCGAGGGATTTACACGGCGGGTGTTGAAGAACCGAATGCACTGGTTCAACTTCGTTACGGTGCGAGGACCGAACCAAACACGCCGGCAACTACGGTTATGGCTTACGAGGGGCTGGAGGCGTTTGGTCAAAATGCCTGGCCAAATGTACGCCTGGATGTGGGCGTCGTGAATCAGTTGCTGTCACCGTTCATGAGCGCCGGGTTCTATTACAAAACCTTTGTCGGCCCGTTCAAAGGTACGGGTTTCTGGATGCTTTGTGAAAAAATCATCCGCCAGGCTGCGGGCATGGGACGCGGCGTGACGCTTGACGATCCAGACACCTATGAAAAAGTTAACGCCTTCTGCGATGTTCTGGTGATCGGCTCCGGGCCTGCCGGGCTCTCGGCAGCACTCGCGGCTGGTCGGGCTGGCGCAAAAGTTATTCTGGTCGAGCAGGATTCAACACTTGGCGGGTCCTTGTTGTCGGCACCTGTCGGCGGGGACGGCGATGCCTGGCTGGACAAGATGAAGGCTGAATTAACTGCGATGGACAATGTCCAAATCTTGACTCGTTCAACAGTGTTTGGTGCCTATGAGCAAAACGTATATGGGGTAATTGAGCGTGTGTGGGATCATGTCCTTGCTCCCCCTGCCCACCAACCACGCCAACGCTACTGGCAAATACGAACGAAACAAGCCGTTATGGCAACCGGTGCTATCGAACGAAATATGGTCTTTGGCGGCAACGACAAGCCGGGTGTGATGTTGGCGAGCGCGGCGCGTACGTATGTCAATCGGTTCGCGGTTCTTCCGGGTAGGCGCGTTGTCGTCGCAACAAACAACGACAGCGCTTACGCAGCGGCGTTGGACCTGGCAAATGCCGGGAGTTCTGTAACGCTTGTGGATGCCCGCACACAGGTTCCTGAAAAACTATTAGATTCATTGAAAGCTTCGGGTGTCAAAGTTCTCCTTGGTCATGGCGTGTTGACCGCCAAGGGACGCGGTGGCGTTTCGGCTGCTACCGTTACGACCATTTCCCCAGATGGTCGGGCTACAGGAACCGCACGCCATATCCCGTGCGATTTGCTTGCTGTTTCAGGTGGCTGGTCTCCGGTTGTCCATTTGTGGAGTCAGCGCGGTAATAAGCCTGTTTTCAATTCAGCCAAGGCGTGTTTCGTCCCCGTAAACAGTGCGATAGAGACAATGAAATGTGCCGGCGCTTCGATGGCGGCGGATGGTTCGGTTGTTGCCGTGGCGCAAGGTTTTTCAGCCGGTGCGACGGCGGCAATAGACGTAAAGGCGAAAAATTCATCCGGTGATGCCCCTATAGCCCCGAAAGTGTCCCACGGCGACGATTGGGGGCGTGATCTTCTTTCTATCAATACGATCACCGATGACAACGGCAAGACCCGGGGCAAGGCCTTCATCGACTTGCAGCATGACATCAAACAATCCGACATCGATCTCGCCTACCGCGAAGGTTATGTTTCTGTTGAACACCTGAAACGTTATACGACCACAGGCATGGCGACTGATCAGGGTAAACTTTCCAACTTCAACGCGCTTTCACAAATGGCAATGCTACAAGGGGTGCCTATATCGGATGTCGGTACGACGGTCTTTCGTCCACCGTATACCCCGATAGCATTGGGGGCGATCGTCGGTCGCGAACATGGAACACATTTTCGCCCCACCCGACTGACGCCCCTACATGACTGGCATGTTAACAATGGGGCAATCGTGTCAGAAGCCGGGGCATGGATGCGGCCTCAGTATTATCCCGAGAGAGGTGAAGGCCTGCGCGAAGCCTACATCCGAGAGGCTTCGCACGTCCGCAAACACGTTGGCATGATAGATGTCTCGACGCTCGGTAAGATTGCCGTGCAAGGACCGGATTCAGCCGAATTCCTTAACCGAGTATATGTGAATGGCTGGAAGATGCTACCGGTCGGCCGCTTGCGTTATGGCGTCATGCTACGCGAGGATGGCATTGTCATGGATGATGGCGCCACGGCCCGGTTGGGTGAACATGACTATTTCATGTCGACGACGACGGCCAATGCGGCAAAGGTTTTGGCCCTTGGAGAGCACCTTCTGCAAACGGCCTGGAAGGATCTAAAGGTCCATCTGACAACCATAACGGATCAGTGGGCGGTGATTGCGGTGGCGGGGCCAAAGTCGCGTGACCTTTTAGGCGCGGTGTCATCGGGTGCCGACTTAAGTCGTGATGCATTGCCCAACAATCATTTTGTCCATGGGGAAATAGCTGGAGTGACGGTGCGCATTCACCGAATGAGCTATTCTGGCGAACTGGCCTACGAAGTCTATATTCCGTCAGGTTTCGGCCATCATGTGTGGGACGCACTGATATCTGCCGGAGTACCCTACAATTTGTGCCCCTACGGTACCGAAGCAATGGGAGCGTTGCGAATTGAGAAGGGTCATGTGGCCGGACCAGAACTGGACGGTCGCACGACGATGAAAGATCTCGGATTGGAAGGTTTGGCCTCTGGCAAAAAACCTTTTGTAGGGTCGGTGTTGAGGAACCGTCCGGTACTAATCCATCAATCACGACCATGTCTGGTCGGATTGGAAATTGAAGGAGACCAGGGAGCTCAGGCAGGGTCACTGCTTTATTTAGACACAGGTCCTACCGAGGGGCATGGGGAGGGTTGGGTTTCTTCGGCCACATACTCTCCGGCACTTGGAAAAAATATTGCACTGAGTTTATTGCAAAACGGGCCAGAACGGTTGGGGGAGACGATTAGGGTCGTCAACTTCGTCGGAGGGACGAGGCAGAGAGCTAAGGTCGTATCACCTCATTTCTTCGATCCATCGGGAGTTCGTCAAAATGATTGAGATCAGGTCCCCGCTTTCATCAAGCGTTGAGCCCGGAGAATACGGTGCACAATCTGCTGCAAAAGCCGCTTTGCAGCTGTCGGAAAGAGCGCCTGGTTCGTTGATTCAGATTGCAGGTTGGCAGGATTTCGCCACCGTCACGGCCCCAGCGCTAGGGGCTCTGGGGTTTGACGGACATGGAAATTTTCGGACGGTGCAAACGGCGGGACCGGTATCATGTTATCGCATTGCGCCGGACAAACTTCTGCTGCGTCATAGCGACGGGGGCTCGTTTAAGGAACTGCTGGAAAACTTAAACCCGGCCAGCTCGCCCACCCTCGATCTTTCGCATGCTCGTTGGCTGATTGAAATTGAAGGGTCTGAAGTCGAGGCGTTATTGGCACGCCTAGCGTCGCTCGACTTTTCATTACAGGAATTTCCTGAAGGAACTTTTGCACAAACCGGCATTCATCATGTCGGCGTCCTGCTCCATCGTGTGTCGGCGGACAAATTCTTGATTTTTGTTCCTGTAACCTGGGCAGAATCTATATGGAATTTGATTTGTGAAACAGCTGCACCATTCGGTTTTAAGGTGATCGTCCATCCGTAAATCATAAAAATAACCTGAAATACAATACCAAAAGGTTCGTGGCCCTGTTGCAAACAACAACGCGATAGGCCGATAGGTCTCAAAAAAACAAGACTAAGGGAAAAATCATGACGATTCAGGATGCCTTCAAGAGCCTTTTCCGGGCACATCAAGCTGTTTCGAACGGGCGGGTGAACTGACGTGGCAACCGTTTTCATCATCGGCGCAACCGGCGGGGTCGGGCGTAGACTGGGGCCGCTTCTTGTGCAATCCGGACACAAGGTGATCGGTCTTCACAGAAAGCTGGAACAGGCAACGAACCTGTCCGAGGCCGGCATTTCCCCGGTGCAGGGTGACATCATAAAGATGAGCCCGAAACAGATTGCCGAGGCAGCGCGGGACGCCGATGTGATCGTCTTTTCCGCTGGCGCGGCCGGTAGCGGGATCGATAGAACGACCGCCATTGACGGCGACGGACCGATCAAGGCAATCGAAGCGGCAAAACTGCTTGGAATCGTCCGCCTGTACCTCGTCTCTGCCTTTCCCGAAGCATACCGCCAAAAGGAAACAGCTGACTCGTTCGAACACTATATGTCTGAAAAAAAGCGTGCCGATGCGGCAGTAGCGGCTTCGGGCCTCGACTGGATCATCCTGCGCCCCGGTGTCTTGCTGAACGCGGAAGGCGAGGGCACTGCGACGATGGGGCCCGCAATCATGGACGGCAGCGTCGCCCGTGGGACCGTTGCGCGCACCCTCCTCGCGCTAATCGAACAACCATCTGTCCGCCGTGAAATAATCGAACTGACGGATGGCCCCACACCCATCAAAGAGGCCGTTGCCAGCCTGAGACAAAGCTGATTTGCCTTTGTTATAAACTCGAAATACGGACTGGGCTCGTTCTTGTTCAATAAAGGTGTCTGCGCGCTCATTTACCCAATTTTAACCTACATTTAAATGAATATTGTTAATGTAGGTTCTTGATTGTTGCGTGCCCCCGCAACCAACTTTAATTGCGAAACGTCGTCTTCGGAAACGGAGACGGCGTTTTTGCTTGTCTGGCCTAGAGTTAGGATGCCTGCAAGGTCGCCTTCCAGGTCCACAACGGGCTTGCCGGTGTCGGGATCGGGAGTGACGATGACGCGGTCGATCAGGCCGCGCAGTAACTCCGCAGCTTCAGTGCGCCCTTTTTCATCGTTTAAGGCTTTGGCTAGATCAGAGACTTGTTTGCGGTAGACTTTGCCCATATTGGGGTGGATCAGCACAGGCTCTTCCTTGGAATTGGCGAGCTTTTCTTCCAGTTCCTTTTGTCGTGCTTCCAGCGCGATCATGCGATCCTTGACCTTGGATGCGGGTACGCCATCGCAGATGGCATCAACGAGCTTTTCCTGTTCGCGATCAATCCGATCAAGTTCTGTTTTGGCAGCACTGATCGAGGCGTTCTTCGCAATGCGGAGCTCGTTCAGGTGGCGCGTATATTCTTCTGCGAAGATTTCGCAGAGCTCCGGGTCCATCAGGTGATCCCGAAGGCCTGACAGGACCAGTTCTTCCAACGCTTCGCGCTTGATGGTGCGGCGGTTGTCACAGGTTCCTTTGTTGCGCGCGGTCGAGCAACCCATATGGGTTTGCGATACGACGGCAAATCCACCACCGCAATGACCGCATTTAATGAGGCCGGAAAGGAGATATTTGGGGCGACGGCGATTCCACATGCCATCTCCCGTTTTGTCTCGGACTTTGAGAGCGCCTTGGCGTTCCTTGACCTTGTCCCAAAGGTCCTGATCGACGATGCGAAGATCGGATACATCCTTGATGATCCATTCAGTATTCGGGTTTAGCCGCGAAACGCGCTTGCCGGTGTCAGGGTCTTTGAGATAGCGCAGCCGGTTCCAGACCAGTCGCCCGACATAAAGTTCGTTATTGAGGATACCGGTCCCGCGTTCACGATTGCCGTTAATAGTGCTTTGTCCCCAGCCTTTCCCGGAAGGGCTGGCGATTTTCTCGGCATTCAATTGGGAAGCAATGCCCTTGGGAGATTTACCAGAAGCATAATCGTTGAAGATGCGCCGGACGATCCCGGCCTCATGTTCGTTGATCTTGCGATCACCCCGAATAGCTTCGCCTGCATCATTGAAGCGTTTGACGACATCATAGCCATAGGCATTGCCACCACCGGATTTGCCTGCCTCAACACGACCGCGCAGGCCGCGCCGCGTTTTGTCGGCGAGGTCTTTCAGGAAAAGAGCATTCATTGTGCCCTTGAGGCCGATATGAAGATCATTCACTTCGCCTTCAGCGAGTGTGAGGATCTTCACGCCTGCAAAAGTCAGGCGTTTATATATTCCGGCAATGTCTTCCTGATCTCGGGAAAGCCGGTCTAGCGCTTCGGCAATGACAACTTCAAATTTACCCGCCATGGCATCTTGCAAAAGCATTTGTACACCAGGACGAAGGAGGGTTGCGCCTGATTTGCCGTGATCGGTGTAGCTGTTGTGAAGTTTCCAGCCTTCCTTCTCTGCGCGTTCCTGACAGAGGCGAATTTGATCCTCGATAGAGG